>Ga0307512_10003078_pt1 | contig 19961 bp, 14 predicted proteins | sample 14_EM_MG_FD_200267 | JGI IMG/M metagenome (GOLD analysis project Ga0307512, IMG submission 200267) | Populus trichocarpa ectomycorrhiza microbial communities from riparian zone in the Pacific Northwest, United States - 14_EM | ecosystem: Host-associated > Plants > Roots > Unclassified | place... | reverse complement strand
AGAATTAGCGGAGTGGTGGAGGAGGCGGAGAACTCAGATCACGAGGAGTCGAGTGATGGGGGGGTGTAAAAGTTTGATGTTGTTTTTTGGCGGTTTCTTTTGTTTTGGGAGATGAGGACTCGCAACTTTGCTTTTGTCTCTTTATGGTACGGAAGAAGCGGGGAGGAAATATGTACGGGATATGCCATGGCCGCCAGCGGCCGAATGCAATATGATTACAAACAAACAAAGCGAGGATTCAAACTTAATGGGAATCTTGGAGGGAGACATTGGGAGTATAGTGTAGCGATGAAATGCAGCAAAATTAGAGACGGATGACTATGGAGACGATAGAGATACAAGAGAAGATGGTGACAGTAGGAGAGCGAAGGAGGAGGGAGATGGTCGGAAGCTAAGGAGCCGTGGTTAGTGTTGAAAGTGTCGTTACAAGCCTTAACACCTGCAAATTGTAAACGATGCAGCGGGTTAGAGGTGAATGTCTGGTTTGTTTAATGAAATATTTTATAGCAATGATGGCGAGATTCGACTTTGACTCGCGGCTGTTATAATACTTCTTGAAGTTTCTTCGCAAACTTCTAACTGAACACCGCTCACCCCCGAAAGAACCTCTCGTACCTTCAATTTCATTTCATAGCCCCTCCACCTGATAAATAGACCGGAAGACGTATGTAAAGATACCGAGTGCTGTGTCGTTCGTTTGTCAAAAAGCGAGTAATAGTAGTACCAGTTCAGGTATGGCATGTATAAAACGAGCGCATACGCGCCTACATATAAACTCCCATTGTATTTTGCTCGCATAATTTGTTAAGCGCATGATATTTGCTTTAACAACAAAGCCACAACTCGCCAGCAAACCTGCATCGCCAGTGTCTAGGTTAGGTTCACTAGTTCTCACTCGTCTTACATCCCTGCTCTGTGTTGCATATATGGACCGCCTCCCTGACGTACGGCTTATGGGCTTCAGCTGGGCTGATGGGGATCATGATCTCACGATGATGATGGTCGTTCCAGACTCAGCCAGCTGAGTGCACATGCACGCGTACAAGGGCATACTCTGAACGCCGTATATAAGATCACACGATTATTCCTGTAGTTCAGAATATACAAGCTTCTGTAGCAATCAGTGTTTCAACACTCTATTTATGGATACCCCACCAAGACAACTCTCACTTTGGGGTATAAGACGTTCGACAGAATGGTCTCACTTTGTCTTGGGTATAACAGAGGGTATATGGACATAAATAACCTTCTCTCGCTTACGACGAAGAATAAGCTTAAACAAAACGTGGCGAAGTGGCTGTCCCACGAGTTCCGGCGAGTAAAGAATGTTCCTTACCGTCGAGCGGGCATAGCCGCCCTCACATTCTCTTGGATAGATCGTCTCACTGATGCAGGCGAGCGAATCAGTCCATACGGTTTCAGCTGGAAATTCCCACCTCTACGACCCCCGCAACCCCAGTGTTCTCCGCTGATGGGTCCTCAAACTCACCGGTAATAAAGAATAGAGACCTGATTACACGACTAATACCTGGTATAGACGGACTGGTTATCTAAATTATGTGGTTGGTCGATCAGCGGGCAAAGGAGTAACAGTTATTTCAGGATATCCTACTATGCATATCAAATGTTGCTTCCAGAAGTTTCGAATATGATACAGGGCACCAATCGCTCCAGGTATAACCCTGATGCTTAGGTTCATTCTTCACCCATCCACACCCTCTGATTATGGATTCATCTCTAAGCACATCGCATTGGTTACCAATTAAGTACACTAGTTACCGGAAATAAAGTACAGAACGAAGTCTCATTAATTATATCCGAACCTACTGTATTTCTTGTCTTGCTAACACTAAAATTACGGCGTGGGCGGGGCAAATAAGATATAAGCGCGGGCTAGAGATCCGTATCATGCTTTTTCACCCCAGGCGTGTGCTGACAACTGATTTTACTCTTCCTGATTTGTAGCGTTGACCGCACGCTAACCCTCATCATGATCAGTAGTGCGGCGGATGGGGTGCAGGCTGACACTGAGAAAAGGAGTTGGCCCTCAATCGGTACTCTCAGCTCGCAAGACTACTGCAAAGTTTGGCTGTAATTCGACCTTAGCTATAAATTTAGACAGCGAAAGAGTAATCACCGCAGGTTTCGAGCTTGTGCGACATGGTGTTTACAGCACCGTGTTAATGGCACCAAGCTCCGCGAATTGAGTTACTTTTTTACCTAATGGATGCGATGATCACTAACCGCTCCATCATTCACTCGAACACTTCTGATCGCTGACGTACTCCGCCATCGAGCTCTCACTCGTTTCATATCCACGTGCTCTATTTATAGAAACTCCCCGCACCAACACTGCCAGATAATTTGGAGCCTGCGAAACCTCCACCACCGTCTGTCCGAGACAGGGCGTAAGCAATAATAACCATCTCTCTGTTTGCGTATGATGGAGATAAGCTCTAATGGAACGTAGAAAAGTGACTGCGCCATTACGAATATTATCATCACGACCGCGCGCTTAATATGTCCGCGGCCGGCGAGTGATATATTGTGCCGTTGTAAACTCGGGTCGGCGGGTGACTAAACTTTGCTCTAGTTGCCGAAGCTGATGCACAGTAACTCTTTTAATTTCTGTCCCATGTCCACAGCTCAATTATTACTGAACGGGTGCCAGCATGTAACATGGGGTATCTTTAGTACTTTACACAGCGTCAAACATGTGCAAAAACCGTCAGCATTCCACGCGTCCTTCAATCTCCACCATTCATTCCTCCATGTGAGTCTCCCATTGGGACCCTACAGTATTTTCTATGCCTAAATCAGTCAGTACGATAGTTACCCCGCGACTAGTACAGTGTTCGATATTCGGTCAAGGTTTTATTTGGAAATTGGTTGCAATATTTGATAATGACAATTTGGCTTGATAATTAGCTGAAGTGTCCATGAAACAAGCCCTGGTTTTGCAACGGATCGTCGTGTGTAGTAAATTCCGTGGCGGGATCCATGTACGACAACCCAAGGCTCCACAACAAATTGCCCTACCTATGATATGGTCTAAGTTTGCAAGACTTGGTGTAGTACTATCGTGGTTTTTGGGAACATATTCCAAATCCCTGAAGGCATAAATCTCCGGTCGTTGATAGTTCTCAGGTTTGTGTCCTGCCACAGAATGCAGTTGCTCTACACCGAGGGATACTCGGTACTGGGGTTTGAAGTAACCACCGCAATACTTGACCGGTGATTCCTGCATTGCTCAGTGTTTAAAACTATTGTGAATCCGTATGTCGGTGAACCGGTTCAAGCCTCGCCTCAGTGCCATAATCCTAAAACAAACCGAGTAACAAGTCTCCATCCAGATATAACAATCAACACTCCCATAAAAAACTTCGATATCCCAACCAGTTCACCTACCATGTAAGCTCATCCATTCTAGAGCCAATCAGGTGCACCATTGCCTGTATAGCATACTGCAAAAATTAGCACTCAAGGGGATCCTGCAATCTTCTAATTCGGAGTATTGTTAGAGTATGTCTAACTTACTGTCAACACGGCCAGTACTATACCAATGCAGGCACTACCGCCTATGTATCTCCAGTGCAATACCTTCCTCTAGCACCGACCCTCGAACCCCTTCGCATTCCAAGCCCTGCTTTCTCCTCTTAGCTAATCCACCATCACCGGATACCTCTTCCCGTTTTCCAGACCTTTCCACCCTTCGTAAGCGGCCTATCTCGTGAATTCACGGCATTCTTGACCTTAAACTCCGTAAGACCACGTCCACTCGAACTAAACCACCACAATCCCACTAACCATCTTTCGACAACGGTCCGCAGGTGAAAACTTTTTCCATTCCACGGCTTCCCAATTTCCGCTACCTAGCAAATTAAACGCGCTACCCCTCTCCTGTAGTCTTTCCTTGGTACACGTATGTATTTCTCGTTACTAGGGTGTCCTAGGCGCATACGGCACAGCTATGCAGTAGTTAGACGCGGCTGGCACTAGGCTGAACGAGTCGGTCGATACCTCGGCTGCTGTACTTATAGTAGAGGACTTTGGATATGCGAGCAAAAATAAACCGTGGGTCTGGATGCGAATACAAACAACATAGCACTGACTTGCTCAGCCGCGGTAAGCTGAAGAGAACGCCTGATATAGGGATGAACAGCCGCCCATCGCGCCTACCCAGCTCCGGGTATTTATTTACTTCCCACACCCCGAGCCTTGGGTGACAGTGACGTCGCCGGTGTGTTACACAAGCCCATGCGTTGTCCACCCGCCACAGACGAGCTTATCACAGCACCCATTCGCATCTATTTCCGATCATGTATTGATTACTATCCCACCGGATTTAGACTCTCACAACGGTTGCGGAGAATTCAGACAAAGAGCGTCTTTGAAGACATTAAATTAAGAATAAGAGGTAAAACGAGTAAACGAGAAGTAAGAATGTATGAACAGTACGTGTTATCGATGCTATGTACCCTCCCTTCCACCAATGAATGTAAACCAAGTCTAAACCCAAAGAAGCCGAACAAAGGCAAGCCAGAGTCCTAAAAATATATACACGAAGTTTACCGAGCGGCGAAGTAAGCCTACCCCTCCCACCCACCCAAAAAAAAGCAAAACACCCCCAATGATAGTCATGAACCCGGCGTGTTGGGCCCCGCGTTGCCTCCAAAACCGGTGCTAAATACGAATGAATGCAACACCCCGCAGTAAAGCGAAAGAAAAAACAATGTGATGATGCCCGAAATATGCAGCCGCAGAAAGGGATGCAGTATCCAAATATGCAGCCGACTGAGACAGATGACTCGACCGTTGCGGGTCAGTCCGTTCGCTTGTTTTCGGTACGGCCGCGAGATGTCGGGCATCCAGAATCGAAGAGAATCGTCGCAATTGTGCCGCTCAAATGTATCCTCCTCTTCTAGCTCAAATGAATCCCGTGCTGTTGCAACTCGTGTTGCAACCGTCCAAAACCCCCATCAAAAGAACCCTCCACCCCCCCCAGATGGCCCTGCAAATATCTCCCTAATCGTATCCCTATTCTCCCTCGGCGGATCAGGCAGCGGCTTATCCTCCCAATCCCGTTGACTTTCCGGGCTACTACTGCGACTCAAACTAAACGCTAGCTCGCGCCCATACTCCTCCAGCTCCGCACTCCACGTAACCCCATCCCGTCTCCATCCAATATACTCATCATTCACGCCCACCACCCCCCGTTGGTTGTACACTGCCTCATACTCCGCATTCAGCCGAAGCAGCGTGTTATCGGGGATTTCGATGGAACTGTAGCACTGGCGGATGTAGCCGCGGGTCATCGGGCGACCGCGGGAGATGTATATGAGGCGGCGGAGGATGTCGACGGCGGAATCGAAAGATGCGTCCCAGGACCCGCGGTTGAGGCGGTCGAGGGTGGATTTGAGGGCAAAGCAGTGGTCGAGAGCCAACAGTGTTAGCCCTTCAGACGAAAACACGATGTCGTTTTGTAATAGCGTGCGGTAGATTACGTCGTCGCGGAGGTCTACGGGGATTGCGGCTTCGAGAGTGGTGTTCACCCATGTTTGCGAGAGATTGAAGAGTTTTTGGGCGCGGGAGACTGAGCGCGTTAAGGTGTTGAGGGTTTTGGGGGAGGGCGGGGTGACAAAGATTAGGTTTAGGCCCGTGCTGTAAGGTTGTTAGTTAGTTACTGTGATCATATGAAGGATAGGAGAATATACCAGGTGGGTTTTGTTTTGTGCACCAGACACGGCAGAGAGGATCCGCCAACAATCAGGTGGACGTGTAGCCGTTTCCTTCGTAGATCCCGGCTCACATACTCTAGTGCGTGGAAGATCTGGGCGGCGTCCATTTCTGTGTCGAATGGGAGCGGGTAGGATATCGATGTTGAGTGTTTCTGACCCATTGTGATGAAGAGGGGGGACAGACAGCTGAAAAATAGTGTTGCTAGTCCTTTCCACCTCGAGCTGGGTTGTGGTGTTGTGGGATGATCGGGAGTCGTAGTGGTGGATGTTGCGAAGGCGAGGAGCGTGGTGAGTAGTAGCAGGAGGGGGAGCATATGATATATGCCACTTCTCCCAAAAGCAAGTGGACTGGCCAAGTCAGATAGGCTAAGTTATTCCTGCGCAGGGAACGAGATAATAAAGACGAAGGCGACCTGGTTAAATGTGAGCACCGGCTTCTGGGTGTTGAGTGGCTAGTGTTCGCTGGGTTGCCTACCACCTTTTGTACCAATGGACTGGAGGGTGGGAGCTAGTCGCAAGGAAAAACAAATGGAATCGGCGCACCCCTGCTACCAAGGAAAGAGCCCAATGTACCGTACCGCACACCGAGTCGACACCTGGCCGTCCTGGGATCCAGTCAGTTATTGCAGGTATCTCGCGAACGCGACTCACCGCACGGACTCCACCGGCCTGAGAGGTACGCCTCGCCATAAACGCAATAGGCGCGAAAGCTGCCCATGTATCGCGAAACCAATTTCACATTGCCACCGCCAAACCGACGTTCCACAAATACCTGCGACAATTCGACGGATTACTTTTCTTTCCATAAACACTGCAGCATTAATGGTCGGTCGATCAGTGCAGATTTTGCGTGGGTTGTTTCCATCACGTCCCAGACAAGACACGGCAACCGAGAGTTGGAAGCCATTATGATTCAACAAACAAACGATAAGTATCAATGGTATTGTCCACCAAGACACGGGCGGTCGGTTCGTTGCTTTTAATTCTTACTCAGTTGCAGGCCTCCCAGGAACCCCCCACCATCGGCCCGATTAAAGGTCCAGATACCAACCACAACAACAACCGTTTCTTCTCCGAAAGAATAGTTGAATAGGGGCTCATCCGAAAGAGGTGTCTGAACGCGATTCACGCCATCATGTGAGGAAGCAACGGTTATCTCGTCACTCCATCGTGGGACTAGCGGATCTTACTGTGCATATGTTGCCTTGTTGTTCACGCTAGCCAATAGACAGGCGACCCCACGGTTCCTACTCCACACCATATTGCAGGAATCCCCAGAGAGGAAGTTCATAAGGCTGCAGATCACGGGCATGGGGGTGTGGTGTTTTTTTTTGTTTTGTCTAGACGCAACCGCGGCCGCTGCACACGCGAAACAACATACTTCCTATTCCGGTGGCTGGGCTTGTTTGCATACTGCGGAAATTACGTGTCCTCATGAAGCATAACTGCCTCGGCTGGTTTATGAGTTTATTGGTTGGTTGTCTCCAGACAATCTATCTCGTACCTACTATACACCGCGTATGTATGTGGACGTACACACTAACTAGCTGGGGGTGGGAGAACAACACACAGTACATGTATAGAGTACGGTGCTCCTAGCTACCCCGATTCCCAGCAGTCCCGAGTACGAGTTAGAGGCACAGCACGCATATGACTACCTCCTCAGGAAAGCTTCTGGATGCTCATTCGTACGTCGTACATGCAGCGGCAGAGGCTGCCGCCGGTCGAATGCATCGTATTGCCGGTATATGCATCAGAGCGGTACAGCGCGATGAGTTGTTACTGCTACTGCTTCGAAACCCCCCTTACATAACTACGCGCTTCGCGGCAAACCAAGCGATGGGGAGGAAGAGGAAGGACTTTGCGAAACTCATGAACGGTCGAGTTACTCTCCGGCTATTTTGGAGAAAAATTTAGTATACGTCTACTGCACCGCAACGTGGCGATACCTCGTTTTTGAAACCGCGAGATTTTGGTGAGATAGAGTTTTAACAACATTGGTACCGCGCTGTGCCTTGACCACGAAACAAATTGACCACGACACAATTTTCTGTGCCACCGAACCAGATCTCGATTTACCTTTGCGTTTGTTTGATCGATGTACTTGCGCCGTTATCTGTGAAGCGAGAAACCAGATATGAGCCGTTGACCTGGCAGCAGAAGACTGAAACTATGACGGAATACTGCGAATTTCTGTGCCGCCGAAGAGATTTGCCAACGTACAGCGAAGCGTTTACCAGGCTGAAACGATGATGTTCACAACGTGTATTGATTTGGGAGGCCCAGGCTGTCTGCGAATTGCGAGGCTGGAAATCGGGCACGAGATGAGTTTCTGTGCCGCTGAGCGTGGGAGGTTCTGTTTGGTTGATGTAAGTAGCCTTTCATTGCGTTACCGCCTGAGAACAAAAAACGGAAATACCCGCCTATAGAGCGTTGGCCCAGCAGCAGAAAGGTGAGTTGATTGTGTAACTCGATGCATTGTCTTGCTCCGCCTCAGAGTGTGGTACACCAGGCAACCAAGCAAATTGGGCTTGCGAGGTTGGGCTGAAAATCTGGGCAATAAACAACTCCTGTGCCCTGTACCACCACGATTTGCTTGGGCGGTGAGCATGCGCCGCCTGAAGCGAGGAATGCGCATCGAGTACGAGTAGGGCTGAAAACTGGGCTTAAAGGGTGGAAGCCTAGAGTTATGAGTACTCGGCCATACTCGACTTTTGTCTCGTAGCGCCTTAGGTACCAGCTGCAACAGCACCAGACAGTGGAAAACAAAGCACCAAGTACTACCTTCTGGGCTTGAGACAAAGCCTGCTTCCTTCCTGCGTCCTAAGAGCGAAGAAAAAACTGGGATTTCATATGTACTATCACATACCTGGTTGGGGGCCGATAGAACCAGTGGCCTATTGAACAGCTGAAATTCTTTGTCATTCCTATTTGAGTCCTTTTGAAACGGTTCTACAAGGGTTACAGTGGCAAAATGGATTCGATAGGCTTGTGGTTTTATCGACCCCGCAGCAGCTACAACCTGGTACAGACAGAGAGAGAGCTCTTGTCTTTGAATCGGTAGATAGTGACTCTTCTGTATTTTTCCTGCTTCCCTTACTTAGAGGGAGGGGCTGATATGACGAGACAGAATGCTATCGATATGCGCTCAATGAAAGAAAGAAACATACGCATTAGGGATGAAGACTATAACCAGCAGATCTGTCTTTACCTCCCCCTTCGGCTCACCAATGATCCCGAGGCTATGGCTCGGGCCATTAAGTTGGGGGAAATTGTGAAGCCTGCATATATACACGTAAGTCAGTTAGCCAGTATCAAAAGTTTGGCTTGGCTTCTAGTCCCGCTTCAGACGAACAATACCAACGCTGTATTCCCGTGACACGGCAAACTACAATGGGGTTTCCCGCAGCCTTGCCAATCTAATACTGCTTCGATAAAGAGAATATGGAAAGTTGGGAACGAAATACAGTTTCTTGGTTTCTTTTTCCCCCGGCCCCGTCGCGAACAGACGGCCGCTCCCGATGAGCTTTGTTTTTTGAACGGAGATAGAGGAAAATGTTGGACGGGGAAAATGGGATGCATAGAGGCTAGTATCGATGGGAGGTGAGTTTGTTAGAATTATTTGTATGTTGGCAGTTGGATGGGAACACTGGAAATGAGCCATTTCACCTTTGAAGATTCAACAATGGGCCAACTAGAGGTTAGACGAGCTCCTCGGCAATACCGAAATTGCGGAAGGTTCGTACAGTCTTGTTTACCGCGTCAGACGCAACACGTTGTTGTGTAAATGCTTGTAGAGCAAGGGAAGTAAGCGTGTATTCCCACGGCTACAGAAATTACCTAGGCCCATTTTGATGGTAAACAAATAAGCTCAAGGTGTGATTGGATAACTTGCTAGCGAATTACCTTTGCGGATGAAACAGCAAATCGCCGAAGCCTAATAGAACCCTTCCACTACTCTTCCAAGAGACTTCGGAATTCATTGCGGCGTATTCACGAAAATATTTGTCAGACAGCCTTCCACGATTTGCCGTTTCATCTAGATCAGACGCTATTTTTCCACTACGCGGAAGCGCGAGCGTCTAATCGAGATCAAAGGTAATGAAACGTGACGAGAACGGATTGGGAGAAAAAAGGATGATGTGGTCCCCTTGGCGCTTGTAGATAAACTATTGTGGCACCGTGTGGCTTAGGCGGGCAGTAATTATAGCACATCCGACTACGTTCAGCCTTATATATCTACATAAACTACTTCTAGAAATGCCCCACAAAGTATGCCTTGCTATCCCTATAGGCTTTTTTCTCTGCATGGCTGCTATTCCTATGGGTATTACGGTACTCTGCATTCACAAATAAATACACAGCCCGTCCATTCACCGCCAATACAGAAAAGGTTTCAAACGACGACGGGCATTATAGACTGTAACTGCACTCAAGAGTATTAAGATGGAGACATGGCTAATGGACACAATACTGCCCCCGTCCATGCTAGCCATGATGTAGCAAAATTAGCTGCAATTAGTCCGGTGTCTGCTCCTCTGCTTAAGTTTTCGTCGAACGTCCACCGGGGAATAAAGGCTGACTGCAGTTCCAGGCTGATGTCTTGATTTCTAGGACCGGTAAATAACGATCTATGCACATAAGAATTTAGTACTTCTATGCGTTGTCCTTCAGCATAGGCCCTTTCACCGAATAACAGCTCTGGCTATATGTTCCTAGTGTGGGGCTGAAGTTCACACGCCAGAAACGAGGCGGGCATACTCACTCAATAAGCGCTACCCGCCTGGCCTGTGAGTCCGCCCACACTCATCATTTCTGCACTTTTACATGGTACTTGGTTGCTATCTTGTGAAATAAACTCGTCCAGCGGAAGAGTCAATATCGAATAGAGGAATGAGGCTAGGTGGGGGTCGCTATTCATGAGCTTTATCCATCTACTGCTTCTTCTGCATCACACCCCGAGGTCTTGCACATCTTTTCCTCCTGCTTCCGTTGATTGGACACCCATCTACGGATGAGTTGTCAAATACGGAAATGGCTGGAGATAACGGCACCTCTCTCAGCTCAACGCTTCTCGTCACAATTACTCCAGCCAAGATGATTATTGGCAGATCCATCCGTCTTCCTATTCAAAAGATTCCCCTCACTGTCAGCCCAGGATAAGTATCGGCAGATCCCACACCATTTTCTGCGGAGTTTGTCTTTGGTTACGACCTCTACCGGCGCCCTATACATTCGTATTAGCTATGGGAGGGAAATATCCTTGAGTTCTTCATACGTACTGTGTTTGACAGTGAACTTGGTTCTATGAACAAGACGGCGATTCCCCACCAAATAATGACCTTTGATCATCGCAAGCTCCATTCAAATTTCGATCCCATCACTTTCCGCGGCGATTGTATCACATCGAGATCATGCAACCACCTGCATTTTCCTCCCCACCACTTCCGGCTGTAGGAGATGGGCATATCACATCAGTATCGAGTATCTAGCATATAATCACCACCCTTGCCACCGCTTCCAGTTGTAAAAATGACCATATCACAACCCTCCGACATGCAAGCTGATACAACCAGTACCACTTCCGGAAGTAGGAAAACGACTACATCATCAAGGCCAGACCCCTAACGTGCAACCACATCCTCCCCACCACTTTAACTCTGATGACATGCTGATAGTCCAGACCCTTTGGTAAGGTGATTATTTACGAACGGACTGGAGTATGCATTCCCACGCGTTCCCCTCTTTCTTGCATGCATGTTCCTTTTGATATTGTGCAATCTGCGCGCACTCGTAGCTTCTGAGGCGATGTGTGCAAAATATTCCTGAGCACATTCTATTCGGTCGATGGAATATCCGCCCCCAGTTCGGGTGAGTCCTCAAAAGCGAATAGAAACTGCCGTGACTGTTGTGTACAGCTGCACCCAGCTCCAGATTAGACCGTGTTGGTGTGCGCAACTTTCTAACTGCCCCCTCAAATACCTCACGCTGTGCAGGTGACGTTTGTTCTACATATCTTTCCCACATCGCTTCAGGCAGCTGCTTCTCCGGTGTATACGCGTAGTAACGGCTTTTCGAGAGACCATGATGTTTCTCTACCAATGAGGTGCAATTCCCCTACACCTCAGCAGCAGAAAAAAAATCTTCTGGAGGTAGAGGTGGAAGGCCGAAGTGGGGGCGGTCGCTCGAAAAGCTACATAGGAGCGGCTGACTTCCTAGGTGCGTATCTGGGTAGAGACAATGTGATGAAGTGCATAGGGACCAGGCGGTCATGAGCAAGTTTGTGGTGGTCCTTCTGGAATTCCGAAAACTCGAGTGTTGGGAGTGGGTGGTTTGTTGGCAGCCTAACTCGGCTGATTCGATTTTTCAACTAGCGAAACTCTTTGCCCATGAAACTCTATCTCGAGAGCCGGGGATCTTTGTATCAGAGATGCATATGTTGGTTCCATTTTCCTTCTGGCAGATGTCTGATTGCCATTATCTCATTCCTACGCAAACTGTATTGTCGTCCAATAACACGCCAGCCACACTGAGCCTCATCACCAACTACATCGACATTAGTGGAACTCTGCTATTCACTGCCTCGCTTTGACCGGTTGCTCTCAGACATCGTTCCGAGTCCCTTACCAACCGGTGGGGGGTAGTATACGTAGAGTAAGCTCCCTAGCCACGACGACGGGGCGATCTCAACGTCCTCGCATATCTAACCTCTTCATCCATTGGTGATCGTCATTGAGATATGTCATTGATAACCCCTCACTTGTAACCCACCTATCCCGTGTACATAGTCTATGTACCGTAAGCTCGCCAAATTCTGCGCCGCAAATGACTGCCGAAAGCTACTCTACTACTACATCTCAGCACTTTTAATTCCCTCCCAACCAAAATTCTTCAAGCGAAATTGGCAGCAACTCGTTTTGTTCCAGTTACGAGCCACGGTTTTATCTAACTATTGTTTCTTCCTCACGAAGACGTACCAATCCGGTTCCGTGGTTGTGGGTTTAACTTGTGCCGTAGGCGCCGATGCACTCGTGATAGTGGGTGGATTTGGTTGGCGTGGCGCCGAGACTGCACCAATTGGTAACCACAGTCAGCTTTGAATGGAACCAGGTTGGAATTGTGGCTAAACTCACGGGTATCGAAGAGATAGGAGATAATATGAAGGTCTTTCGGACAAATCACGTCTTGAATCGGCGGAGCACGGACCATCTAATCCCGATCGAGTGAAAGGTCGTGACTCAAACACGTGCACTGCCAAGATATCGAATGATGCTCCATGCTCGAGTAGCTTCTAGTAGCTGGAGTAGGTGTAAGTTCATCTACTGCACGGTTTATGGATAGATACGTACTTGCCAACCCCATCCCTTGCATTGGGCCATATATTGCTTACAAGGTAGCCGGGCGAAGGTTGCGGAGTGATCGCATACTGCTCCATTTTGAACAAGATATCTCTCGTAGTGTTGAAGTGTCAGATTCTCGTACAACCCGACCACGGCTGCGTCTAGTTGAATGTCGGCTATTCAGCCCCATCCAGTCGATTGTCGCGTTTGCCAGCGATATTTCTAATCTAATTGTGGGATAGAACCCCCGCAGTATAACAAGGGAGACGATACAGATCTATGAGGGTATTTACGACCAGTTCCGGCGGTTTTCTACATTCGTGACTGGGTTCGCACCTATATATTTCGCGCAGCCTCCGCCTAAGCCATAACGCATACCTAGGGTACCCTAGCAACGAGAAATACCGCGTTTGCTTGCTAGATACTTGCGGGCCTGTTCAGCGGAGTCATTTTCTGCCAGTTGTAAGGGGGAGGAGGAGGTGCGCGGTGCTTCGGATGTCCCAGTGTGTCACAGCCCGTTAAATATGGTGCGTAAAAGCAGATTTTTTGTCCATCAGTTCACAGCCAGGCTGTCCGAATGCTCTTGGGTCCAAAACCTATTCAAGCGGTTAGAAGATAGAATTACAGCGTCTCCTGGGACCTGGTTTTTTACCTTCTGGCTGACCGAAGCGTCTTACTCCATACTGGGGTTGGAAAAATGCACTTCTGTACTGAAACCCCAGGAAAAGTACCCGGCTGTTCCTTATTCTCCCGAGTACAATGCTTCATTCTGCAAAGGGGTTTATGAAAGCAAGGGGGTTTGAGGGGGGGTATGTATACTGTATCGGTTCCAGTAGTAGGCTGCTGACAGAGGATTCTTCATGGGATTACCAGTGCTGACGCTTCCTATCATATACTGACGGTTCGTTTCAGGATTAGCTCTGAAACGATACTATAGCGGGGCTTAGATAGGCAGACCGGAAGGCAGAAGAACGACGGATTTATCTCTGTAGTTATTCGTCACCACTGATCAAGTATCCTGTAGTGAATATTACTAAAAAAGAGTGGTTGTTACTCCAAACGTATATGGTTTGGATTCATTTGGTATCACTTGAACCACTGAGATACACTGACCAAAATGAAATGCACGGCTCTTGCTGACTGCTGAAGTTCCCGATATAGTCTTCGATGCAAAAGGGAAACATAGGAATGCATATTGCACTTCTGGTACATATGCGGTGTGATGGGGCCTGCGTTGCTATCTCCTACACGCTCGGCTTTAATGCTTGGTTCTGGCAATTGTTGGAATGTCTGGTGTGGTGCAATTAGAGATGAGTGAGCTTGAGACTTATACGGATTACTGGCATGGTGGAGGTTGAAGGGATGCTCGGAATGCTGATGGCTTTTGTTTATGATTGGTGCTGACTGCAGCAATGGATAAAATAATTTGGACAGACGACGCGGTGCTGACGTTCGAACGACCAGTAGTGCGGCCGTGAACACAGAGTGAGGGGCAGAACGCTCCCACCAACTCTTTTCCACGCATATGTGTACACTACTGACGCAACTGCACTGAACTTCCAATATCAAATGCATAAATAGTCCTCGCATAAATTGTGCCCGTGAGAAATTGTTCCATCAATGTTACTTTCTACTCATCTATTAAACTAATTGTCATCACATGCCTATGGACTGATGTATTGTGACAAGGGACCAATACAGCTCTTCGGGGAATAAACCAGTCTGCGCTTATATCTTATCTGCGCCGCCTACGTCGCAACCGCTAATTGTAGTTAAACAGCCACACTGGCAAGAGATATGGTATTTACTTGCCACTTTAGTGCATTACGAAATGGAGGCTTCCATGGTGGATGCTGTATTACGGCATGAAGGAGACTAGAGGAGCGAGCACGGAATGTTATCAATTTTGACCATGACGATCGACTGACGCTGACCAAATACAAAAACCGTCCGAACAGAGAGATGCCGCGTGCTGACTGCTGAAGCGGCCATTAGAGCAGTGTAACAGGTATTTTAGAAACACTACGCACGCAGCTATAACTCATTTTGGACTACTCTCGTTCCCAGAGTTTTCGTCACTTGACAAGCTACTCTCGCGTGGAGGTAGACGCTGGTTTACGAGCGTAAGGAGTGGAACAGATATTCCAAATGTTTCTATATATGTTCTGGAACTATCAATTCATCGGGTGTTTCTACCCAGGACTCTTGGGCGAAAATGCTTTTTTATCTTCAGACGCCGAACGGCACAGTGTATCACTCGTTGCCACCCCCCCAGATCTCTGAACAGCGGCTATCACCGAGTGGCACAGTCACGCTACGTCTCGTTAATCTTATTTTCATCATAAGCGAGTGAGATGGTTATTTTTCGCTTACGCCTGGTGTCAGATAGTGATAGTTGATACCTACCTTAGGTATCCATAAATAGAGCAGGCAGATTTAAGATGAGATGAGTGAGAACCAATGAACCAAATCCAGGCGGCGCACACAGGGTGCAGCTGGATGTGAACTTCGCTGCGTTGAGGAGAAAGGATTCGAGCACGTTTGCTCGTCGCTCCGATTGCTCGCTGCTGTGTGGCCTCACATCCTACGGCGACTCGCACACATGCATGAGTTGTGGCTGAAACATAGTTAGTAGGGTAACTTATAATTACTTAGTTGAGAGTGGTGACGCCACAGAAGCCACATGCCAAACAATTCCGACCAATCAGCTTGAGGCACAGCTACACGGAAAACAATTCTGGTGCTTCGAGGCGATACAAGATGTGTATATGTTTACAATGTTTACAATGTGGTTTAACAGCAAGCGGTTTCGAAGGATCGCGCAAAGAGTAAATCCCACCTGACACCTGCGCCGAAAACACTCTGACCTCTTGTTCGTCCCATTACTCCGGGCTCTGACGCTTGCTATAGCGGCTGTAATCCTCTAGTCCTTTTTTCTGGTAGCACGTTTCGCTTTCGTAGCTTTCTTGCGCTATTAGGTTCCTCGACGTTAGCAGTAGTACTAGGTGCAAGAGTGTCTTATATATTCACCTGCTTCAGCTCGTTGAGAATCTCAACCCACTTCGCCGGCCCCACTCCGCAATCAGCCTCGTACTCGTCCAAGAGCATCAAGTCCATCTTTACGCTCTTGCCGCGTATGGAAAAGACCCGAGACTCCTCGTCTGTACCTTCAAAAGCTAGGAGGAACTCCCTGCGTCGTAAGGTCGGGACGCTGTGCCCGCTAAGGTACTTGTCGATAGACTTAATTCCGGCTTTCCGCATGCAGAGACCGACACTAATGGCAGTAGCTTGCAGCACATTCCAGTAATGGAATTCGCCGTAACAGAGTCCGTGCACGGTATTTTGGTTAACTCGGAAGCTACGAATAGGAAGTACCTTACTTTTGGGGCGCTTCCGAATGCTCTTCAACGACATCTTTTTCGTTGAGGCTGGGGTAGTGGTATGCGAATGTGGTAGTGGTGGTAGTGGTGATTGTAGTGGCGAAGAAAAGCGAGGGAGAAGTGGTAGTCTATGCGGATCTAATAAAGTCTAGTATACTCATCTATACTTTTGAGATTCATCCATCGTCTTAGCACAAATCCTATCTAATCTAATCTAACGTAACTAACTCCTCTCCATCACCTGATTATTCATTTTATGAAACTAGAAAGTTCTAAAGAGGGGCGTTTCGCGCGTTCTGTATATACCAGGCGTCTGTGAATAGTATGGTTATATGGCGAGAAAGAGTAGTTAAATTTCTGCACAGCAAACTTGGTAGCCGAATAAAGTGACTCCACTTACACATACTACTCTCACCCCTCCTTACTGACCATCAATATCGCCTCAATACACGGACCATAATAATCCTACGCAACAGCTACCGCATAAAACATGAATTCTGCCTCGTCTAAAACGCCCTGATTATCATTCTCAGTGGGCGGTATAGGGTTATTTAGAGCTCCTCGAAAATCGGAATTCCGCTTTGAGTCGGGGTGTAGATCAAACAATAGCCGTTAATCTGCTCCATATGTGACGAACCCTACAGCAAAAATGATATGGCATTCTGGGCAGATATCCCACGCCCCTCTGCACAGGCTACCTCTGCAGAGCTACATCGAAAAGCTGGAGGAGTGCAACCATGGGCTGACCGCAAATCTACGATCCACTAAGGGGTGGGCTGTCTACTATAACCCCCGATTTGCGGTTTGGAAACTCATAATCATGTGTCAGGATGCAATACTACATGTTGAAACATTTTGTAGGATTCGAGATTTTCGAATTTACCAAGCGCGATCTGCGTAAACAGAGGTACGAGATAGGGCAGAGGCAAGGGAAGCCAACTGGTCTCATCGATGACGTGTTGTCGCTTGTAGGCGTCCCCGAGGCTGTGAGGCACACTGTCTTGGATTCGGGGGCCAAAAGAAATGCATATGCCCACCCTGTGAACGCAACTTTAAGGGACTTCACCAGAGTCACGGATGAGTATGAGACCGACGCAGGAATTGGCCCTGCACAATGAACTGCAACTGCAAAACTATTCTTTCCGAGCTCCTTTCTAGACGTAGATCTAGAGCAGAGTAAATGTGCGTTGTTTCTTTCTTGTGTGCTATGCGCTAGAGGGTTACTGAAAACTGCTGGGGCGCCCGACGCCATCAACAGCTCGCACTCATAACATTCACCAATACCTATTGCATATCTAGTAGCAAGAGTAGCAAGAGCGGTAAGAGTGGCAAGAGTGGCAAGAGTGGCAAGAGTGACAAGAGTGGCAAGAGTTGTAAAGGGTGGCAAATGCATACCCGAGATTCCCTGTATATAAGTCGAGCTTTTTCACCTTCTCTCTTCACTCGGTACCTAAATATATACGTGTGAACGGTTCTCCCCTCCATATTGCAACTACTGTACCGGCAATTGTGGATGATACACTAGCTGTCAGAACGAGTGTTTGTATCTCCAGACCAAATACATGTCAGGGTCAGAACCACATTGTACCAAAGATTTTTGCTGTCAAAACCTAAAATAAAGTGCTCAGTAGGGGGAGGACTCCAAAGCCACTGCAGATTTTGGGCTCTCAATATAGACAATTTTCCAAAAGTCGGCATTATATGTGAATATGTATAATACCTTTGATATGCATCAATATGGCATTTATGTTTCAACATTGTGTTTTGCATGTGGTGTTTCTTCTTGAGTTGCTATAGGGTCAATAGATGCTCTATCTTCCTTTCATTTCTCTACAATACAGTCAAGGGACAAAAGGTTACATTGTGGATCTATAAATTCATCGCGTATTTCTACCCGGACTCTTAGACAGAAATATCTTTTAGCATCAGACACCAATCAGGTGATGGTACAGTGTATCACTCACTGCTGCTGCTGAACAGATTTCCGAACAGTGGCTATCACCCGATTATCGAGTGGTAGTCACGCTACATCTCGTTCATCCTATTTTCATCACAACACGACCCTCCCTTCCTCATCCTCTCGCTAGCAGCCAAAGAGACAATGAAAGGAGGTCGCATCAACTGGAGACAGTGCAATACCAGTGACACAGTGGGAGCCAACATGTGCAAGCACAGCGGCCAGCTCCCTCGAGTTCAAAAATAAGATTAATATGAGAAGCCACATATTGTGACGTTTCAGATATTAAACTGAAAAGAACAGATACTACACTTGATCTAAGCCAAGAGGCTATAGGAGAATAATTAGCAAGCATTCAATATGTTGTAGAGGTGGAGAAGGCGTACCAAAGAGAGCTAAAGAAGAAAAGCATGAGTGGGAGCGGAATTGGGGTTTAAATAGTATACAGGCGCAGGGCAATGAACCAGCTTTTGGCCGACTCTAGGGTTCGGGGCTTGGGGTTTTACTCTACCGTCTCTCTCGTACGCGGGCCTGCCCTAAGCGGATGCGGTGGTGTGAATTCATCGAGCGCAGTGCTGAATCCCGAAGTCAGCTGGCTCTGTTGGCTACCTACATATTGTGTAAGCCAGCTACCAGTCACGACTAGAGAAAAGCATATGTATTGGCTAATGGCAGGTTGCGTGAAGATGAGAAAAGTGGAGTATACGGTAGGGGTGTGGTATCCTTCCTTATATTCAAGACTATCGTAGCCGACCTTCCCAACCGAACGCAAAAGAGGCTTCATCTAGGCCTGTCTGTAGCATTACTATAGGCGGCTACCTCTCTAACTAGATTCTGCGTAATTTGGTTCCTTGTGGTATCATTAGTACTGTGCCAAACTTGGGCCAGGACAGGACCCAGGTGGCTTTAAATCAAAGACTTCATCTTCCACGCAGACACAAATGAAAAATGCGAAGTATGGGCTCCTGCTCCAAGGATTTAGGGTGCGGTTGGAGATACATCACCAAAAGTTAAAAAAACTAATGCTACTTCGAGATTCCTACTCTACTTGCAGACGTCAAGCGAAGAGGGTTAGGGATCGCCAAAAAATCGAGAATCAAGGGACCACTCTAATCTACGCATAGGAGGAAGAATGCAGCTGATTGCATATCGATTTCACCTGTCGGCAATGGATTAGGTGCAGTAGAGTCTGGAAAGGGGATCTACATAGTAAAACTCGGGCCGTTGGAATATTTTGCACGTTGAGAAACTGATGGTCAATAATGGATATAATGGGAATGCAGAGACACTATAACCTGCGCCGGGAGGAGCGTACCCTGCCTCGCCCGAGAATTCAAGTCTTTTCCAGTTTTTAGTCCGCCCCTTCCTCCAGTCCCTCGGCCTCACTAGGACCTGCATCAGTCTCTACCTGTTCTCTACGGGTGAGTTGGGTGCTCTGGAGTGAATTGCACGTTTTAGTAAAAGCCGCATCCCGTCTATTGATTGTTTGAAGGATCAATGGTTGGTCTCACCATTAAATATAGCCTCCGGTATATACAGCCACTTT
>Ga0307512_10003077_pt1 | contig 19966 bp, 11 predicted proteins | sample 14_EM_MG_FD_200267 | JGI IMG/M metagenome (GOLD analysis project Ga0307512, IMG submission 200267) | Populus trichocarpa ectomycorrhiza microbial communities from riparian zone in the Pacific Northwest, United States - 14_EM | ecosystem: Host-associated > Plants > Roots > Unclassified | place... | reverse complement strand
GCCAGCAACGTGTTGCTGATCCCCGGTCTCACCTGGACCAACGATCTGACCCAATGGCTGGCCTACAAGCCGGCCGACCCGAAGAGCAACATCGTGGCGTCCTGGCACTCGTACAACTTCAACGCCTGCGTCACCACCGCCTGCTGGGACAGTCAGATCGGCTCGGTGGCCGCGCAGGTGCCGGTGCAGGCCGGCGAGATCGGCCAGAACACCTGCGCGCACGACTACATCGACCAGTTGATGGCGTGGGCCGATCTGAACGGCGTCGGCTACACCGCCTGGACGTGGAGCCCGTGGGGCTGCACCGCCGGCAACGTGCTGATCCAGGACTACACCGGCACCCCGACCGAAACGTACGGCTCGGGGTTCAAGGCCCGCGCTCGCCGCCGAGATGGCGAGCCTGGCGAACCTGTTGACGCGATTTCAGGCAGGCAGTGAACGCAAACGCGACGAGCGGCCGGATCAGGACGCGGACCAGACAGCCTGACCTCGCAACCGGCGAGTGGATGGCGCGATTGTGGTCGACGGAGCTTTACTTGACGTCCTCGAGTCCGCCGACATCGCCTCGGCCTTGCCTGATGTGGAGCTGCACTCGGCCCGTCGCTGTGGCCGTAGCCGATGCAGCGAAGGGGGATCAGGGTTGCCGAAGGGCACCGCTGCCGGGGCAGGCGTGTCGACCAGCCGGGCAGTACGCCCGTGTGCCGGCGCCGGGCTGTGCCAATCCTCGTGGCGGCGCAACCCGGTGACGACGCGATGTCTGCAATGCCCTGGGCTAACCGCCGATGGGGAGATCAGCGACATCGAGATCGGCTACTCGTCACGGCCGGGCCACAGATGACCATCGGCGTGCGTCATAAGGGCATGACTTCGAAACAGCTGTGGCGCGGACTGCTCGTCAGCCTCGCGGCCACTGTCCTGGTGGGGTCGGCCGGTGTTGCGTCTGCCGGTACGTCGCCCGAAGGGCGCGTCACCCTGCCGTCGCCGGTGAGCGAATCGCTGACCGGCGAGTCCACGGCGGCCGATCCGGGCACCGAGCTACACCTGCGCGTGTTCCTCGCCGGCCGGGACGGCGCCGGGCGGGTGCGCACCGCGCTGGCCGTCTCCGATCCGGACAGTCCGCAGTACGCCCAATACTTGACCCCGGCGCAGTACCGGCAGCGCTTCGGCGCCACCCCGGCGCAGGTGGCCCAGGTGCGCGACTGGCTCACCGGCCAAGGCCTGACCGTCACCGCGAGCACCGAGCACTACCTGGCCGCGGACGCCACGGTCGGGCAGGCGGCAACCGCGTTCGGCACCGAGTTCCGGGCGTACTACATGGGGACAGGCAAGGAGTCGTACTGGAAGATCGTGCCGGTCGGTGACGTGTCGGTGCCGGCCGACATCGGCCGGGCCGTCGCCGCCGTCAACGGCCTTACCGCCTTCGCCTGGAGTGTGCCGGACCGCCAGTCGGCCGATGAGAGTGAGGTGCCCGTAGAGCGACAGGCGCTCAAGGTAACGCAGACGGTGAAGGCCCGGACCGCGGCCGGTGGAGATGACGCGTACCCCTGCTCGCATTATTGGGGCGAGCACCAGGTGAGCGTTCCCATCGCATACGGCCGGACCGCCGCGCCCACGGAGATCTGTGGGTACACGCCCACCCAGATGCGCCAGGCGTATGGCGTGGCGGGCAGCCCGTACACGGGAAAGGGTGCGACCGTGGCGATCGTGCTGGACGGGCGCTCGCCCACCATGGAGGCGGACGCGGACCGGTTCTTCGCGGCGCACGGGGTGGCCGGGTTCGAACCGGGTCAGTACACCGAGAACCTTCCGCCCGATTTTGACTGCTCCGAGTGGCCCGACGGTGACAACCCGGAGGAGGCGCTCGACGTGGAGACCGTGCACATCATCGCGCCGGACGCCAAGGTTGTCTTCGTGAGTGCCGGTTGCGCCTACGGCGAGTACGACTTCCTCGACGCGCACACCCGCGTGGTCGACGACCACCTGGCCGATGTGGTCAGCAACTCGTGGCCGGGCATCGAGTCGGACACCTCGCCCGCCATGATCACCGCCTGGGAGCTGATCCTGCAGCAGGGCGCGATCGAGGGGATCGGGATGAACTTCGCCTCCGGTGACTACGGCGACGGCAGCGACGACAGCCTCGGTACGGCGAAGGTGCCGTTCCCGACCTCCGACCCGTGGGCCACCGGCGTCGGTGGTACCAGCCTGGCGATCGGAGCCGGCGGCGAGGTGCTGGGCGAGTGGGGATGGGGCGACACCGTCACGGCAATCACCGGGTCTGGGTACGCCGTGACCCCGCCGGGCACGTTCCTGATGGGTTCCGGCGGCGGCCTCAGCACGAAGATCGCCCAGCCGGCCTATCAGCGCGGCGTGGTTCCCGATTCGCTGGCCACCGCGGGCGGCACGGTCCCGGCGCGCCGGGTAGTGCCGGACGTGTCCGCCGACGCCGGGACGTTCTGGCTGGTCGGTTACACCGCGCCGGGTGAGCCCACGCCGGTCGAGCCGGGCGATCCCGGGCCGGCCGATACCGACCCCGCTCCCGGTCCGCCGGTGTACGCCGAGCGGCCCGTGGGCGGCGGCACCAGCGGATCGTCGCCGCTGCTGGCCGCGCTCGAGGCGGACGCCAAGCAGGCCACCGGCCACGCGCTCGGCTTCGTCAACCCGGCCCTGTACAAGCTGGCCGGCACCCGCGCACTGCACGACATCCTCCCGGTGAACCCGCACGACCCACCGATCACGGCGGGCATCAAATACTGCAACGGCGACGCCGACGCGGAACCGTGCCTGACCACACTCGGCTCGGACCTGGGCCTCACCGTGACCCCCGGCTTCGACGACGTGACCGGCATCGGCACCCCGACCAACGCCTTCGTCACGGCGTTCCGCCGCTTCTGACCGACCCGTGGGCCGGGCGGAGACGCCCGGCCCACGTCGGCGACAGCCATGGCTGCGGCCCACGAGTGAATTCCGCCGCTGGCCCTCGTCCGCAGCGTGTTCTCGATCGGGTGATGTTCTAGAGCGGCGCAGGCAGATCCGGTGAGGATGGGCGCTCACGAATCACCTCTTGATCCGCCAGGTCAAGACCGACATGCGCGAATGGAGCCTGGCCCGCATCGTCTGGGTCGCAGACCGCGGCTCGCCTCCGCGACCCACCGCAGGTCAAGGAAGTCAACATCGACACCGACGACCGGTTCGTCATCTGCTGCAACCCCGAAGCGGCCGACCGGGACGCCACCGTCCGCGAACGGCTGATCGCCCAACTGTCCGACCTGATCGACGACACTGACCGGCTGTCGGCCACCAAACGCGCCGAGCTGCGCGGGGTGATCTCGACCAAGCCCGGCCTGAACCGGTTCCTGCGCGTCACACCCAAGGGCCTGCTGCGCCTCGACCAGGCCAAGGTCAAGGCCGAGCAGCCTCGACCTGCGGCCAGTGTTCCACCGCCGCGAGGACCGCATCCGCGCCCACATCCTGCTCTGCTGGCTGGCCCTGCCGCTCATCCGGGTCGCCGAGACCGAGACCGGCCACACCTGGCCGAAGATCCGCACCGAGATCGACCGGCTGCACCTGGGCATGTTCACAGGCCCCGCCGGCACGTTCGCCCAGCGCACCGAGCTGTCCCAACCCCAGAAGACCCTGCTCGCGAAGCTGCGGATCACCGAACCGTCCCGGATCTTCGACGCGACACTGTCTGGGGCCGGATTCGCCCCCTGTGTCGATGCTCGTTTCCCGACAAGTTCCCCAACAATTGCGGTGCGGGTATTGATCAAATCTCGGTTGATCAAGCTGTTGAGCTGTAGAAACGTGGAGCGGGCGACGAGAATCGAACTCGCGTAGTCAGTTCGGAAGAACCGCTCCGGTCGCCCGGCTCGATTGGTCTCAGCCCTGAAATGGGCCTCTGAGCTGCGGCTGCGTTGTGAGCGCATCCGGCTCGGTCCGGCCTCGAACGGGTAGGTCCGGCGTCGTTCCCCAACAAATTCCCCAACAGGGTGGGTGGAGGGAGCGGCGCCGCTTCGGGGCCTCCAAGACGGAGGTCAATCATGCATTCAACCACCATATGTCTGTTTTCTTGTCCCGGGCTTGCTCTCGCCGCCGGCCGTTCTGGTAACACCAGACGGTCAGATGCCCGCGCAACGAGGGTGGCATCTGACCGTTACCAGGCCGCTTCCGCTCCGGCGACGGTGCCGGTAGCGGTAACGCGGCGTCCGCTGGTGTCGGCTGAAGGTTTGGTCATCCCGCTGGCGGGTGCTCGATGAACGCCTGGGGGAGTGTTACGGCGTCCGCGGAGCGGGTGCCGCCGGGCGTCTGGGTGGTCCTGGTAGCCGCCAGTCTGGTCGCCACCCTCGTGACGTGGACGACCGCGCGACGGCGCCTACGGCGGAGGGGTCAGCGCGCTGCCGAACCGCAACTGGTCGCTGGCGGTGTCCCCCGGTCGAGGGATACGGCGTTGACGGTGGCGGCATTGACTCCGGCTGGGCTGTTCTGGGCGATGGTGCTGGCCGGCTCCTTCCACGGCCTGATCGCCTTCGGTCGTAGCGTGCTCGGCTGCAACCCGAGGTTCGGGGTGCGCTGGCTCACCTGGCGCTCAGGCCGGGCTGGTCGAGGCGCTGGTGCTGCCGTCGGCTGTCGCGGCTCGGTCGACGGCGCCCGCGCCGCGCGCGCCGTGGAAGCCGGGAAAGGCGGAGGGGTGATGAGCCGCGGGTTGCTGGAATGCGGGTGCCGACGACGGCCGTGACGATCGCGGAATGGGCGGCTCTGTGGGTGCGGATGTGTTCCGAAGGGGAGTCGGCGTTGGGTCCGCTCAACAATGACGACGCTCGCGCGCGGTACGGGCTGACGGCCAGGCAACTGCGGAACGTGCGTCATGCGGCGACCTCGGGCGCGCTGCGGCAGCAGGGGACCTTGTTGGGACGGAGCTGGTGGTCGTGGTTACAGGGTGACGATTTGCCACTGTTGCTGGGTGGCGCCGGAGTAGGTGTATTGGTTGATGTTGGCGCCGTCGCTGGTGGAGCCACCGTCGACGTTGAGTGCCAGGCCGCTGAGGCGGTTGGTGAGAAGGTGGTAGCCGTTGCCGAGCGGGGTGATGGCCCAGTGTTGTTGGGGGGCGCCGGCGTCGGACCAGATGGCGACGTTTCCGTCGTTTGCCCGGGAGAGCCCAGCGGTTTCCATGAGCTTGCCGCTGTTGACGTTGCGGATCTTGTAGTAGCCGTCGCCGGTGGCGATGAGGGTCCACTTTTGGCCGCCGTTGTTGAGCCAGGCCGATTGTTGGATGTTGCTGCCGTCGGCCGTGCCCATGTTCGATACCTCGGCGACTTTGCCGCTGTTGCGGTTGGTCAGGCGGTAGACGGTCGCGTTGCCGGGAAAGGTGGTGGAGACGATTGCCGGCTTGCTTGCCCGGCCGCCGATGCGCAGGCCGCCGACGTTGGCGTAGCCGCCGCTACCGGCGTTCACCTGGATGCGGAGGTAGCCGGCGTTGCGGGCGGTCCATTCGGCGAGTTTGGTGGTGCGGTCGGCGGTCCAGGTGCTGGTGGCAACCTGGGTAAAAGTCAGGCCATCGGTGCTGGTGGAGATGGTGTATGAGGTGATGTCGCCGTCGGTGGTGTTGCTGCGGTTCCACTGCTTGGGCAGGTATTCGAGGGTGGAGATGTTGGACCAGACGCCGCCGAGGTCGAGAGTGATCGTCTGGGGCAGCGACAGGCCGTAGGCGGACCAGCAGGTCTCGAAGCCCTTGTCGCTGAGCCCGTCGATGGCGTTGAGTGGGCCTTCGCCGGCGTGGGATCCGGTGGCATAGGCGTTGACCGGGGTGACCGGGTGTTCGCAGCGTCGTTGCTGGGTGGGCAGGGACGCCCGGGAGGTGTTCGGGCTCCAGGCCGCGCCGACGGCCGCGAGCCGGTTGACGATGTTGGCATCCAGGACACCGTCGCGGTTGGGCGGGCAGTTGAGGATGAAGGAGGTGTATTTCGGCTCCAGGTCGGCCAGGTGCGACAGGATCGAGGACTGGCTCCTCGGCTCGGTGGTCGGAGTGGACGGGTGCCAGAACCAGCCACTACTGATCGTCTGTCCCTGCATCGCCGCATAGGTGTTGCCAGCCGGCGCCGTGATGCTCAAGGGCTCCTCGAAGAAGATCGCGTCACTGAGGAACGGCACCGACAGGCCACCGATGTCAATCATGAGGAGATCGGGCTGAAGGGCCTTGACGTGTTCCCGGATCCGCTGGTAGGAGACGGCCTGCTGACCCATCTGCCAGGCGTAGCCGTCCGTGACCAACATGTCGATAGTGCCGTAGTTGCTCAGCAGTTCGGTGAGCTGATTCAGGATGTAGGTGACATCGCTCGGCCGGATCGTCTGGTCTGCGGCCACGCCGTGGCGGGTGTCGTATGCCTGCACGTTGTAGCTGCGGTCCCAGATGGAGAAGTAGAGTCCTACTTTCAGGCCGCGCGCCCGGAACGCGGTGACGTACTGCGCGACGATGTCGTGCGGGTAGCTGCTGTGGGCGACGTTGTAGGAGTTGTACGCGGTCGGCCACAGGCAGAACCCGTCGTGGTGCTTGGTTGTCAGGACGCCGTAGCTCATCTTGGCCGCAGCTGCCGCGGCCGCCCACTGGGCACAGTCAACCGTCGTGGGGGCGAACAGGGTCGGGCTCTGGTTGGGGGTGGCCCATTCCTCGTTGGTGAAGGTCCCCATGTTGAAATGATTGAACATCCCGAACCGCAGATCGACCAAGTTGCTCAGGTTGGTCTGCAGCGTGGCGGCGGACGCCCGGCTGGCGAAGCTGGGCAGCGTGGCCGCGCCCGCCGCGACACCGGCTGCGGTGAGGAAGGTGCGTCGCGAGAGTCGTTCGATCGACACGATTTCACTCCGGTATAAGAGGGCGGGGCGCAGCCCGGCAGCTAGCTCCGGCGTCCGGAACGCACTCCGCCAGCACGCCTTCGAGATGGTGGGTTCTTCTCGATGCCGAGCAGTCCCATCGATTCGGTAATTTCAGAGGGTGAACACCAGCGTGGAGATGCTGCGTGCGGGGACGCTGACGGTGGCCTGTCCGCCGTTCACGGTGGTCGGCTGGCTGGCCGCGTTGGCGGTCCGCGAGGTTACGTAGTATTCCGCCTTTGTGACGTTCTGTGGTGCCTGGATCACGGCGTTGTCGACCGCGCTGGTCGACCGGTTGAGGATCACCAAGGTGAGTTTCCCGCCGCCTTGGTATGCGGTTACCTCCAGCGGCGAGGCCTTGGAATCCTTCGTCAGGGCGACCCGCTGGTAGCCGGGGCGGACATACTTCGCGAACTGCGAGAACGCGTACCCTCGCTTCAACGGGGCCCCCGCGGTGGTGCCGTAGGCCGAGTCGCCGTCACCGATGAAGGAGTAGTAGCGCTTGCCGTACCACCAGATGTAGGCGCTCCAGTCGGATTCCATCGACTTGTGCACCGTGCGCATGATGTCGTCGAGCGTTTCGTCCCAGACCGTCTGGTTGGCGGGGTCGCCCCAGATGGTGGAACCGGTGCCGTCGGCCGCGTGCAGGTTCCATTCGGTCATCCACACCGGCTTGTTGTATTGCTCGGCCAGTGGGTACACCTTCAGCCGGCCGGCGCTCTCGGTGCCGTAAAGGTGGCCGCCGATGTAGCCGATGTTGTTGCGGGCGGTCGCATCGTTCAGGGTCGGATCGGTGTAGCTGTAGTTCAGGTTCACCGCCTCGGCGACCATCAGCTTGGTGTTCTGCACCTTCGCCCCTTGGTCACGGACGAAGTTGGCCAGCTCGGTGCCGCTCCAGTCCATCGAGTCGTAGGCGGGGTGCCAGTCCGGCTCGTTTTGCACCGAGGTGACATCAATGGTGACGCCCTGGTTACGCATGTACTGGACGTAGCTGTTCAAATGGTTCGCGTAGTCGTCGTAGTAGTCGGTCAGCAATTTGCCGCCGTTGATCCGGCTGTTGTTGTCCTTCCACGCCGCCGGCGCCGTCCACGGCGTCGCAAGGATCTTCACACCCGACCCGGACGACTTCGCCGTTTTCAAGGCGCTCACCTGCGTCGGCCACTCGCTGGAGACCGGCGAGATACCGGTACGCACGATCGACAGACCGAATTGGCTGGCGCCCAGCCCGACCAGTGTCTGCGTCTCGGCCGTCGACCAAGCGCTACCCCAGATCGAAACCGCCGCCCCGAACCCATCGATCGTCTGATATTTGGTGGCGGTGTCGACCGTGATGTCCGCCGCCACGGCGGGAGACGCGGTCGTCGGTGCGGTGGTCGGCGCCGTGCTGCCAGTGCAGGTCACGCCGTTCACCGCGAAGCTGGCGGGAGCGGGGTTGCTGCTGGTCCAGGAGCCGTTGAAGCCGAACGAGGCGGTGCCGTTGGTAGCGATCGCACCGTTGTAGCTGGCGTTCCTGGCGGTGACTGCGGCGCCGCTCTGGGTCAGCGTCGTGTTCCAGGCCTGCGTGACGGTCTGGCTGGCGCTGAAGGACCAGACCAGCGTCCAGTTCGTGAGCGGATCACCGAGATTGGTGATGGTGACGTCAGCACCGAAGCCGCCCTGCCACTGCGACGACACGGTATAGACGACCGTGCAGCCCGCGGTCGCGGCGGAGGCCGGCAGTGCCACGGCCACCGCCGCCGACCCTAGAAGCAGAGCGCCGGCCGACACCAGAGCATTGACTTTGAGTCTGCTCACCAAGTCCTCCTGAGGGGGATGACGGCCGACGCCGAGAGACCTACGGTGGGTGCCGCGATCCGGCTTTTCGTCGTGGCGAGTCTCATTTGGTAAGGCCGATGGATCGGCCGTTGAGGGTCTTCGGTGTGGTGGCCGCGGTGCCAGTGACCGCGGCGTATGGCAAGGCCGTGGTGGGTGCGGAAACACGCTGGATGAGGTACGACCCGCCCGCTTGGACGGCGATGGTGAAGGTCCCGGTCGTCGTGGTTGTGGTCACTGTGGAGCCGGTGCCGTTGACGACGGTGACGCTCTGGCCGGGCCACGGGTTACGAACGGTCAGGTTGCCCGTCGCCCCCGCATTGACGGCCACGGTGGTCAGATCGCCGCTGCGGATCTGCACGTAGGCCTTGCCTTTGTGCTGGATGTAGACGGTGCCGTCGGCGTCCCAGCTCTGCGGCCAGCCGGGCGCGATGCGTAGTGTGCCGTCGTAGTTCTGCACGAGGCCTTCGCTGAGCGCTGCGGCGATCACGCCCTGTTCTTCCAGGTATGGCGCTGTAGGCTGGGTGTTCCAGCTGGCCAAACCGTTGGGGTAGATCTGGTATTTGCCGATTTGGGCGATCATCGCGGTTCTCATGTCGTCGCCGCGGCCGAGGCGGGCGGCCTGCAGCGAGTCGTAACTCCAGGTGCTGCCGTTGACGTTGCCGCGGTGGGTGAAGGTGCGCTTGGCCAGGTCGGACTGGTTGCCGCCGTCACCGATTAGGTTGTAGGGCCACACCGGTTCGAGTTCGTCGTTCTCCTGGTTGTGCTTGGTAGCAGTGGGTTGGGCGGAGATGGCCAGCATGTTGGCGGCGGCGGCGTCCGACGATGGGGTGAGCACCTGGGTCTTGGTGGCGTAATCGGTGCGGGGCAACGGGCGGATCTTCGGTATGGCCGCCTTCAGCCGAGTGACCAGGTCGGCGTCGACGCCGAGGGTCTGCGCGGCGGACACCACGACCGGGAACAGGGCTTGCATGGCGGCGACGTCGTTGATCGGGTCGGTGACGTCCCACTGTTGCTCGTGGGCGTTGGAGAAGGTGTGCAGCAGGCCATCCGATCCCGTCGTGGCATGCGAGAGCAAGAATTTCGCGGCGCCGCTCATGATCGGGTAGTTTGCGGACAGGAACGACTTGTCGTCGGTCGTGAGGTAGGTCTGCCAGATCCACAGGCCGATCTCGGCTCCGGTGGTCACGACCCGGGCGGTGTAGTTCGGCGCGATCGATGACTCGCAGGAGGCGCTGGTGAGGGCGCTGCTGCCCCCGTAGTAGCCGTTGCCGTTGAACCGGATGATCTCGGGCACGCACAGGCCCTCATGGCCGGCGAAGTGGGCGCTGGTCCACGCGGCGATGTTGGAGACGTTCGTGCGGTACAGGGTGAACACCGGATCGTTCAGCGCGAGGGCGCCGGCGGACAGGTTGGCCTGGAGCATCATCCGGGTATTCCAGAACCAGTAGCCGGCCGGGAACCACGGCTGGGAGTCCTGGTTGAAGCTGAACAGGTCGGCCACGCCGGCCTGCGAGCCGGGCAGGGTGCCACGGTTGGTCGCGGCGATGTTGTACAGATACAGCGTCCGCATGTTCTCGAAGTACTCGCCCGAGCCGTCCGACGACGTGATCTTGATGAGGCCGACCGAGCTCCAGTAGTTGTGCCACCAGGTCAGGTGGCCGGCGGCCAGGTCGGCGGCGCTACGGGTCAGGTCGGAGCCGAGCAGAGTCTTGGCGGTGGCGATCGGGTCGCCGCCGGTCCAGGTCGGTGCGACCGTGATGACTCGGTACGAGCCGTTGGTGTTGGGCTGGAAGCTCACCTGAGCGGTCCGTGAGTCCGGGGTCGAGGCCGTCACGTTCCGGCCGCCCGCGCTGATGCCTGCCATCGCGCCGAACGTCTTGCCGGACGCGCCGGTCGCCGTGCTGTCCGTCCAGGTCTGCGACAGGGTCGCCACCGAACCGGACGCGGTCGCGGTCGGGCTCCGGCTGCTCCACAGTTGCACCTTCGCCGTCTGGATGCTGGCCGGGTCCGCGCCGGTCACATCGACCACCAGCTGCGCGGTGTCGGCGCGGATGTAGGCCGTCAGTGTCATGCCGCCGCCGGACTCGTGCAGCGTCCCGTCGTACACGTCGAAGTAGCCGGAGAAGTCCGCCGCGCTCGTCAACGTGCTTAACCCGGGGATGACCACCGATCCCGGTGACCAGCGGTTGGGGAAGGTGTCGGTGCGGTTGAGTTGTGCGGTGAATCCGTTCGCGGCCCACGCGGCGGCGCCGAGCGTGCCGTTGCCGAGCGGGACGAATTCGCTTGCGCTGGTGTTGGCGCGCTTCAGAACGAGATTCGACCGGCGGGCGACGCTCGGGGTGTCCATCGTGAATGAGCCGTTGTGCCACGCCGTGGTGGCGGTGCTGGCCGCGTCGGCGTCGGTCGCGGCCAGACCGATAAAAGTGCCGGTAGCGAGTACCGTGACAGCGGCAAGGATCGTTCGGACGGAGCCCATGAGACGCCTCCTAGGTGACCGATTCTGGGAGCGCTCCCATTGACGTTGAACGATTGCAGAAACAATCGCGAAACACAAGGATCGTTTCTTTCGCCGCCCCGGCCCCTGGTATTACCGGATGGAGCAGCGGTGCTGTCCCGGATCACCAAGTGCACCGCCAATTCCACGTGGGACTGCCGGACGGTCTCGCCGGCGGCCAAGGCCAAGACGATCTCGGCCGCGGTGGCGCCCATCTCGCTGAACGGCTGGTGCACGGTGGTCAGCTGCGGCCCGGACCAGCGCGCGTACGAGATGTCGTCGAAACCCACCACGCTGAGATCCTGCGGGATTCGCAGACCGGACTGCCGGGCCGCCTCGAAGACGCCGAAGGCTTGCAGGTCGTTGCCGCAGAGTACGGCTGTCGGCGGTTCGGGCAGCCGCAACAGCTCCGGGGTGGCGCCCATGTGCACCGTGACCATCCCGGTGGGGGCGCCGGGCGAGCAGATCCTGAGCCCAGTCCCGACCGGTCTACGACTCCATCAGCACGTCGGTGAACCCCACCGCAACACCGCGTTCGACCGCCACCCGCATCACCTCCACCGCGGCGGGCGCGAGCAGCCCGTAGAAAGCCACCTCAAGAAGCGCCGCCCGGGTGACCTTCTCCGGGCGGCGGTAACCCTGCTCCCGAAGCAGCCCCTCCACCCTGCGCCGAGATCTCCGACGCCACCCCGGACCGCCCGTTGAGCACCTTCGACACCGTCGGGGCCGACACGCCCGCCAGCCGCGCGATCGTGGCGATCGTCAGCCCGCCGACCTTCCGCGGAACCGGCGGACCGGCGCTCCCTGACAGCCGCGGCGCGCGTGCGGCGACCGCCCTGCCGGGAGGCGTGCGGCCGGCAGCGCCAGCAGAGTCGGCGCCGCCACGATCACCGAACTCACGGCGCTCATGCACCTCCCTGAGCAGCCGACCACGGACCATCGCGGCTTGCTCCTCCGCGTCCGGGCCGGCAGCAACCGTCTCGACCAGGAAGCGCCGCTTTCGCGTCACCGGATCAATACCGGCATACACGCGCACGCGTAGACGAGCCGCTCGGCAGCCTCTCGATCTCGCCCCGGGCCCGCCGGGCCGCTCCTGCTCCACTCTCCATGGAGCTACCCTATGCTCGATCTAGCTCCACGTCGTGAAACCTGGTTCGCAGAATATGACTCCATGGAGCACACGGGACGCCGCGCTCTCGCGCGGGAGCGCACCGTTCACGCGTCCGACGCGGCGAAGGCGCACCGCGGCGCTCCCGTCTACACGCTGAGCGCCGGACGGGCGTCGGTGGTAGACCGTTCACCGATCAGGGATCGGCTGCGGCTCCCGCTCGATGACAGGTCGTGGCCGGGCGCTCACCGTCCTTGATCAACTACCCACCGACAGTGCGGTTCGCGCACTGCCACATAGGGTGGGCCATTCCTCGCCTGTCCCCCGAGCGAGCCACCCACGAGTGTCCACCGTGCGGTGACGATTCCGGCGCGACAAATCCATAGCGTTCAGCGCAGCCCGCGGCGCTGAAGCCGCGGACCTCATGGAGGAGTCAACATGCGTCTGGTGAAGCAGTTCCTGGCGGTTGCGGCGGTCGCCTTCGTCGGTGGTCAGGGTGTCGCCGCGGTGCGGGGGAACCCGTGGCTCACCCTGGTGCTCGGGCTCGTGACAGCGGTGCTCGCGGTCCTCGTCTACGCGTGGGTGGTACGGCGCACCGAGCACCGCGCACCGACGGAGGTGGCCCGGTCGGGGGCCGTCGCCCGGCTCTCGCGGGGAGCACTGATCGGGGCCGGCATGTTCGCGGCCGTCATCGTCAACATCGCCTTCCTCGACGGCTATCACGTCCACGGCCTGGATTCGGTGACCGGCGCGCTCGGGCTGGTCGGGTTCATGGCCGCCGCCGCTGTGACCGAGGAGCTGCTGTTCCGCGGCGTGCTGTTCCGCGTCATCGAGGAACGGATCGGCACCTGGATCTCGCTGCTGCTGACCGGCGTGGTGTTCGGCGCGATGCACCTGGTCAACCCGGACGCGACCCTGTGGGGCGCGACCGCCATCGCGATCGAGGCCGGTTTCATGCTGGCCGCCTGCTACGCCGCCACCCGCAATCTGTGGGTGCCGATCGGGCTGCACTTCGGCTGGAACTTCGCGCTGGGCGGCATCTCCGGCGCGACGGTCTCCGGCAACGGCGAGTCGAAGGGACTGCTGGACGCCACGTTCTCGGGCTCGCCCCTGGTCACCGGTGGTGACTTCGGCCCCGAAGGCAGCCTGTACACGCTGGCGGCGGGCGTAGCGCTGACCGTCGTGTTCATGTGCCTGGCCCACCGCCGCGGCCACATCGTCCCGCGTCGCCGCCGCGCGGCCGGTGACCCAGCGGCGACCGCTACAGTTTCCCGATGATCGACCTCCGGTGGGTACCGGAGCGGTGGCGGCGCTGGGACGTCACCGTCCGGGACCTCCCGTTCGCGCTGCTGCTGGTCCTGATGTCGGTGGTGCCGGCGCTGCACAACCGGGGCACGCAGCTCGGCGAGCTGCCGACCCGGCCGTTCGACGCGCTGACCGTCGTGGTGGTCGCCCTGGAGTGCCTGCCGCTGGCCGTGCGCCGCCGCTGGCCGGCGCTCTGCCTCGGCCTGGTCTCGCTGGGCTTCGCGATCGACCAGCTCCGCGCCTACCACACGGTCGCGGGCACAGCCCTGCCCATCGCGCTGGTGAGCACGGCGCTGCATCTGCAACACCACCGGCGCACCACCGTGGTGCTGCTCTCTGTCGCGTACGTCCCGCTGGCCGTCGCTCTCAGCCGGAGCGGATCGATCGAGACCGTCGCCGATTTCGTCACGTTCTATCTCGTGCTGGCCATCGCCTGGGGCATCGGGGCCTGGATGCGGCGCACCCGGGCCGCCGAGGCGGAGCAGCGCCGGCACGTCGCCGAGGCCACCCGCACCGCCGAACGCACCCGCATCGCCCGCGAACTGCACGACGTCGTGACGCACCACGTGACCGCGATGGTGGTGCAGGCCGAGGCGGCGCGCTACCTGACCGCCGCCCCCGACCGGCTCGACGAGAGCCTGACCGCCATCACCGACACCGGCCGGCGGGCCATCACGGACCTGCGGCACCTGCTCGACCTGCTCAACCCCGACCACAGCACCGAGCCGCGCCTGCCGTCCGTCGGAGAGCTGCACACCCTCGTCGAACAGACCCGGCTGGCCGGGCAACCGGTGGAGTTCACCCAGGACGGCACCCCGGCGCAGACCACCGGAAGCGCCGAGGTCGCGGCATACCGGGTGGTGCAGGAGGCGCTGACGAACGCCCTCAAGTACGCCCACGGCAGTCGCACCACCGTGCACGTGCGCCATGGCGAAAGGGAGACCACCGTGGAAGTCAGCACCGAGGGCCTGGGATCGCGCACCGCGTCCCCCGGCGGCAGCGGGCGCGGCCTCGCCGGGCTGCGCGAACGGATCGGGGTGCTCGGCGGCGAGTTCAGCGCGGGCCGGGGCAGCGGCGGCGGCTTCGTCGTGCGGGCCCGCATCCCCGGCGGGAGCCCGTCGTGACCGCGCCGCTGCGGGTGCTGATCTGCGACGACCAGCCGCTGATCCGTACGGGCTTCACCACGATCGTCGGCGCCCAGCCCGACCTCGAGGTGGTCGGCGAATGCGGGGACGGCCGCGCGGCGGTCGAGCTCGCCGGCCGGCTGCACCCGGACGTCGTCGTGATGGACGTACGGATGCCCGTGCTCGACGGCATCGAGGCGACCCGCCTGCTGGCCGGCGCCGGGGTCGCCGATCCGGTGAAGGTGCTGGTGGTGACGACGTTCAACCTCGACGAGTACGTCTACGAAGCGCTGCGCGCGGGAGCGAGCGGCTTCCTGCTCAAGGACGCCCCGCCGGCGCAGCTGCTGCACGGCATCCGCACCGTCGCGTCCGGTGCCGCGTTGCTGGCGCCCGAGGTGACCCGGCAGCTCGTGGGCCGGTACGCGGCACGCATCCGTCCCGCCGAGGACACCCCGGACGACGTCGCGCTGACCCCGCGCGAGCTGGAGGTGCTGCGCCTGATCGCCGACGGCCGGTCCAACGGCGAGATCGCCGCGACCCTGGTGATCAGCCACGAGACCGTGAAGACGTACGTGTCGCGCATCCTCACCAAGCTCGACCTGCGCGACCGCGTGCAGGCGGTGGTCTACGCCTACCGCACAGGCCTGGTTACCTGAGAGCCTCACGTGGCGGCGGGCTCAAGCACCACCACCGGGATCTGCCGTTCGGTGTAGGTCGCATAGGTTGCGTACGGCTGATAGAGCGCTACCAGCCGCTCCCACAGCGCCGCCCGCTCCTCGCCCTCGGCGATGCGCGGCCGGACCCGGCGACGTTCGCCGCCGGGCAGTTCCACCTCGGTGGTCGTCATCGCCATCAGGTTGTGAAACCACGCCGGGTGCGCGTCCACGCCGCCCTTCGACGCGACGATGATCAGCCGGGGTGCGTCGTCGAGATAAATCAGCGGGTTGGTGCGGGCCTGTCCGGACTTGCGGCCGACATGGTCGAGCAGCAGCACGGGTGAGCCCGTGAATCGGCCTCCCACCCTGCCACGGGTCTTGCGGAACAGGAACGTGTTGAGGCGCGCCATCTGGCGCAGGAGCTTCCAGTAAGGGGACGTCGGCACGGGTGGCTTCGGCATCCACTCATGCTGACAGAGCCCGGCAACTGTCGTCAACTGACAAAAGACGATGTCTGCCTGTTGGCACGCTGTGTCGACAGGCGTATTCTGACGCCGTGGACAAGCCCGGCCTCCGCGAGCGGAAGAAGCAGCGAACGCGCGAGGAGTTGACCGACGCCGCGTACGCGTTGTTCTGCACCAACGGCTTCGACGCCACCACCGTCGACCAGATCGCCGAGGCGGTTGAGGTCTCGTCGCGGACCTTCTTCCGGTACTTCACCTCGAAGGAGCACGTCGCGCTCTCACTCGCGGACGAGCAGATCACGGCGATGCTGGAGGCGTTCGCCGGGCAACCGGCCGATGTGCCGGTGCTGAGCGCGATGCGGCACGCCGCGGTCGAGGTTGTACGCGCCTACGAGGCCCAGGCCACCGGCTCGGACCAGCCCCGCTACCAGCGCATGCAGGACCTGATCTCGGCCAGCCCGGCGCTAATGGCCGCGTGCATCGAGCGCGGCACTGCCCGGCTTGACGAGGTCGCGCGACTGATCGGCTTCCGGATGGGCGTCGATCCGGCCCTCGACCCTCGGCCGTACCTGGTCGCTTCGGTCACGCTCTGTTCGGTGCAGACGGTGGTGAACGCGTGGCGCGCCACCGGCCGCGACGCGCCGGACTCCGAGCTGATCGGGCAGGCGTTCGACCTGCTCTGCGCCGGCCTCGATTACCGGGCCGGCCCGGCCGCGTAGAACGCCGACTCGACTTCCCATCGTTCGTGGTAGACAGCGCTGAGTTCTTGAGCGGGATATTGCCGATGATCGGTCAGGGTGGTGACCAGCCGGTAGTCGCCGCCCAGGCGCAGTCCTTTGCGGTGGTTACGCTGATGTGAGCATCGATGATGCGAAGGACGACCCCGTTGATCCGGGTGAGGTAGATGCCGTCGGGAAGGCATGTTTGTCAGGCCTGGGCCGCCGCCCCTTGAAGACGAACCAGCAGTTGAGCGCCGGTAGCGGCGCTTTGCCGAGCAAGTCCTCAATGTCGAAGCCCCGGTCGTTGAGCAGCGGCATGCCGTCATCGAGCAACTTGAGTAGTTGCTCGACAAACGCGTTCTCGCTGAGGATGCCGATTGGGATCCGCGAGATCTTGCTCAACTGGCGCTCACGCCGGTGGGGGGAGGGCCGCTGTGAGCTGCTGCGGAACGGGATACATCGCCCGGGTCGGCTGCATCCGCCGATGCCGGCTGGCTGGGTCAAATCTGGCCCCTTCGTGGTGCGCGTCACCACCGAGTTCCCCAACAATTCGGCGAGGCCATCGACGAAGATCGAGCAGGTTTCGGTTGATCAAGCTGTTTAACTGCACAAACTTGGAGCGGGCGACGAGAATCGAACTCGCGTAATCAGTTTGGAAGCAACAAGACGATCGTCCCTGATGATCTCGGCCGACCCCGGATCATGCCGCTGACCTGCCCGTTCGTTTCGGACTCGTCCCGGTTGGTCCCGGGGTCGGCCGGGTGATTCCGGACGGTTCCCTAGCAAGATCCCTAGCATCGGCCCGGCAGATGTCATGCACCCCCGGCTGGACCCCCAGACCGTCCGCTGTCACGAATTCTGCGCGTCGTCCCGGCGGCTGCCGAACGGTCCCGGAACCTCTTCATAGCAGGGAGTTCCTGCGATCGTGTAATACAGCCGTTGATCGCCCAACGCTGATCGGCGCATCGGTTGATCTTTGAGTGGCCGGGTGGTTGTTCCTATGCGGGTCGTACACGCCGGTGGGGGCAGGCCAGGAAAACTGGTCCGGGCCGCCGGTGTGAGTGCAGGGCGGCGGCTGCCAGCTCGATGCAGGGGATTTGGCCAGACTGTGGGTGGCCATTCAGCCTGGGTATACCACGGCCGAGCGGATCCATAAGTCATGCCGGACCAGGTCAAAAGGGTGGTGGGGCTCGCCTGGTCCTGTGTAGTCCGCCGGAACGGTACGGTGATCTCACGGAGTACAGGCGCGGCAGGTGCGGGGAGCTGAGTCAACGTGGATGTGTTTGGGGTGCACGAGCGGCTGGTCGCCGACTACGACGCGTTCACAAGTTCGCTGGTCCATGTTCGTGATCCCCGGATCGCTTCTCACTTGGCGGCTGAGCGAGAATCCAAGGCTCGTTGGCCCGAGCCCTGGCTGTCGTTGAATCCGAGCTTTGAGCCCGGTGGCACCCCGGCAGACCTGATAGCTCAGACAACCCGGGACGGCCCTCTGCTACATCCTGGCTGCGAGAAATTTTTCCGGGTCAAGAAACACGAGGAAGACTCCGGAGAACGTCCGCTGACCCTTCATCGTCACCAGTTCGAGGCGATACGGGCGGCTCGTGAGGGTGGCAGCTACGTGCTGACCACAGGAACTGGTTCGGGTAAGAGCCTGGGCTACATCGTGCCGATCGTGGATTCGGTGTTGCGTGATCCGGTGCCGAACCGAATCAAGGCGATCGTGGTATATCCGATGAACGCGCTGGCCAACAGTCAACTTCATGAGTTGAAGAAGTATCTGACCTGGGGTGTGCCAGCATCGGAACGGACCGTCAGTTTTGAACGCTATACCGGGCAGGAGAATGACGCTGACCGCATCAGGGTGTTGGAGCGACGGCCGGACATCCTGCTGACGAACTACGTGATGCTGGAGTATCTCCTGACCCGGCCGGAGGAGCGTCGGCGGCTTATCGGTGCGGCCCAGGGGCTTCGGTTTCTGGTGCTTGACGAGCTGCACACTTATCGTGGCCGGCAGGGTTCGGACGTGGCTTTATTGGTGCGCCGGCTGCGTGATGCGTGCTCCGCGCCAAACCTTCAGTGCGTCGGGACATCGGCGACCATGGTGACGGAGACGTCGTTCGACCAGGCGCGCGAGACCGTGGCGAATACCGCCAGCACGCTGTTCGGGGTGGCGGTCGGTGCGCATCGGGTGATCGGCGAGACATTGCGCCGAGCTACTGACTCGGTCGACGTCAATTCTGCCACGCTGACGTCCGCCGTCGTCGCCGCCAATCCGAACCGGCCGGCGCCTTCCTACGCGGAGTTGGTGGCCGATCCGCTGGCATCGTGGATCGAGACGACCTTCGGGTTGGCGGTCGAGGACGGCACCCAACGTTTGGTACGGCAGAGACCAAACCGCATCGTGGAGGCGGCGGAGAAGCTGGCGCGGGACACCGGGCGGCCGGTGGATCAGTGCGCGGCTGCGATCGAGGCGACTCTGCAGGCTGGCGCCAAGGCGGCTCATCCGATCACCGGTCAGCCGCTGTTCGCTTTCCGGCTGCATCAATTCTTCTCCAAGGGCGACACGTTGTACGTCAGCCTGGAGACCGAGGCACAGCGTCACATCACCAGTCAGTACCAGGTCAGCGTCCCAAACGCTCGGAACAAGAGCCTGCTGCCGTTGGCGTTTTGCCGAGAGTGTGGTCAGGAATATCTGGTCGTCGCCCGAGCCGCGAGCAAGGGCACGACCTCATACCTTGCCAGGCGAGACCGTGACGCCGAGGGTGGCGACGCGGCCAACGGCTATCTGTACGTGAGTGAAGAGCATCCGTGGCCAGTTGATCCGATCGGTGACGGGCGGCTGCCTGACACGTGGTACGACACTGCTGACAGCGGTTCGCCGTTGGTTCTTCCTCGGCTGGCCGATCACCTGCCACGTGAGGTGTGGGTCAGTGCCGATGGGGCAGAGGTTGAACCGGGCGCTGGACTGCGTGCCTGGTATGTGCCCTCCCCGTTCCGGTTCTGCCTACGTTGCCGGGTCTCCTACGAGCAGGTACGCGGAAAGGACTTCGCCAAACTGGCCAGCTTCGAGGCGGAGGGGCGCAGTTCGGCGGTGTCGCTGCTCAGTGCCAGTATCGTGCGGAGCTTGCGCCGGCAGAAGGGGTTGCCCGAGGAGGCCCGCAAGCTGCTGACGTTTGTGGACAACCGGCAGGACGCCAGCTTGCAGGCTGGTCACTTCAACGACTTCGTCCAGGTAACTCAGGTTCGCGGGGCGCTGTTCCGGGCGTTGCGAGAAGCTGGTCCTACCGGCCTGGAACATGATGAGGTGGCCCAGCGGGTTGAGGCTGCGCTGGCGTTGCCAGTCGACCGATACGCGCAGAACCCCGATGTCCGATTCGGGCAGAAGGAGCAGGTGCGACGAGCACTGCGTCAGTGCCT
>Ga0307512_10003076_pt1 | contig 19969 bp, 20 predicted proteins | sample 14_EM_MG_FD_200267 | JGI IMG/M metagenome (GOLD analysis project Ga0307512, IMG submission 200267) | Populus trichocarpa ectomycorrhiza microbial communities from riparian zone in the Pacific Northwest, United States - 14_EM | ecosystem: Host-associated > Plants > Roots > Unclassified | place... | reverse complement strand
TGTTGCATGTGTACTTGGATCGTGAGTCTCAGCACCGTCTGATGTCTTGTATGAGAATGAAGACTTGTATGATGGTGGCTGTATCAGGATATGCATCAGGACCAGGGTGATGCGTCTCATGCTTGATGGAGCATACGCGTACGCATATGAGAGGTTATACATATACAGGCCTTAGGCCCTCGAAATAGACAAGCCAATCAAGAAGTCAAAGAAGCATCCAAAGTAACATATTCCACTTTTTCCTTTTGAGGCTCCATGGACCGCTAGCCTGGACTGAAGTCTCGAATGACCCAACAGCAAAATTGTAAGGCGATTGGTCCTCGGTGTTACTCAAGCTACGACTATTTTTTCGAAGAGGGGCAGTGCATATCTAGGGTTAGTACGACACTAGGCTACTAACCGTTGTAGTGATTTCAGTGTATATTCGAGCACAGTGATTCCGTTTCTTGGGCGATGTACGTATTAGTGTTATATACACAAATCTTGCTTTCACAAATAAACAAGCCATTTGGACCTTGAAATTTCAAACTGTTAAGCCCTGGAGGTAGTTCGGCTGTTTCGTAGTTATCTAAGTAAAAAACAGCTAGACCAACGGGGTTTGGGTACTCAAATTTGTACGGTAGCCTAATTGCAACGTCACAATACCGCCGGCTTCCACTTGATAGGTTTATTGAATTTGTTCTGTGAACTGCCCTACAGGTTAAGTAGAGTCAAATGTTCCGGATTTCATCGCCCAATCATTCGCCCTCTGATTTTCTACATCAGACGGTATTCTGAAAGAGAGTGACTATCGCGATGAAGAATATCAGCCCACGTACGTTCTTAGATTCATACACTTTGCCTCACAATTGGTCACTCGGTGCCAATTGCCGTCACACTGTTGAAATACTGGTTGCTAGAAGCCTTAATTGTACTTTCTAAGAGGCCCACAAGGCCATATATATACGGTATGAACACGTACGTACTCATCTAAATGTAGAGACGGCTGAACTCCGTCAGCCCGTATCAGAGCCAGCCCATTCAGCCCGTATGAGAGCTGAGATCTATTTATGCAACACACACTGTTACTTGGATGCTTCTTTGACTTGTTGATTGACTGATCTCTCGAGGCCAGAAGGCTCGTATATATACACACTTGTCTCCCATATCCATATCCATATTCGTCTCCATATCTATATCCGTTTGCATATCCGTTTGCACTGATATGAGTCGCTCTACACTGATACGAGCCGCTCTCCTGAGGCATATCTTCATACACCAACTGTATATCAAACGGACCTGAGCTGTGAGTCTCAGCATCGTCTGATGTCTTGTATGAGAATGAAGACTTGTATGGAGATGGTAGCTGTATGAGGATATGCATCAGGACCAGGGTGATGCGTCTCATGACTGATAGAGCATACGTGTAAGCATATGGAAGGTTGTACATATACGGGCCTTATGCCCTCGAGATAGATCAACCAATCAAGTCATTCTAGCATCCAAAGTAAGTCACACTGTTGCTGTAAGGTCTAGAAGGAGGTCGCCGATACGTTGTGTCATTGAGTAGACTCATACACGTAGACCCATTCACGATTACTCACTCGCCACTCACTCGCCACTCACCACTCGCCACTGTGAGTGCTCGGCTTGTCTCGGCGTAGTCAATTTTGATAGTCAAATTGCGGCGTCAACCTCCTGACCATGCAACAATTTCTTAATTACTCAATTACATTGCAGAGGCTATAATTGAGCTCATGTTGGTGCTGGTCACTAGGCTCATGCTCATAGCTATGCTCGTCACTTGACTCGTCACCACGATTGTTGCTGGGCTGGTTAACAACCTCACCTAGATCTGGAATTTTGCTCTCATTTCTCCCTCATTCCGGCTCTCTTACTGGCTCTCTCTATCTTTGCACTTCTACAACACCGTCCTCACAATATCTCTGACTCTATAAGGTTTACGCCAAGACAGTGATATGCCGAGCTATGAGTCCTGAAACGAACATTCACCGATGAGCATCGAGACGGATGTAATGATTTCAACCAGCACACTGGGTACTCAATTTTGAAGATTAACTAGAAGGCTGATAGCTATTACAATTTAATCAAGTAATTATGTAATTTTGCGTGGCCAGAATGTTGACAGTCACTGTGAATTGACTGTCAAAATTGACTACCCCGAGAGGAACCGGTGAGTGCCACTGCATCATCTCCGCGGGATCTTCAGACTGCCTAGGTATATAAAAGTATAGACTGTAACCTTAGATAGTTTAAGAGACATCGTCTTCACCGTGTACCAGAGAATGCAACACACTAGGAATGTGCTTGGAGGAGAGGCGGATGGGATTAATGGACATGGTGCAGAAGTAAAGACACTCAAAGTGCCCTTCTTTACGTTGCGGTAGTGGGTGGGGAAGCCACGACTTATGTCGCGGGGGTTCTGCTCTGAGATATTTTTCAGGATAAGTATTCATGCTATGGCCGCCTATAGCTAAATGCGGTATAGTTACAACAACTAACAATGTGCTTGTGTTGTGCCACCAAACACTAACTCTGCACCATGCGCTACCTGACTATTTGCCATGTCACTCAGACGGGTTAGCTAACTGCGGCTGGTTGTCTCTGGAAAATCAATCTTTTCAAAGCAGATATGCCCAAAAGTTGCACAAGTTTAACTTGCAAATTGACAGAAGTACAAACAAATCCATGCTAGACTTTCTGGTCTACTTTGAATGACGTTTTAAGCATGCCAAATGTGATGTTTTTGTGCAAGTTACTTGTACGGATTCTAACCAGCATCAATCAACAGGCAGACCTATAATAGAGACACACAAAAGATATGTTCCCGGCTCCGTACCATCGGCGACCCTTACAGTTCGTGACCAGTTCGCGACATTTACAGTCCCACTCGCGAACTGGCGAGCGTTTGCGAACCGTCTCCCATCGGCGACCTTACTACTAGTACTTCCTTTCTTTATATACATACAAAAGACTTCATAGTTTACAGTTGACCACCCTCCAAGTCCCAGCATACATCTATCCTATGTTCGGCCAGAGTAGTACTTCTAATCTAATCTATTCGCCCTGGTCTTTCTACTCAGCAGGGTATTTAGACGAGTTGAGTTTCTAGTCAGACGTAAGGTGCTACTGCATAAACTCGATATTGCACTGGCAGTGGATGCAAACCTGGGAGGTTCAACGGTGGATGGGTTTTCATTACCAATGTTGTTTTCAGAACTATCTGAGTCTGCATCTTGCAATGATTCTCGTGGGAGGAGAGAAATTTCAGTTCACTCTGAGAGTAGTTTTAAGTTGCCTCAATTATGCTCATCTAATTTGTGGCAGTAGACAGAACATTTGGAATAAATTTTAAAGCATCTGCAGCGCCACAGGTCACAGGTTTTCTTGTAGTTGCATGAGACTCCAGCTTGTAGGAAATGGAGTCGCAGATGGGAGTCCAGGTTGCAAACCGTCTCTGGGTTGCGGTTGGGCCGGCTTCAGGCTGCGAGTCGGCACGGGTGACGGGTCGCGTACCATACAGAACAGATACATTAAAAACTGAAAGAAAAAAACCGACGGGTTATCATGAAAAAAGATAACTATCAAAGAGTTTAATTTGTGTGAAGACGTTTTCAAGTATTGTGCACTTTTAATTGAAGGTAAGCGCGATAACAACCAGTGTTCGAAACGGGCCCGGCCGACTCGCGGGCTTTCGGGCCGGCTTTGGCAGGCCAGGCCGGGCCGGTAATTTGGAAGCCCGCGCTAAGGGGTGCCGGCCGGGCTTATAGTTTGAAAGCCTGCGGGCTTTCCAAAAGCCTCCGGGCCGGGCTGCATATCTGAAACATGAAAATAAGGGGTGAAATACCCTATGGGATACTGTTACCTCCCCCAATTGTCACTAGTTCGAGGAGGACCAACAAAAACATAACCGCTATTATTAGTATTCAGTAAATGAATTCGTACCGTCACGGATTCTGAACCGGCCCGAAAGCCCGCAGGCCGGCCCGGCCCGGCCGGTTTCGAACACTGATAACAACCAAAGTCGACTGCTGCGGTTTGACTGGCAAGTTAACTTCCTTGAGGCAAGCCGAGTAGCAGTAAGGGCGTTTCGGAGATGTATCACAGGTAGCCACTCACGGTATTGGTGTATATCTGGGACAAACTGTGGGTTTGCATTTGAATGGGTATTTACTAGGGCTAGAGAAATTGAAGCTTACTTCTATGTATAATGTAATTTCCTAGGCAGGACTCACGTTATACTTAATTGCACTAACTTTCGAGACTGGCACTACGTCGAGTGAAATTGATGAAATTTTTCCCGCGAGGATTGAACTGTGTATACTACGCATAACTGGGTAGATGTAATCATCGCGGGAAATATAGTCGTTTGGGCTAATGAGATTATCATAGCTGATCACTCGGCGATATTATTGCACGAGTGTTGCAATAATGAGGGGAGAACCGTGTGTATAGACTAAGGTACAGAGACTGAAGAGCAGGAGAAACACTCGAAATATATACAAGGTAGTTGGGTGCCTTATGCCCTACCGGCTGTGTGCCTTGACATCAGCTCAGCTGAAGCTCAGCTCGGTCAGGTTCATGCAACAAGTGCTCTTATTTATACACTTAGTACTCGCTCAAACCTAGCATTGCTCTCGTGCCCAGACGTTTTCACCTCATCGCAAGCTCGCTCGGTGAAAAACGCCTGGAACACAAGCAGACGAGTGAAGAAAGTGAGCGAACCTGCGCTAGTTTCACATCGTGCAACCCCCGACGCATTCCAAGGCTCCCACTCCACACACAGTTATGCCTATCAATTCTGATGGCAGAATAAGGGAATCAACACATGAATAACCCATTTGGGTTATTCAGCTAAAGTCTGAAGGTCATTCCTTTCACAAAATGCAACAGAAAACTAGAATAAACAAAACTGCCATTCATCACATTATCAATAACTAAACACAATCATCAATATATAGTCTAGATAAAAAGCGCACTTCAGAAAAGTAATGCGGGATGCTAAACAACGACCTCATGGCCGTGAGGAAGTTATTGTTATCGCACAACGGTTAAAGGAGAAGTAGCTGTGGGAGTATATTTTCCGGTAGATAGATGGCATACTTGAGAGGGTCTGTACCCTACTTCATACCAATGGTAGTCCTACATGATGGTAGAGCTTCTCATATATGTATACTACTTGTTATTTCATTCTTAATCAAATTGACCTGTGTTGTGTTGAAGAATCGGCTTTCAAGCGTTGCCTGTGAGTCGCGAAAATGCTAAGTGTCCGCTCACTTTCTTCACTCGTCTGATGAGTGTTCGCGAAGCAAAAAAAAAACGTCTGGCATACGAGAGCAACCTAGCATGGCTATGGAAGGATAAACATCGATAAGCTTATGGTAGATATGTCCTTACCCACCGCTCTGTGAACAAAAAGCCCCTGGAGTTAATTACAAGTAAGGGAGTAATATGGAAATCCATTCAGTGTTCGAAACGGGCCGGCCTGCGGGCTTTCGGGCCGGTTGAGAATCCGTGATGGTACGAATTCACTTACTGAATACTAATAATAGCGGTTTTTTTTCGTTGGACTTCCTCGAACTAGCAATAATAGTGGGAGGTAACAGTATCCCATAGGGTATTTCGCCCCAGATTTTCATGTTTCAGATATGCAGCCCGGCCGGGAGGCTTTCAAACTATAAGCCCGGCCGGCCCCCCTTAGCGCGGGCTTCCAAATTACCGGCCCGAAAGCCCGCGAGTCGGACGGGCCCGTTTCGAACACTGAATCCATTCTTTCAATTGCAAGTAGACGCAAATGGCAATGGTGGTGTAGTGCTGCCAGTTAATGGTACTGGCTTTCATGTGGTGCTTGTTGCTATGAAGATTTGTCTGGGATCTCACTTAACTAGAAACTAATTGTAGCTAAGTATTGCCTTCTCCATTTATACTGCTGGGAACAGCATCTCCCGACTCCACTCCACAACCTTTTCGCAGCATAGGGGGGGCAAATAAGGTTCGTTGAAGCGTGAGGCGAAACGCAATTTCGATTTGTTAATGTTACGAATGTAAAGCGGACGATGTCTATTCTACTATCTAAGGAGAAGCTCTGTCTTTATATACATGAGAGCCTGGAACACCATGGAGGTCCATGGAAGCTCATGATTGCAAATACCAGTAGCGGTGGCGGTGGCGAGTGAAGACTCGTGGATGAGTCTACGACTGTGAGTCCGTAGCCTGTGAGTCAATTCGGCGATCTCAGCACAGGTGACTTCCTTACAGATCATATAGTAATAGTTAAGACGAGATAAGTTGAGTGATGGGCCTATGAAGCGAGTGCCTGCTCGGTGATTTGCCGGTAACTCGTCGCGCGATACAGCTCATCAAGTAGTCTCGAAGGACAGTAGTGGTAGCATAGGACTGCTGCTGGCCGTCTAAATGCACTGTCTTGGCGAATGGAGTTGTTTTGAAGGGAAAACTCGCAGTACGATAGCGGCAACCACCTATAGGGCGCGGTGGGTGCTCGGTTCGGGCTCTGGGCGTTCGTTCATGCTCCACCCCGCACGACGTTGCAGGGCCAGTAAAGACTGGTTGGCGGGTGGACTATTGGGAATCCTGATTTCAGATATTTAAGCTACTTAGTGGTGCATGGATTTCCGCGTCTCCTAGATAATATAAACCTTATCAGGATAAATTGATTAAAAAATCCAGAGCCTTTCTGGCAGCATATCCTTGACATTTCAACGCTCGCGCTTTTCCCGTTATCGCAAAGCAAATCTCCTTCAGGCGAAAGAGCTACTAGCTCAGTAATTGGTAGAAACAACTGCGCCATCATGCCAACTGCCAGGGGAAGACAGACAAAGTTTGCTAATGGTAAAAGATTTTCCTTCTCCCAAACAATGAAAATGCAATCTTGCATGCGACAAAAATTACAATAGACAATACCGACGGAAGGTATGATCTGTTGAATAAAGGCTAGAGAAAAGGCAGAAGGAAGTAGCATAGGGCAGGCAAGGAATAACGTCGGCGCAACTCATTGGCTCAATTTGCTAGAGGGATAATACTCCCACAGAGTCAGCTGACCAGAGCTCAAGGAGCTGCTAGTCTGTATTAGAATCTGACCGGACACCTGGTTGACTTTTGTAATGGTCTAGGAAGAATTTAATCTATGAAGATAATCCTCACCTAACCAATGAATACTCCGTCTTGAGGATGCCTGAGGCTGTGTTCGAGTGTTGTCGGTCTAGTTGTTTCCCGGTGAGAAAACGAAATGCCGCAAGCAGGCAAGCCAGAAACTGCCAATGGGTAGATAGAAAGTAATGTTCACGAATGTTGCATATCTGTGCGCAATTGGTCAATCCTGGAAATATTCTCCTAACCGACCAGGCGTCTTCAAGATGTTGCTTGTTCTGGTGAGCACAATTTTGATGGTGAGTATAGCTCGTACGGGCAAAATCTTAGCCAGACCCCGTGGCACAATTAGAACTCCACGGGAAAACACATCAAACACGGAAAGAGAGTAAAGGACCAAATGCGAGATGTCAAAATCTGACACAAAACGAAATACGGTGGGCGTATCCTTTTGCCGGTAAGCGGGTTTGGACACACCAATGGGCCCGCTTGTAAAATCCCATTTTCACTACCACAACTTAGCCAAATGAGCCTAGAAGAAAGAAAATAATCCCACACACACTAGATAATATAAAAATAAGGATTGTGAGTGTGTAGAGCACTGCGTGGCTGCACACTGCGCTGTAAACTGCCACTTTTCACCCCTGTTCAACCAACCCCATAACTTCTGTGCTTTCCTTGGCAGGGACAAGTTGCCCAAATTTCTACCCAAGCAGTACACACATGTCCAAGTACCATATTCAGAGGTTAGAAGGCTCATTGTGGCCTGGTAGACTTGTGGAGTGTGGTAATTGCTATTGCATGAACCTGACCGAGCTGAGCTTCAGCTGAGCTGATGTCAAGGCACACAGCCGGTAGGGCATAAGGCACCCAACTACCTTGTATATATCTCGAGTATTCTCCTACTCTCCAGTCTCTGTATCTTGATCTACACACACGGTTCTCCCCTCATTATTGCAACAATTGCCAGTCGCATCAGTCCAGTGATATCCCATGAAGCTAACTTAGAGCGAGATTTTATTTTTGATATACTCATCAACTCCAGAGACATCTGAATAGCTTATTGCTTGTTGTCCATAACTTTGGGACTTATGGGTGGGAAATGGAGGGCTAATTATCATAAATCTTGCTCCTGGTCAGCCCCACTAGAGCACACATTTACCCGACACTCAACAACACAGAATTGCCAAACACTGGCTGAGAATTTACATATTGAAGCTCCAGGTAGTTAACTCTCAATTGGTGCTACTCTAGGGGGGTCTTAGTGGGTGATTGTGGTGTAATAGCAAAAGAGGCGCCGAGGACCTGAAAGTGGGTCCACCTATGGACCCGCTACCGGCAAAGGGATACATCCTAATCATGAGTTTAAGCGACACAACTGACCAGCTATCCGGGGTAGGAAAATTGTGTTACTAAGATTTGTTTACCTCCTGCTGTGTAAACCTCGGCATTGAATCTAGGCTGCGCTTGACAGTCAAAAGTATCTGTAAACGATACCGTATCGTGCATCTAACAAACAGACATAAGCGAAGAGGTGAAAATGTATCGAGACAGATCCGTACGTCCTACACTTAAATACCAAATGACGAATTGCAGTTTTAGTATGAGCCTAAAATAAATTTGCTGAGTAGCCGTCGTGCGGGCATGACGGGCGGTCTGGAATCACCGAGCCGAGCCAACCTTGGCAAGCTTAGTGGAGGTACCTATCTGGCCGGCGCTTGAACATTCCCAACTTTTAGCGTCTGAGAAGAGCTTCGCAGCACTAGCTGTTACTACCATGGCGGCAACAGGCACTTTTTTGTAAAAGAGGTTCGGATCGACATGGCGAGGGCTCGAATATTATCAAATTCGGCCACACCACAAAAAATAAGCAATGGTATTGTGTCGCTCTTGATGACTTTTTGTTGTCCCGAGCTTTGCTTAGTCTCTGAGGAAATCTATTGGGCTGGAGAAATTAACCATTATTACGCAGTGCCTAACAGGTTCAACTAATTCCAATAGTAAATGTTTGCTGCGAGTGTTTCAGCCTGTTCGAGGGTTTCCGGGCCGATGACGTCTAACATGCAACCGACTTTGGCGGTCAATGAGGCTCTTTTTTTAAGGAAACGTCTCGGCTATAAGCGGTAGCGATTACGGCGCGATACGTGGAAAGTTTCCAGCTTCTAAGCGACACGACGAATCTCAGTTTTTCAATCTGAAAACGTATTCTGATTAAGGACACAAAACCCCAGCGGATTGGGAGAAACCGAGATATGGTGGGAGTGTGAGCACCGCAAATGTGCACTCCGCACGCTATCGTGCCCCAGCAGGGGCATTGCAAAAGGATTGGATAACCCTCTGCCACACCCACCATGCATGAAACACCGAAAAAGCTACGAATCGGTTTTCAAAGTCTCGGTCTGGTACTCAACGTCTTCATAGTCTGTTTTCAAGCATTTAGCATTGAAAACGAAGGAAATTCGAACAAAAAATTTGCTCTGTCGCTATTCTCGCCTTCAACAGCCCTCCACTTCCATCGGCGACCCTGTCCTGAACAGCGCGATTTCAGGTGTACTATCATGAACTTTAACACTGCTACGCTCCTCATATATAACCTTGCGGAACTCTTACAGATGGGACTCCTCGGCCTTCAGCTTATGGGTAGGCATTATAAAACTCTCTGTCTGTAGCTATCACATCCGTGTCCCAAGTGTTATTGCAATTACCTTATTTGTTCGTCTTGCACATGGCGCACCTATACCGCTGCAACATGAGGCGATACTCTAGAAAAGAGGCGATACTCTAGAAAAGCGGCGAGAACGGTGGTGTTAGTGTGAGTGGACTGGTGGCAACGATTATTGGAGTTCTCATCACTGCACTTGGTGTGTTCGGATGGAAATGTTTGAGAGGAGGTTGCAGAGCAAAGAAGGTACGTGGCTATAAATTCTGTATTCAATTAACTGCTAACAAGTCTTGGAGAACCAGGGCGACGCAGTTGTTGACCAAGCCGTTGGAATGCCGTTGATCGATAACCCACCGCACACTCCCTCATTACCCGATCCAACGCATCGTTACCGGCCTACCAGTAATGGCGGTGTATACTATCACTATCACGCTGCTCCGCTGGCACCTCAATCCACTGCTGGCTCCGCATTAAATCGGGTTGTGGTGGTGATGCAAGGCGGTCATGGGAGTCTAGAGATTGTGTGTTCACCTCCGGACCAATTCGATTCACCACGCCCAGAGGGCTCAGTACCAGTTACTATGCTTCATCTCCCGCCGCAACAACCGCAACCATCCCATACAACAATAATAGACAATCGTCACCAATACGCCCCCTTACCTCGAACTCCAACCTGACCCTTGAGTCCATCTATACAAAGATTCAGGGGCAGCTGATAGTACTGAACGTGAGATGCTGGTTTGGAGAGTGTTAGGATGCATGTCGCTTAGTGGGTGGTGCGTGTGTATAATTATTCCGTCTTGTATAGTAGAAAAAGCTGAGGAGTTGAAGGATGGGAGCGAGGTCTTTTGAGATGCATTCCGACAAGAAGAGAGAAAATCGTTCGGTTGTATATACTTAAGGGTGATGTTGAGTATCGACGAAAATTAGAAACTATCTGCTCTCAACTCCGTCGAATTGACACAGTGAGTGGGTTCGTATAGTTTAGGGTCTTCAAGGCTTGAATGATCTGCGGTATCAATCTCGTTGCTTTTCAGCCTTGCAAATGGTGCGCCAATTATAACGCAACATGTCGCGGTACTGTGGAAGAGAGGCGGAAATGATGTTATTGGTGTGGCCGGACTAGTGGCGTGCCCCGCCTTCGCTCTCCCCACAGCAACCTGACCCATCACATACCAAAGTGACAGACCATCGACACCGTTATTCTCCTGTACCTCGGACTTCTACGTGGCCCCTTAGCCCATCTACCGAAAGAACCGGGGCAGTTGAGAGTATTGAACGTAAGTAGGTGGGGGTTTGGGTGATGTAGTATTATTTCGCCTACTCTACTCTTCTGTCCTACAAGGCGAGAGCAGCTATCTAGTTCTCTTCGGCTAGATCTTGTTGACTGGAAAAAAAAGATAGATCCGGTACGTCGTAGCATACATAAAACCGCACTAGAAAAATTGGAGGGGTTGTACATAAGTTTTGGAGTGTAGTTTTTCAGGTTGATTCCGGAAGAGAAGAGAAAGAATCGTCTGGTTGTTTATACATGACGGGTGATGATGATATAGCTAGTAAAACTGAAAGTTATTTGCTTGAAATTCTACCATCACGACATTAACGTGACAGGGGTAATTTGCGTGGTTTCAGGGGTTCAATCCCTGATTAGTATGCCGGATAATTGCTGTAGGATGGATGTTAAATATTTACAAACGTTGATTACAAAGGTGTCCCTTCGCCAGTATTGGGCCCACGAAAGAGCACACTTTCGCATACACTGCACCTTGTTGCTTATAACAACACAGCCACCCACTTAAACCCCCCCCCTAGAATATTATGAATTGAAAGATAACTAGCAGAAGCTTCTATTTACAAATTCTTGTGGCAGTGTGACAAGTTCTGTGGTGCTGAGTTGCATATAAATAGCAGTACTTTGGAGATTGTGAGAGTACCATCCTTCTGCCCAGCAGCAACTGCCTTCCCACTTCCCATCTACCCCACCACAACAACCATGAGCAGAGTAGCCCTCAGACCTCGGAACCTTAAGTCAACTACCTACCCCCACCACTTATACTCTCATCTCCACCATCCTCAGCAAAAAATCTCAAAAAACAAGTGCGAAGCATCGCATCTTGGACAATCACTCTGGTCCAAAGTGCACCTCCTCCCGACCACCACCACCACCTACAGTGGAACAGCATCGACCGGTCATTATACCTGATGTGTCTTCACTCACTACTGAAGCTCCACCTGCAATGCGCAACATGGACAAGTATTATAGCTCCTCAGATGAGACATATATTGAGCCAGCTGGGTCGATCGTATCTGGTTACTCGGCCAGGTGGCGCAACAAAACACTCAAAAAACCGATTCAGAATTTGGCAGATCTTCCTAAGCTTGCCACATGCGACCATTTACAACCAGATATCCATCCTCACAAAGAACGGAACAGTCTGCCCATCTCATTCTCCGAGCTGGATGCCATTACTCCAATTCAATCTTCAATCTCTATCTTACCAACTCCATTGTGGGACAGCTTGTAGCCAACACCAATTGCTATGCCCAGCAGCAGCTTCTTGGGCCAGAGAAGGAGCGGCAGCATTCCTGGCCACCAGTTACTACTCAGGATTTTTATCTCTAGCTAGCAATTCAAATTCATATGGGTCTGATTGGAGTTCCTACTGAGCGGTGCTGGATGAAGGATGGAGTTTACCTTCCCAAGGATGGATTACCACCAGCTGCCTACCTTGGCAAGACTCGCTTTCAGGAGAACTGGAACTCCGGAAGGCCTACCTTATTGGCATCCAAAGGTGGATATTCTACTGGAGGAACTGCGGTTTTTCTCGCAGAAGTACCGAGTACCTGGCAGCAATCTTACTATTGATGAAGCCATGATTCTATTCACTTGCAGGTCAATTCACATTACAAAGATGCCAAACAAGCCAATTAGTCAAGGATATAAGTTTTTCTGCATGGCAGAGAAGGGCTATGTCTGGGAGTTCCACCCATTATCGAAAGCAGTTGGAGGGGATCTAATTGATGTAGAATCCCGTCTGGTACAGCTCACAGACACTGGAAAGATGCTTCACCACTTCACTAGACGTTTGCACCAGAGTCATCGAAAGCTCTCCTTCGATGTACACATTGACAACATCTCCACAACACAACCTCTGCTGGCAGAGTTTCGTCGGATGGAGATAGCAGCATGTGGCACATGCAGGCAGCAGTTTGGAGGATTTCCCAAGGAGCTAAAGGTTGGTAAGAATGCCAAATTGCCATATCATTTTCAAAGTAGAGCTGTTAATGATGGGGTTGCAACCCTGCTATGGATGGAAAGTTTGCCTGTTACCATGATGTCTACAATCCTCCCCTCTAAGTGGTGAGGATTCACTGGTACTGAGAATGAAAAAGCATCCAGGCAACAAGAGTACCAATGCAAGTGGACCAAATTCCACATTTCTTCCTGGAGAATGCCAAAAAGAGCTTGATATACCTGTGACTGTTGGTGCCTACAACCAGTACAAGGTGGGAGTGGATGTAGCTGACCAGTATCGAACCAATTGTGATACACAGCTCATATCCAGTCGCAATTGATATCCACTTCTCTACTCGATTCTGAAGACAGCCCTTATCAACAGCCTTATAATCTATCAAGATCTGCCAGCACAGTAAGAGTGCACTGTGGATCACTTTGACTTCCGTCTCTCCATTGTGCATGACGTTCTGCAAGCTGGAATTCGATCAACAATGAAAAGTTCCTCCTGCATTCCAGCTTCACAGAGAATCACTCGGTCGGCTCCCCCCACACAATCTGCCATTCCCCCACTGCCTACCAGGCAAGTTACCAAGCATATCCCCCTGCCCCTCTGCCAAAATGTGCCAGGAATCCATTCCCCGCTTTGGATGCAGAGTAGAGTAGATTGTTTCCTTTGCAGGTGGAGAAGAAGTCAGGGTAGAAGTGGAAAAGGCATGCGAACCAGCATAAAGTGTGAGGACTGCAATAAGGCTTTATGTTTCACACCCAAACGAAATTGTTTTCATGAATTTCACCATATGTAGAGTATTTCAATTTATTCTAGGGGCATTTGGCTGGATTGTGGTTGTGTGATGTGTATTTTAAAAGCTGGCCCATCTGTGGGTCCAAACCCCGTTACCGGCAAAGGGATAGCTTTTGGTGATAGAATTGTTATCTAATTTCCGTTAGCTTCCTATTTTGTATATTACATCTAGTTGTACATTTACCTGTCTAAATGTAGGTGGACAACTCTGGTCATGTTAAGGTGCTGCTCTGTCACATTAGGTGCGGCTCTGTGGCATTAGTGCGGCGCTGGGGGAGACTCGCATATTAGTCAGTTCTAGCGAGATGTCAGCTCGATCATCAATAACATTCACTTCTATACCTACGGAGAGGCTATTTGCCCACATCGGTAGCAACACTCGACTTCTGACGGCGTCACAAGCATCAGACGCGATCCAGACACAACGCACAATGGCAGTTTCACATGGTTTATCTTCGAGCCAGTGGACTGCCGGCGGCTCGGAGACATCGCAGGAGTCTTCCAACTTCACGGCTCTTCCTGCTACGCACGACACGCACGACATGCACGATTTCAGTTTTACTGACAAAATCGACAAAGCCGAGCCAATTAGGTTGAACAGCAGGTTTAAGACCTCATCCACCGCGGGCTTCCAACATACAGGACTTCTCATAAGAGATTACATCACAAACAGAATAAAGATCATCGACGACGGCCTTGGGGTCTTGTCTGACCAAGCAATCAACTTGATCAGGGCCAAGGAGGACGTCCAATTGGAGATCAGTGGTGCCAACCTATCCGAGAGCCTCGAACAAGCCGAGAAATTTGCTAAGATTTGCAACCTCAACGAGAGCATGGCGACTGAAGTCAAGCACTTGGAGGCGACTGAGCCAGTCAGAGACGGCCCGAGCAGGGAATCGGCTGCTGCTCAGCGGGAAATTGAGGAGTTCGAGGAAGAGCTTCAGATCGAGAAACATCGATCTGCCAAGTTGGAGAGACGGCTCGACGAGTGCATGTCGGTGCCGGAGACAACGGAGCAGACAGACATCGCACAGCTCCATCTGGAGAAGGACATGCAGATGCACAGAGTCAAAAATCTCTCGTCAAAGGAGAGCAGCCTGCAATCCGAATTGAGAGTGTTCGAACACGTCATTCAACGACTGACGACTAACCAAGTACATGCGACTCAGGTGCAGAACACCTCCCACCGCCCCCAGGCCAATTCGGTATCCATGGCTCCTCTGAACAGACCGCTGGCCCATTCGGAATCTGTGGCTCCGCCGTGCCAACCCCTGGCTCGTCTGGAAGCCGTGGCTTCTCTGTCAAGTCATCTAACCTTCTAACGTATGAGGGCAAAAGAACCTTGGACGATGTCACCGCCTTCCTTTTTGCTTTGGAACGACACTTCCAGATTGCAGCCCAGGCCATTGGATGGGTCGGCACGACAGGCTGAGGAGAACAAGCAGTGCTACAATTGAAATGCGACGCAGCGGTCTGGACCATGCACCGCTTCCCGATTAGTGCGCCTATTGAATGGTCCACCTTTTGCACAGAGTTGGAACCAAAATTTATTCCATCCAACGCCTTGGACCTGGTCAAACGCGAATGGGAAGAACTGAGCATAAAGAAGGGAGAAAGCGTCACAGAGTTGAACGAGCGTTTCCGTCACCTTAGTTCGAAGTTCGACCAGCAACAACCTATGCCTGCCGAAATGTTAGCCGACGCTTATGGATTCAAGATCGACAACGGCAACCAGGGAGTTTATAAAGACTTGGTTTGTTATATGGGCATGCGCGATAGGACTCCAACCCTCGAACAGCTTATGGAACACCTCGCCGCACTGGACATGTCTCTCAACAAGTCGGAATCTGGAAGTGGCCCCAACACTACCACAACTACGAAAGCTTCAGCTAGGAAGATGGACTCAAAGATGGTACAACTGGCCCAGTTGGCCTGGCCAAAGACGACGGCTTGACCTGCTATAACTGTGGCCAGGCGGGTCATATCTCTAGCAATTGCTCAAACCGCGACATGATGAAGAAGCTACTTGAACAAGCTTTGGTCGGTAAAGATTCCCCAAAAGCCAAGTCTGGACGCCCCCATAAAGATAAGAAACAGGGAGGTGCACTCACCGGTAGACAGGAGAGTGGGCGGCTTGCAGAGGAAAAGGAGACTAAGCAGGACACTGACAGTGAGGCGGAGACCGAGTTGGAGAGCCTCTCAGACTCAGCCTCTGAACCAGGAAACGGCAAAGGAGGTTAGTAGCTGTGGCTGTACCTCCCATAAAAACACCATCATGTACGGTATCGTCAAACAAAATGGGTGGCAAATTGGTGCCAGATAGTCAATTCAAGTTTTTCACCCGTTACCACCACTTTAAAGTTAGTAAACTAGATGACTCAGTGGTCGACCTAGTAAGGTTTAATGGCAAGATAAGATACCAAACTAAAGGAGGATGGTGGAGCAGCAAATGGGCAAGGGTCGGGAAGGACGATGGTGCATCAGAAAAGTATGTGGGGCGGAAGTTCATTGATGAACTAAAATGTCGATGGGCCGCCCTACAGGCAAAGAAGGCCGGATAGATGATTGTGGAGACAGCCATTATCAAGGCAGAGGATGACATCGAGAAATGCCAAAGAGTCAAATTGACTCTACGACTCGGTGCATCATATGTCTATGAGGCCGAATTGAGATCTACGACATCAAGGGCTTTGATATTGTGCTTACGAAACGATGGATGCGTGATATAAACCGACAATATCACATCGACCATTACAGCAATGAAATGTGGATTGCCGATAATCTCTGGGAGGAAAGAGAGGATGGCTGAGTGCATTATTTGCCAGGGCTACACCCCTTGGACGTCAACGAAGAAATAGTGGAGCAGGCCAAATTCATGGGCATCCACACCATACGGAAGGCAGAGCTCAAAAACGTATCTACCTGCCTGGTCAGACGGGCCTTCTTGATCAAACTGCACCACCGCGGCGATTGCGACACACATCCGACAGAACCACCGGGAGAAATTCAAGACGTGTTGACTGAATTCCAGAGTCTTTTCGCCGAGCCACCTTATGCAAATTCGCAGAAAGGACGGCAGACTGATTACCAAATTAAAACAGACCCAAATGGCAAGATACCGTTCCGCACACTATACCGCATCTCTCGACATGAAGCAGACGAGCTTTGGTGGCAGATAGACAAGGCGATTGGCTGCGGTCGGATTCAGCCCTCCCGAAGCAACTTCGGCTCACCAGTACTATTCGTGCCAAATGCCTGATGGTACGCTGCGTATGTTCATAGACTGTTGCGCAGTAAACGCCATTACTGGCAAAGATCGTTATCCTCTCCCACACATCGAGGACGTACTCAACTCCCTGCACGGCTTCTGCTGGTTCCAAAACTGGACTTGGCGGCTGGTTACCACCAAATTTGTGTCGCAACAGCCAACAGGCCATAGACGGCATTTACCACTAGATTTGGCTTGTACGAGTGGCGAGTCCTGCCTGTTGGCCGGGCAAACGCACCCAGCCAGTTCATGCGCATGATGAACGGCATCTTGGAGCCAATGGAACGAAAATTCATCGTCGTATAGCGTGACGATATTATGATTCACAGCCGTACCCTGCCGGAGCATGTCGTACATGTCCGTGAAGTGCTTTTCTTACTAACGGAACATGGCCTCAAAGCCAAACGTGTAAAATGTGTCTGGGCTTGTCAGAAAGTCAATTTGTGCGGCCTTGACATTGACAAGGATGGCATCCACGCCCAGGAACATAAGACACGTGCGGTAATTGATTGGCCTCAACCTGAAAACAGTAAGGACGTCAAAGGCTTCCTGGGTCTCACCAGCTACTACAGAAGATTCATTCAACGCTACGCTCACATTGCAATGCCATTGTACGCCATTGGCACACCTCTGAATGGAAATGGGGACGTTGGACGGCGACGTGGAGAGCTGAGGAAGGTCAAGCGCACTCGATTCGCCCGGGATAGAGAATGTGAGCATGCTTTTGACACCCTCAAAAACGCACTCTGCAATGTTCCAGTCCTGGCTCTACGGGATCCCAAAGCCAAATATTGCCTGCACGTCGATGCCAGCCAGTACCCATTGGGTGCAGTGCTCTCCCAGATGCAAGACAAGGCAGAGAGAGTAATGGGTTATTTCAGCCGTGAATTACACGATGCGGAGACGAGGTACCCTGCATATGACTGAGAACTAGTGGGTATTCGAGACACAATATTATACTGAAAATTCAACCTACACGGAGCCGAGCAACTATTTCTGGTACACACAGATCATGCGACCTTGCGTTAGATGCTCACACATCCACACCTCATGGTACGTCAAATGGACATCCTGATGGTCCCCAAATTTTTCACTGGGAGGTAAAGCACATCCCGGGTGTCAAGAATCAGGTCACAGACGCATTGTCTCGCCCTCCGGATTTCCGATGGGAGCAATGCAATGTAATGGCAATGGAAGTTACTGCGGGCGGGGAATGGATTGAGGACATCAAGGTGGGCATAGTTGACGACGAATGGTTCGGGCCTATTTCACATTCCTTGGCCAAACCAAGTCCCCGCCCCACGCCATCCACTGCGTCTGCAAAAGAACGCAAATTATTGGTGTCAGCACAGCGATTCTATTTGGAAGAAAATGGACTACTGTGGTTACGTGGACATTTGGAAAGGAAGCAGGCGGAGAAGATGGCAAGGAAATACAAGAAGGACGAAGAGGAAGTGTAGATCATGGTAAGAGCAAAAGAGAAGGAGGAAGACGGAAAGGCAGAAGGCAGAGAAGGAGGAAGTAGGAAAGGCTCACTATAAGGAAGAGGGAAAGGCAGAGAAGAGATGATGGTTGTGTATTCCAAAGGCGATGCGGCATCGAATCCTCCATGAGGCCCACGACACTCCAGCAGGGGGACATGTCGGTGCGGACCGAACATACTTAAGCTTGGAAGACTGGTATTTCTGGAAGCAAATGTGGCGTGATACGCTGTGTTACGTAGCGGGCTGCGACTTATGCCATCGAACCAATCACCGGAGCAGGAAACCCATGGGCCTCCTACAACCACTTCCTGTAGTTGAAGGCCGCTGGAAAAGAATCGGCATTGACTATATACCCGACCTGCCGGTGTCGGGAAGCGGCCACAACTGCATTGTAACGTTTGTCGACCATATGGCAAAGAGAGCACATATGCGAGTCTGCAGAAAAACAATTGACGCCCCGGCCTTTGTGCACATATTCATCTACGACATTGTCCGTCTACAGGCAGTCCCTCAAGAGGTGGTATCGGACTGTAATGTACGCTTGACAGCAGACTATTGGAGAGAGGTTGCTACGATTCTGCTCACGAAGCTGCTCAGGCCTACGGTGTTCCATCCAGAGCCAGATGGTCTCTCTGAGAACTCGAACAAGAAGGTTGAACGCGATTTGCGTGGCTTCGCCACTCACGATCAGGCCAATTGGGACGACTACCTCCTACTTGCGGAGTACGCTTACAATTCCTCAGTACACCATTCGACAAAGATGACGCCTTTTGAACTTGATCTTGGCTATGAGTCGCCTTTGCCGCTGGACTTAATTGCAGATCTCCAGCAGCCGCAAGCCAATGAATCAGCGATAACATTACAAGGGGGCAAATTCGTCGAACGATTGCAGCGCATTTCGGGAGTTACCAGGTATGAGCTGCGCGATGCTCAAGATAAACAGACGGCCGCGGCCAATAAGTCACGATGCCCAACTGACCCCGCCATCACCGCTGGTGCAAAAGTATTTTTAGATACAAAGAATTTGCCAATCACATAAGCCAATGTCAACCCCATGCGACGCGAACTAGTACACCGCTACATTGGCCCATACGAGATCCTTCAAATACGCGGAAACGCCCTCGAACTGGATCTCCCAAACGAGATGACGATCCACGAGACAGTTAACGTCAGCCGGCTCAAAGTTGACCGCACTGATGATTCTAGGATTGCCTGGCGGGCGCCCCCTCTGCCAGGACTGACAAGCCCCGCAGGCACAAGTTACCTCGTCGAATCAATCGCAAAACACCGGCCAAGCTCTGACGGAACTAGTTGGGAATACAAAGTGAAATGGGAAGGTTGGGATGAGAAGGATAATACATGGGAGCCAGAGGAGAATATGGCAAATGCAAAAGAAATGGTGGAGCAG
>Ga0307512_10003074_pt1 | contig 19981 bp, 6 predicted proteins | sample 14_EM_MG_FD_200267 | JGI IMG/M metagenome (GOLD analysis project Ga0307512, IMG submission 200267) | Populus trichocarpa ectomycorrhiza microbial communities from riparian zone in the Pacific Northwest, United States - 14_EM | ecosystem: Host-associated > Plants > Roots > Unclassified | place... | reverse complement strand
ACGTCACCATCAGAACCGACCACCGACCGCTCGACCGCAGGCACCCCACCCGAACCGACCTCCCGACCAGGGACGGAGACCAAATCCCCCGACCCACCACCGAGAAGCCCATGCTGACTGAGCGCCAACCCCGCGCCCCCAGCAGGCCAGAATTGGTGCGGAGGGAACGCCCCCGGCGTCCTCACCGGCAGGATGGTCATCTCGATCGTCGGACGCCCGTCGACCGCCTGCGTGACACCTTGCCGTGCCTGAAACGCGACGACATCGCCGTTCGGAATCAGAAAACGGGTGCCGAGGTCCGGGAGTGCCCCACGAAGCGTGTTCATCTCCTCATAGGCGTAGCGAGTCATCCCGTCCACCACCGCCGCCACGATCGGGAAGCTGTCGGGGCTGCCGACAACCGTCACCACTCGCCCCCGCGCCCGCCCTGCGGCCACATCTCGGATCGCTTCGTTGACGAATCTGCGGGCCAACTCCGAGATCTGTCGATTCTGTTCTTGGTCGACGCGTGTCTGGCGCGGATGATACTGGAGACGGAAAGGTGTCACGATCGGTCGGAACAGGCCTCCAGCCATCCGATCGATGCGGTCCGATTCATGCTCCACGGCACGAAGGAGATCCATAACCTCGTTGATATCGGTCAATCTCAAGCCGATGTCGGGTAGCCCGAAATGCCGAAGCTCCTGCGGGGCGACCGGGAGGTTGCCCGCCCGCAGGTCGGGCCCCGCAGGATTAGCTCTCAAGTCGAGATCAGGAAGATTAGTTCGGATCGAGAACGCCCGGAACTGATCGATTGATTGATTGATTGGATGCGGCGGCAGCAACGCGTTGTCGAACAACTGGTGCAGCGTAAAATCCGGTCGATTGGGCCAGTTGGTTCGGACCTCGAAATCCAGGACGCTGTAAAGATTTTCCTGGTTCACCCAGTTTGACATCCACGGATCCACCACGGTGCGCTCGTGAAGAATCTGCCGGAGATCGCGGGCATTGTGCACCAGCCATTCTTTGATCTGGTCGGGGAGGTGGACGCGCATGGCTGAGAGCGAGACCCGCGAGGCCGCCATGAGCCAATTCTTGACGATCACCTGATTGAGGCCGGGAAAGGGATGGCTCCGATATGCCTGCGCGAATGCGTTCGCCAGCACATGGAGATACGCAGAGGCCATGAAGCCACGTAGTGTCATGATCTCTAAATCGTTCGACAACGGCCACGTGAGCTCTCCGTCCGGGCCGGCCACCTGGGCCCCGGCATAAAGATTGACCACCTCCCCAGAAAATTGACGCGCCTTCCGGGAAAGCCCTTTCGCGAACCACAGGTTGGCATGGCTGTGACGCTCGGCGAAAACCAGGAGGTCATATATACCGGCCAAAGGGATGCCCGTGGTGAACTGCGCACCGATTTTCGCCGGATCCCCCGGTCCAACAATCAGATAATTCTGCAGCCCAGGTTCCACTTGGTAACCCACCGCGCCGAAATGCTGCCCGAGTGTGGTGCCAGGCTGTACCTGCTGAATTCTCGCCACCTCACGATTGAACTCGCCCAGAACCGCCTGGCGGTCGTTGAATCCCTCCTCATCCAAGAGGATCCGGTACGGCTTGGACACCAGTTCGATGATCGGCCTGGTCAGCCCGCCCACGGCCCGACTGTCCAGTACGACGACAAAGTTGGCCGATTCAGCAAGCTTGGGAGTGGTGTAGGGGACCGCATCCAAAATGGCATTTTCCAGCACCATTTCCAGCTCGGCCTCGAGGCCGACATAGCCGCCCAGGAGTCGGCCCACAACGCCGGACAGAAGATAATCAGCTGTCTTTGTGGCGAGTTGGGTCGGGCTGAGTCCCGGCACGTTGACCTCGTTGCGGGCCGCGAGGATGTCGGTGGCCTCGGCCGGCCGGTTGTGCTGCCACAGGCGGTCGTTCACGTCGCGGATCAGGCCGACTTCCTGGCCGGTCAAGCCTTCCGCGGGGGTGAAGGCTGCGGCGTCCAGGGTGACGGTGTTCAAAGGCTCCGTTGTCACCGGGCGCCGCACCACGCGGACGGCGACGTTGTCCCGACCGAGCCCCTGACGTGCCAACGCCGTCTTCATCGGCGGAACGACACGATCAAGCAGCTGCTGCACCTGCAGCGCCCCATGGGCCTGGCCGTCGGCGGACACCGTCAACAGGACTGGGCCTGCTGCCGCCGCCTGCGCCACACCCGCGACCGTGCCACCCCAACCATCCGGCAGCCGCATGCCACCCGCGTCGAAGGTCGCCTCCACCCGCACAGGCCGGCCGTCGCCGGAGCCCCCGAAGGCGTCCGGCGCACCGAGGAGGATCGAGAGGTCGATCGCGGACAGCGCCCCACGGTCGTCGTAGCCGGCGACACCGTCCGGGTCGTCGATCAGCCAGCCGGTGGGTGAGATCAGATGGTCGGAGGTCTGCCGGACGGCAACCGGCCGATCGGCGAACGCCGACGGCGCGGGCTGAAGTGCACGCAGGCCGAAACCGCGGGCGATGTCGCGAGGACTCGGCTGCGACGGCGAGCCGTCACCGCTCCAGACGAGGAAACCCCGACTCGGCCCGAGCTGGGTCAGATAATCACCCAGCCCATCCACAGCATCAGGCACCGTGACGACGACGACTCGCGGCGCACCGGCCGGGGTGGGCTCGTCATGGAAGATGCTGACGCGAGGTGCTTCCGTGACCGGGGCGGCGCCGAAATTGGCGGGTGTCAGACCGGGTTCCGGCGACGGGACCGGCTCCGGCAGCGGCAGGCGTTCGACGGTGCCCTGACTCGCCCCCGGGCCGAGGGTGATGATCCGGTTATCGGTATCCACCACGACCAGGACAGGCCCCGGGACGGTCGCACCGACACCGTCCCGGTCTTTGACGTAGGAGACCCGGGCGCCGTCCGGGTCCTGGGTGTCGACCAGGGCGAGTCCGGAGTCGGTGCGCTGGACAACCAGCACGCGCTCGGGGTCCTCGGTGTGCTGGCTCCACAACAGGGTGACCACACCCGGCGGCAGGTCCCACAACGCGGCGCCGGGGGTGTCACGCCACTCCCCCTCCAGCGCACCCGCGAGAGCCGGCGCTGTCCAGCCGAGGCGGGTCGTGGGCAGGATCTGCGCGTCGCCGAGAACGGTGGCCACGCGCTGGGCGCTGTCCGGCAGCCCGCGCCACGGCGGCAGCGCGGCTAGTGCCGCAGCGAGCCAACCGGACAGGTCACGGTGGAGCACGGCCCGGACCGCCGACTCGGCGAGGTCCGCCAACTCGGGATGCTGGTTGAGGATGTCGTTCAGCGAGTCCCGCAGGTTCGACAGCGCCGCAGCCCGGTTGGCGGTGGTGGCCAGCGCCTGCGTGATCTCGGTGCTCTCGGGCCTGGTGTCGAGGGCGGTCAGCAGCGACGCCGCGGCCCGGGCGGCGGCGCTGAGCTCGTTGGCGTCCGAGCGTGGGTCGAGCGCCACCACCAGCTCGACGGTGCGCAGCTGCCACGGCTTGTCCGTGGCAGCTGCCGGCGAGGCCGGTCCGGACACGGCGGTGACCGGTGACCGGTTCGGGTCGAGCAGGTCCGTCAGCACCTCGCCCAGCGTCACGGTGTGCTGGTCGGCGCCGACGCTGACCGGGGTGTCCCACAGCTCGGTCGCCCCGACCGGACGCAGCGTGGCGGCGAACAGCTCGCGGATGTGGGTCTCGTGGTCCGCCAGGAAACCGCGCAGGTCGGGACCGGCCGCCGCGAGCACCGCGGAAACCGGCTGGCGGGCGACGACCGGCGGGGCCTGCTCCGGCCGCAGCACTGCCTGCAGGTTGAGGTGCCCGAGCGCGACCACCTCGACCAGCGTCGCTACCGGCGAGGCAACCTTGGCCATGTCGATGGCCGTGTCACGGGTCGCGGTCTCGCCGGGAGTGTGGTTCAGGTAGTGCGCCGCCAGGTCGTACCCGGCGTCCAACGCCGCTCGTTCGTTGGCAAGCACCTCGTTCAGCACCGTGAGCACGCCGCCGCCGAGCGGCACGCTGAGCACCGGCTCCGCCGCGTTGTAGGTGTCGACGATCGCGGCGATCTCGGTGTCCTCCGCGGCGACGATCTGCGGGGCCAGGTCCTCGTTCCGGCTTCCGTGGACCATCAGGTCGGCCCAGCCACGCGCGTCCTGAGTGCCCACCCCCAATGTGCGCAGCTGGTTGATCACCGCGCGCTGCAACGACTCCGGGTCGGCGACGTCGCCCGCCATCGGCAGCGGCTTGGCCGAGGCGATGTGGTCGACGGCCGACTCGGCCAGCCACACCGCGAGCGTGTCGGCGGGCTCCGGGCGCATCGTCGCCGCCCCGGACAACAGCCGGGACGGCTGGCTGAGGTCGACCGTGCGGGAACCACGGGAGTCGCTCAGCGCGTGCGGCCCGGTCGCCGTGAACATCCGGCGCGTCTCGATCGGAAGATCGATCAGCTCCCACCCTCCGGTGCCCTCTCGCACCAGGTCGACGACCGTGTGGACCAGGCCGAGCTGCCCCCGCAGCGAACGCATCACGCCCGGCCACAGCAGGTCCGCGCGCTGGGCCGCCCGCAGCACGTCGGCGACCGCGGCCAGATCGAGCACGCCGGGGCTCAGGTCGAGCCCCTGCCTGGCGGAGACCACCGCGGTGTGCAGCAGGCGCAGCAGGCCCGCGCGATCGTCCACCGTCATGGCCGACCCGGGCTCGCTCTCGGCGTACTGAAAGCCCGCGTTCTCGGCGCGGATCAGCTCGTAGGTGACGGCCAGTTCCTGGGTTGCGGTCAACCCACCGTGGACAACCCAGTGGCCGCCCTCCGGGATGACAAACTCCGGGTCGATGACCAGTGACGTCGACGCCTCGTAGACGCGCAGTGGGAATCCGCGACCGGACAACGCCTGCTGCACCTGGCCGCCGATGCCGGTGGCGGTCAGCAGCGTGACCGAGTCCGCGTCCCGCAGCGACTCGCCGGCGGCCAGCCGGTTTGCCAGCTCGGGACCGGTCTCCCCCTCCGCCGCCTGGACCGGCAGCGTCTGCCGGTCGCCGGCCCAGGGCGCCGTCACCAGCACCCGGGTCTCCCCGCTCAGCAACCGGGTGACCGCCTCCTCGCAGTCGCGCATCCGCTGCGCCAACGCGGACGGAATGCTCGCCGGTGGAGGCGACGAACTACTGGATCCCGTGCCGAAGCCGCGAGTACCGAAGTTCGCCGTCGGCAGTTCCTGAATGGCCATCGTCGTCTCCTCAGCGTTCTGCGAATTCGTCATCGGGCTGGATAGCAACGTGGATCAGCAGCGGCGGGCGGCCCCGGCGGACCAAGGTGCCCCGCCCGGGCGGCTGCGGCGCGGCCCGCAGGCCGCCGAGCAGCACGCCCTCGCGTGGGTCGCCGGAGAGCAACAGTCCGTCCGCGCCGATCTCGATCGTCTTGCCGAGCAGGCTCGCTCCGGTCATCGACCGGCCGACCCCGGCCGTACGGTGCGCCGCGACCACGTGGAACCCGACTTCCCGGGCCCGGGCCAGGTACGGCATCAGCGACATCAGCGGCGACGCCGGCCCGGCGGTCAGCATGTCCAGGTCGTCCACCACGAGGTACAGCTCAGGGCCGGACCACCAGGAGCGCTCCCGCAATTCGCGGGCCGACAGGTTCTGCGGGGGCCGGCGCCCGTCGAGCGTCTGGGCCAGTGCCTTGGCGTACGCCTCGGCGGCGTGCTCATCGCCGGCGTAAGCGCCGACGTAGCTTTCCGGCACCACCTCGAGCAGGCCCCGCCGATAGTCGACGATCATGAAGCGGGCCTGGTCGTAATCGGTGGCGGCGACCAGCGAGCGCATCCACGTACGCAAGGCATGTGTCTTGCCCGAACCGCTGTCGCCGAGCACCAGGAAATGCGGCTGGTCGCGAATCATGTCGATGACCACCGGGGCGAGGTCGGCCTCGTCGAGGCCGATCGCGGCGGCATTGAGGGTGGCCAGGTCCCGGGCCAGGATCCGCTCGGGCAGCATCCGGACCCGCGGGGCGACGTCACCGCGCCAGCTCATCGCGACCCGGGCCAACAGCTTCGCCTGCGCCCCCGACAGGCCGGCCGGCAGCTCCGCGTCGTCCGCCAGCCGCGGCAGGGCCACCTGGAAGAACGCGCCCGGGGCCACCACGCCGCGCCCGGCGGGGGCCGCGGTGAGCTGCCGGGCCAGGGCCCGGCCGGCCTCCGACTCGTAGGGGTCGTTGAGCCGCAGTTCGAGCCGGCCGCCGATACTGTCTCGCAGGTTGGCCCGGATCTCGGCCCAGCGGTTGGCGGTCAGCACCACGTGCACGCCGACGCCGAGGCCGCGGGCGGCCAGCTCGATCACCTGCGCGTCGTAGTCGTCCGACTCACCGCGCACCGCGGCCCAGTTGTCGATGATCAGGAACAGGTCGGCCGCGCGGGTGCCGGGCGGCAGCGTCCCCGCGTCCCGGCGTTGCCGGAACTCGCTGATCGACCCGATGCCCTGCTCGCGGAAGAACTGCTCGCGCTCGCGCAGCAACCGGCTGGCCTCGGCGAGCAGCCGGCGTACCCGGGTCGGTTCGAGCCGGGAGGCGACGCCCGTGACGTGTGGCGCGTCGGCGAACGGCTGGAGCGTCCCGCCGCCGAAGTCGATCACCGACAGCTGCGCCTCGGCGGGAGTCGCGGTCAACATGATCGACAACATCAGCGTACGGAGGAAAGTGCTCTTGCCGGACTGCGGCGCACCGACCAGCGCGACGTTGCCGGCCTTGCCGCCCAGATCCAGGATCATCGGTTCCTGGCGCTGGTTGAGCGGCAGGTCCGCCACGGCCACCGGCACCCGCAGCCCGCCGAGGACCGGCCACAGCTCGGCGTTGAGTCCCCGTTCCGGCGACTCCGCGATCGGGCCGAGCAGGTCGTCGAGCGGTACCGCGGGCGGCAACGGCGGCAACCACACCTGGTGGACCGGTTGATCGTGCCCGCTGAGCCGGTCGACCACCACGGCCAATTCGGTACGCGCGTCGAGGTCCACCGCGACGGTCGGCGGCGCCTCGGCCGCGACCGCTTCGGGGCGCAGGGTCAACGGAACCAGCGTCACCGCCGCCGGGTCCTCGGTGCTGCTATCCGCCGCGGTGTACGGCCCGGACACGTGCGCGACCCGGAAGCGGCGGTATTCGGTCTCGCCCACCTTGAGGAAGGCCGACCCGGGCACCGGCGGAAGGTGGTAGGCGTCCGGCGACCCGATCACCGCCCGGCTTTCGCCCGCCGAGAAGGTCCGCAGGCAGAGCCGGTAGGACAGGTGCGACTGCAATCCGCGCAGCCGGCTCTCCTCCAGCCGTTGCGTGGCCAGCAGCAGGTGCATGCCCAGCGACCGGCCCACCCGGCCGATCTGCACGAACAGGTCGATGAAGTCCGGCCGGCCGGACAGCAGCTCGCCGAACTCGTCCACAATGATCAGCAGATACGGCAGCGGCTCCAGCGGACGCCCGGACGTGTCGGTGCCGCCCGCGGCCTGGCGCACCTGGTACTCCCGGACCGAGTCGACATTGCCCGCGTCGCGTAGCAGCTGCTGGCGGCGCTGCTGCTCGCCCTCGAGCGCGGCCCGGACCCGGTCGACCATGGCCAGGTCGTCGGCCAGGTTGGTGATCAGGCCGGAGACGTGCGGGAGGTGAGTGACGCCGGCGAAGGTGGCGCCGCCCTTGAAGTCGATCAGCACGAGGCTCAGCAATTCGGTGCTGTGCTTGATCGCGAGCCCGGCCACCAGCGTACGCAGCAGCTCGCTCTTGCCGGAGCCGGTGGCACCGACGACGAGGCCGTGCGGGCCCATCCCGTGCAGCGCCGACTCTTTCAGGTCGAGCAGCACCGGGTCGTCGTCGCCGTCGACGCCGATCGGCACGCGCAGCATGTCGTCGTCGCCCGGCAACACCCGGCCCCGGCGCGAATCAAGCCGGCCGACGTCGGGCACGCCGAGCATCTGCGGCAGCGTGGTGACCCGCGACAGCACCGGCTCCCGGTCGACCGTGAGCCGCAGCGGGGTCAGCCGGCGCGCGATCGCCTCGGCCACGATCGGGTCCAGCAGGTCCGCGCGGCCCTGTTCGACCGTGCCGAGGCGGTCCGCCTGCCCGCTGAGCTCCAGCGTCCCGTCCGGCTCCACGGTCGCGCGGGCGTCCACCCGGCTAGGCTCGACCGCCTGGCGTTCGCTCAGGCAGACCACGGTGATGCCGAGCTCCGGGCCGGCCTCCGTCCACAGGGACTCCAGCACCGGCGAGCGCGCCCAGGAAACGTCGGGATGGTATCCGTCCAGCACCACCACGAGGCAGCGGCTGGCCGGGGCGGCAGCGGCCCCGAACCCGCCCCGACGGTTACGGACCTCGTCGCGGGCCTGGTCCCGTTCGCGTTCCAGGAAGTCCTCGAGATGGCCGAACTCCTCGGCCACCAAGGAGGTTACGCCCGCCTCGGACGCGGCCCCCGGCTCGAAGGTGTGCGGCAGCCAAGCGGCCCAAGCCCACTCGGCCGGCTCGCCGCTGACGACCGCGATCAGCACGTCCTCCGGGGCGTGCAGCGCGGCGACCTGGCACAGCAGGGCACGGGCCAGCGCCCGGGTGTCGGCCGGCGCCCCGACCAGGCTGACCACTCCACTGCCCTTCAGATCGACCCAGGCGGCGTGCTCGCCGACCGTACGGTGGGCCGCGATCAGATCCTCGGCCTCGTCGACCAGGTCGCGTTCGTTGTCGGCCATCGGGTCGAGCCGGCCGGCCAGAGCGATCCCGCCGCCCAGCGGACCGCGCCCGGAACCGACGCGGACCCGCAGGAAGTCCGGGTCGCTCATCCGGCGTTCCCAGGTACGCCGGCGCCCGGCCACCAACGGGAGCAGCCGGTGCGGGCTGGGATGGCGCCGCACGGCCGACGCCCGGGTCGCGGCGGCGACCGCACGCGCCTCGCCGCGCACCTCGTCCAGCATGCTCAGGTAGCGCTCCCGCTGCCGGCGGGAGGCGGAGTCCTGCGCGTGCGTCATCTGCCACCGGATGGCCACAGTGGACAACACCGACAGCACGACGAACGAGATGCCCAGCACGATGAGCCACGGCCGCTGGTACGAAATCAGGTAGCCGGCCATGGCGACCGTGGACAGCATCGGCAGCATCAGCGTGAGCCACAGGTTGTTGTTGCTGCCCCGTTGCGGCGGCTGCGGCAGCGGCACGCCGATCCGGTCGGCCGGCGGATCCGGGTGTGCCATCCGGGCGGGCCGGTGGAACGCGGTACGGCTCATGGGTACGCGGTTTCCTCGAGGTGGGCGGGCTCGGCGTCGGTCAGGTCGTCGACCAGCAGGGTCATCAGGTCGTCGGTGCCCGGATCGGTGGTCGCCGCGGAGACCCGCTGCGCCTGCCGCTCGGTCATCTCCTGGAACACCTGCCGGGCCGAGCGGCCGTTGCCGAACCGGGACACGTGGCGCATCCGCTCGAAACTCCGCGCGAGCGCTTCCTCCACGCCCGGCCCGAGCCGGTACTCGTGGTCGGCGGCCTGGCCGCGCACGATGCCGACCAGCTCCGCCGCGGTGTAGTCGACGAATCGCAAGGTACGGGCGAACCGGGAGGCCAGTCCGGGGTTCGAGGCGGTGAACCGGTCCATGTCGGCGGGATAACCGGCCACGATGACCACCACCTCGTCGCGGTGGTCCTCCATCAGCTTGACCAGCGTGGCGATCGCCTCCTGGCCGAAGTCGTTGCCCTGTCCCTCGGGCACCAGGGCGTACGCCTCGTCGATGAACAGCAGCCCGCCGACCGCCCGCCGGAAGACCGCCTGGGTGCGCGGCGCGGTGTGCCCGACGTACTCGCCGACCAGCGTGGATCGGTCGGCCTCGACCAGGTGCCCGGACTCGAGCAGCCCGAGCGCGGCCAGGATCCGTCCGTAGAGCCGGGCGACCGTCGTCTTGCCGGTGCCCGGGTTCCCGGCGAAGACCAGGTGCCGGCCCAGCGGCGGGGCGCTCAGTCCCGCCTCGCGCCGCTGCCGGACCAGCCGCATCACGTTGACCATCCGATCGACGTCCTGTTTGACGCTGGCCAGGCCGACCAGGCCGTGCAGCTCGGCGAGCAGGTCGTCCAGCGGTTCCGGCTCGTCCGTCGCGGTCGCGGTGATCGGGGCGGCGCCGAGCGGGACTCGCCGGGTACGCCCGGCGCTGCCGGGGAGATCGTCCGAGGTGACGCCCGCCGAGGTGCACTCGGTCCAGGTCGGGCCGGCCGCCGGATCGAGTGTCACGCCGCGGGCGCAGTCGTGCAGGTGCAGCCGCCGGAACACCGGATCGGCCCCCGCACCGACGTAGATCGCCGGTTGACCGGCCTCCCCGACGGTGCAGTCGGTGAAGGAGCCGTGCGCGCCCTCGTGCGCGACGAGCCCGTTCCCCTTCGTGCGCAGCACGCTCATCGAGTACACCGCCGGGGCGGCCTGGCCCGAGACGACCACACCGTTCCCGGCGACATCACAAACGGCACATTCCAGCACGTACGCGTGGGATCGCTCGCCAAGGTGCAGTCCCACCTCGCTCGCGCCGCGGATCGTGACCCGTTCGAGCACCGCGGATACGTCCGCGTCGAGAAGTACGCCGACCCGTGCGGCGTCGGTGATCTCGCAGTCACGCAGCAGCGGGCGGCGGCGCCCGCCAAGGGAGACACCGACGGCGCCCCCGGTCGTTCGGCAGTCGACGGCGGTGAGGTCGCCCTGGTCCTCGACCCCGATCGCGGCCGCCGCCGCGGATGTGATCTCGACGCCGGTCAGCATCGCCCGGGCCTGCTGCAAGACCCGGACGCCGTACTCCGGGATGTCGTGCAGGACTCCGCGGACCATGCTCAGGTCGGCTCCGCCCGAGGCGTGCACGGCCGTGTACCGGGTATGGCCGATGTCGGCGTCGGTGATCCGTACGGTTGCCTGCCCCTCGGCCAGCACCCCGTTTCCGTCGGCCCGGTCGACGGTCAGCTTCTCCGCCACCACGATCGCGTTCTCGCGTGCCACCACAGCGGACCGGCCGGCCGCGCGGACGGTGCAGCCCTCGAGCCGCACCTCGGCGGTGCCACTCGCCACCACGGCGGCGGCGGTCGGCTGAGCGATCGTGCACTCCCGCAGCGTCACCGGGGCCGACCCGGCGACCGCCACTGCCCGGCCGCCGGCCCGGACCACCTCGCATCTCTCCACCACCACGCCGCCACCGGTCCGGGCCGCGGCGGCGTCGCCCGTCCCGTCGACGCGGAAACCGTCGGCGCCGGCCTCCCGCACGGTCAACTCGCGCACGACCGGGGTTGCCGTGCCGAGCACGACCACCCCGCTGCCGGCCGCGCGGCTCACCTCGCCGCCGGTCAGCACGCCGCGGGCGGCGCCGGCGAAGACGATCCCGTCGCCGGCCGAGTCGATCACCCGCAGCTGGGTCACCGCCGGGGCGGCGTCGTCCCGGACCACCAGGGCCGCCCGGGAGGCACCGGAGATCACACAGTCGTCGAGCTCCGGCCGGCTGGCGTCCTCGATGAGCACGGTGCCGCCGGTCACCCGGCAGCGGCGCAGGACCGGGCTGGCACCGGCCGAGATACGGACGTCGCCGACGATCTCACAGTCCTCTAGTACGGCCGCACCGCGCTCGATCCGCACGGCCGGCTCCCCGCCGGCGGCTTCGATCCGCAGCCCCTGGATCGTCGCCCGGTCGGCGGACACGGTGAGCGCCGGTCCGCCGGCGCCGATCAGCCGGACCTCCGCGGCCGTGCCCACGCCGATCAGCCGGACCGGCCGGTCGACGATCAGCCTCTCGCGGTAGGTACCGGCCTGGACGGCCACCGTGGGGGTGCCGTCCGAGACCGGGTTGATCGCGCGCATCGCGGCGCCGACGCTGCGATGCGCGCCCCAGGCCCGGGGTGCGACCCGTTGCGAGACCTTGGTGCCTTCCGCGCCGCTCAAGCGTGCACCTCGGCGCACTGGTCGATGGCCACCACCGCGGCGGGCGCCGCCTGCGACGACCGGTAGTCGTCCAGTTCGAAGATCTGCTGGTGGCCGTCGGCGTGTACCTCGATGACCCGGGAGACGCCATCCCGGGCGTTGTGCACGAACACAGCGACATCCGGCCGGGCCGAGGCGAACATGGTGAGCCCGCCGGTCCCGGCAGTGCCGGCGATCACGGCGACCTGGTCCCAGGATTGGACCTGCTGCCAGCCCGGGCCGTCGCCGCCGGCCTCGGTGAACAGCCATTGCGAGCCGGTCCGGGCGCCCGGCATGCCCGCGGTGGCGCCCTTGAGCTTGACGCCGAGCGCAAACCGCTGGTCGAAGACCGCCCTGAGCAGGCTGCTCGATCCCTCGGCCAGGTCGGCGGCGGCCCGCACGGCCAGGTCGGCGATGCGCTGGACGTCGGGCGCGAGCGGCTGCTCGCCACGCGGTTGATGGGGCACCGGGTTCATCGGTTCGTCGGCCTCCGATTCGTACGTGTCGCGTACCGCCGCGCCGGACCCGGGTACGCCGTGGGGCTCCGCGAGGTCCGGGGTGCGCTGCCCGTACGCGACCAGGCCGTTCATCGTCGTGCCGGCCAGCGGCCCGCGCAGCCCGGCGCGAGGGCCGGCGAAGGCGGCGTGGTAGCCGGCCAGCCACTCCCGCAGGTGATCCGCCCCTACCGCCCGGACCACGTCCGCCGGCGGCGGCGTGTCGTGGCTGACGCCATAATCGGTGACCAGACCATCGAAGGCGTTCGTGGCGTGCCGGACCTCCCGCAGGAGCGCGTCGGCGTGCTCGACGAGCCGCGGCACGTTTGCCTGCAGGCCGGCCAGCGCGGCGTCGAGGTCGGCCAGCGCGGCAGCCACGGCCGGTGGGGAGAAGCCGCCCCGTTGGGCGCGGGATTCGGCCGCGCGCGCCTCGCCGACGATCAGGTCTTCGAACGCGTTACCGAACCCGGTCCGGACCGCCTCCCACCGGGCCTGTTCCGCCGGGCCGAGGTCTCGTCGCAAGGCGGTCAGCGTCTCGACAGCGGCTTGCCGGGTCCGCTGCATGCGCCCCGCGACCGTCTCGGTGAAGACCTTCGGCACGGACACCTGGTCCGGCGTGGGCGGCTTCTCGGCCACCTGGCTCAGCTCCGCGGCGAGCGACTCGTACCTGGTCGCCAGCTTCCGCTCGGCGCGCTCCCGCCGCCGCGCTCCGGTGTCCTCCGGAGAGGACACATAGGACTCCTGCCAGGCCTGCGCGGCCGCGGCGAGCGCGGCGGCGGTCAGATCCCCGCGCGGTACGGTGTCGACGAGCTGCCTGATCCGGTTCTCCGTCGCGCGAGCGAGCCCGATGAGGTCGTCAAAGTGCGTGTCGATCGCGGCTTGCAGGTGGTCGCGGGCCTGCTCCCAGTGGGGCAGGTTCGACGGACGGAACGGCTGCGCCCCGGCCATCAGGGCGACGACGGCGGCCTTCAGGTCGGCCCGGAACGCGGACGTTCCCAGAGCGAGCTCGCCGACATCGCGGCCCGCGGCAACCGCCCGGTCGAAGGCAGCCCGGACCGCCTCGCGCAGCGCGGCCTCCTCGGCGGCGATCACCCGGTCCTGCCGGATCTGCGTTTGGATCATGGTCAGGGTGGCGTCCCACCGGTGGGTGGCCTGCTCGAAGGCCGGATCGAAGCGGCGCGCGCCGGCCTCGATCACGGGACTCCACACGGCGTCGAAGGCCCGTTCCAGCAACCCGGTGTACGTGTGCAGCACGCTCTCGTCCGCCCCGCCCGCAGCGAGCGACAAGCCGTCGCGAGTCGCCATGGAGCGATCGATCCCGTCCAGGGCATCGGTCGCGAGCCGGGTGAAGTCGGGGCGAAGCCGGCCCACCGCCTCGGTCGTGTCCAGCCGCTGCGCGAAAACCCGGCTGACCTCCGCCCGGCTCGCCTCCCACGACGCCACCGCGTCCTGATGAGCCGCCGCGGCAGGCCCGGGGCCGAGAAGCGGTGCGAGGTCGCGCTCGATCCAACCGTCGGCGCCGGACGACGAAACGGTCTGCGCGTCGGTGTACGTGGCAAGGTAATCAGAGCGGAAGCGCACGGCCAGCCGCGCGATGTCCTGCCGGGACATGACCGAGAGTGGCTCGCTCGTGCCCGTGGTCCGCACGAGCAACTCCTTGAAGGCCACTGCGGCCGACGCGCCGAGCTGCTGCTGGCGGTGCTCGGCGAGCAACCGGTCCCGGAACCGGTCGCCCCACTCCCCGATCTTCCCTTCGCCGGCGCGCATGTCCTTCCAGAACTCCTCGGTGGCCGGCCGCCGAACGTCCGGGCCGAGGGTGATGTTGTGGTCGTACTCGGTGACCTGCACGACCTCCTGGATCTTCTGTTCGGCCGCCCGGACCACGTCGGCGCTTAGCCCCGCGGACAAGTCCGTGGCCTGCTCCGGCCGGGGAGCCTGGACTGGCGCACGGTCGGCGAGGTCTACCGCGGCGTCCAGCCGAGCCGGGACCTGGGCGATCAACTCGTCCCACCGCTGGGACCGTGCCTGCGGCGTCTCGCCGGGTGCGGCCTGGGTCTCGTCGACCCGCCACGCTTCGGCGTGCACCGCGTCCACCACGGAACTCCGCACCTCGGCGGTCAGCGAAGCAGCCGGGCCGGGGTGGTCCAGTTCCCATTGCCGGATCGCAACGGTGGCGCGGCTGGCCGGGTCCAGGCCCGCCGCGTGCAGATCCATCATCGTCTGCAGCTCCGGTTGGTGCCGGGCGTCCGGGATCGGCCATTCCGGTTCCGCGCTGTGCGCGGCGTCCGCCGCCCGCGGCGGCGACGGAGCTTCGAGTCCGGGTTCCGGCCGCTCCAGCAGTGCAGGCCCGGCCGGCGCGACGTCGGGTGCCTCGCGCACCGGCTCGACGACGATGAGGTCCTCGCCCGGCTCGACAGCCTTCGGCTGCACTTGGGCGTCGGGGACCCGTACGGCCGGATCGTGGCTCGGCGGCGATGGCAGCGCCTGATCGCGGCCGGTGCCGGCGCCGGGCGGCCGATCGGCGCCCTCGATGGGCGGCAGGTCACGGTCCGGGCCCGGGTTCAGGTCCGCGTCGCGCAACCTCGCCAGCCGGTCGCTCGGGCTGAGGTTCTCTCGCGCCACTTCCGTCCGGGTCTGCTGGGAGATCTGGTCGAGCTTCTCTTGCAGGCGAACGTTCAGGGGGCGCGACCGGTCGGGGGCGGAGGCGACATTCTCGATCTGGCGGCGCACCTGCGCGTCGTACTGATCAAGGCGCGCGGCGTACTCATCGAGCACCGCTCGCTGGATGTCGGGCTTGCCGCGCAGCTCGTGCACGGCCTTCTGCCAGATCTCGGCCTCGGCCCGCGGCAACGGGCTCTTCCCGTCCAGCAGCGCTTCGAGCCGAGCGTTGTAGCCGGCGTCCTGAATCGCCTGGTGGAAAGTCTCCAGCCGGTTGAGGGCGTCGGCCTCGCTTACCGCGCCGGCGTCCGCGCGCAGCACCTTCTGCCACTCGGCCGCGGCTGGCCCGTCGATCGGCTCGCTCCGGAGCGCGTCGAGCCGGTCCGCCGAGAGGTTGAACTCGACATCGTCGGAGGGTGGCTTGGGCAGGTTCCGCAGTCGCTCGATCGTCTCCGGCGGGTGGGGGGTCCCGCCGCCGTCGGCGGGCTCGGGCGGCGCCGGGCGGGGACCGAGCGCATCGATGCGCGCCTGCCGCGCCTGGTCAACCGACACATTCTCGAGACGATCCGGTACGCGCAGGTCTCGGAGCTGGAGGACCTTCAAGTGATGGTTGGCCTCGACCTCGAACCGGTCCAGCAGGGCACGCAGATCGCCCTCCCGGCCGTCGGCCGCCGCGGATTCGATAGCCTGCGCGCGCTGCAGCCAGGTGACCTTGTCCATGCCCAGTTCGGCGGCCTTCGGATGACCGGCGTCGAAGTGCGCCCGGAAGTGGTCGAGATTGCGGCCGAGCTGGAACTGATCGATCTCCCGCCGCATCACCCCGAGCTGCTGGGCCGCCTCGCCCAGGCGGTTCGTCTGGATCTTCGTGTCGACGGCCGCCGCCAGCTCGGACACCTGGTCCTCGGGCAGGCCGGCCGAGCGCGCATCCTTGATCGTCCGTTCCAGGCCGGAGTGCAGGTCGTTCGCTCCGGACACGCGTACCTCGTGCACCGGCGCGTCGGGCAGCCGCGGCACCTCGCCGAGGTGGTCGTCGCGGCCGAGCGCGTCCACCCGATTCTGCAGCGCCTTCTGGTCGGCGGAATGCGTCGCCGGGCCCTGCCCGGCGGCCTCATCGATCGTCTCGGCCCGTGCCTGGCCGAGTTCCTGGTCGATGCGGGTGAGCCGGTCGTGCGCCTCAAGTCGGTCGATCGACCCGGCGGTCGGCTGGAGTTCGTCGCGCAGCGCCTGACGCCGGGCGTCGAAGGTCGGGTCGTGCTCGGGGGTCTTCAGCCGGCCGAGCACGTCGTCGATCGACTTGTTCGACGACCTGGCCAGATCGTCGTTGACCTGCTCCCGCGGCCCGCCGTTCAGCAGGTCGATGCGGCGCTGGAAATCGGCGTCTCGGATGCCCGGTGAGACCTCCGCCGTGGTCGTGTCTCGCGGCGGGGAGGGCAACACGACATCCGCACGGTCACCGGATGTCGCCGTGATGTTCGCTCCCAGGCGGTCACCGCTGTCGGGAATCCGCGCCGGGACCAGCGACTGATACTCGTCAACCCGCTGCGCGTACTGCTCCATGAACTTCTGCTCGTACGCGGGCTTGCCCTTGAACTGGGCCAGACCTTCTTGCCAGCGGGTGGCCTCGGCTGGCGGCAGCGGGCTGTCGCCGGCCCGCAGCGCGTCGACCTGCGCGCGGTACTCGGCCTGGGCGGCCGCCTTCTGCACGGCCGGCCCGGGCGGGTTCACGAAACGGTTGATCTTGTCGAGCAGCGAGTCGGCCGGGACTACCCGGTCCGGCGGGGGCGTACCCAGGCCGACCTCCACACCGTCGCCGCCGGCCTTCAGGCTGAGACCGTCCACGGTGGTGGGCAGCTCGTTCGGGCGGATCACGCCAAGGTCGTGCGGGCCGGTCAGGGTCTCCTGCGTCAGGCCGTCCACGGACTTGGGTAGCTCGTTCGGGCGGATCGCGCCGAAGTCGTGCGGGTTGGTCAGGGTCTCCTGCTTCAGACCGTCCTCGGACAGGGTGTAGCCGGACTTGGGCAGGTTGTTGGCCTCGAGCTTCGCCTCGTTGCTCGCCAGGATCTTGTCCGCCTCCCGCACCGCGGAGAGCGAGGCGGCCCCCTGCCGGATGTCGTTGCCGAACAAGACCCCGACCGCGCCGCCCAGCACCGCGTCGATGATCAGGTTCGTGGGGTTGAGGTGGATGTCCAGCTGCACCGCGGCCTGGCTGATCACGGTGGAGACCAGATCCGTGCCGACGCCGAGGATCGCCCCGGTGATCGCGTCGCCGAGACCCCGGCCCACTATGCCCAGCCATTCCACGCCGGTCCACAGCGTTTCCAGCACGGTTGAGATGACGTTGCCCAGCCAGCTCATCGCCTCTGCCATGATCGCGGCGGTGGCCGGGAGCAGCGAAAAGGCGGTGAACAAGCCCATCACTGCGAAGCCGACCAGCACCGCGATGAGCTCGGCGATGTTCTCCTTCTTCTCCTCGGCGCGCTGCTCCTCGAGGTTGACGGCGAACCAGTTGATGGACTGGCCGACGTTCCACAGCAGCCTCGCCGCGCTCGGCACGCTCCCGTGCTGATCCGAGCTCGCCAGCAGGGCAACCAGCGGAGTGAGCGTGTCCCGGGCAGAGTTGGCGGCTGACAACCGGTCGCCGCTCCACGTCGCGCTGGTGAAGCCGCTTTCGATGACGTTGTGCGCGTACTCGTAGATCCGGTCGCCGAGATCGATGAACAGCGCCGCGTACGCGTACATCGCCTCGAAGTCGGGCGGTTTGCCGTCCGTCGGCTGGCCAGAGCTGTCAGTCGCGTCGCCCATGAATGTCCTCCTGGCAGACCGAGGGTTCAGACTTCGCTGATGGGCGGCGACTGCTGTCCGTCGCCGCCGCCCCCCGAAGGCTGGCCGCCGGAAACGATGGTGTTCAGCTCGCTGTAGAGCTTGTTCCAGGAGGTCTGGACGATGGTCTCGGTGTGGTTGTAGGTGTAGGCGGCGCTTTCGAGGCCGCCGATCAGCCGCGACAGGACACCGTTCTGCGGATGCTGCTTCGAGCCGAAGATGCTCTCCGAAACCGTGGACCACTGGTCGAGCAGCCGCTGCGCCTCGTCCTTGGCCTCACCCGCCCAACTGATCTCCAGGTCCTTCAGCGCCACGCCGATCGCCTCGAGCGCGCCGATCAGCGTCTCGGCTTTCTCCGTGAGCGTGTGCGCGGCGAGCATGTGCAGCTCACCGACGCCCATGGTGAGATGGCCGTTGTCGCCCTGGGCGTACGTCGGGCCGGTGGGAATGACAGTCACGCGGCGCCCTCGAGCAGGCCACTGCGAAGCGTCAGCTGTGCCGGGTCCGACGCCGTCGGCTTCCCCCCGACATCGGACCGATCGGTCGCCGGGCCGTTCGAGGCGTCCGCGTTCGCCGTCTGCGGCCCGGCCCCGCCGTCGCTGTTCGGCTGCTGGGCGGTCAGGTTCTGCACCGCCTTCGTCTCCGTGTCGAGGTAGTTGCCATAACTGGTCCGCATCCGTTGGAGGATGCCGACGAGCACCTCGTTCAGGTCATCGGAGCTCTTCTGGAACTCGAGCCGCAAGGGCTCGAACGTCGCCGCTGCCGGCGAAGTCCAATAGGTGGCGACGGAGCTGAGATCTTTCCCGATCCCGTCGAGCGTGTCGCCCACGATCGTGCTCTGCTTGGCAACGACGTCGATCGCGGCGGCGAACTCGTCCATCAGGACCATGAACTGCGCCAAAGAGACCTCGCCGGCCACGTACGCACCTCCAGTGCCACCACGGTATGCATGTCCAGCGATCACCGTAGGCCGAGCCGGGACGCCCCTGCACGTACCCGTTTTGGTGCCCACGAACGGGACTTCGGGGACACCCGGCCGATACCGGATCATCGGGCGATGCCCGCAAAAAACTCCCTGTACGACGATCAGCCGTTGCCGAACCCCAAGGACAGTTCCTCCGGCTCCGGGTCCACGCCCAGCGACCCGGGCCAGTCGAAGGGCCTGGTGATGAACTGGATGCAGGCCAAGACCCCGAAAACGGTCGTCCCGAAGGCGGTCACGGGCGGGACCGGCAATCAAGACGGGACCGGGAACGGCAACAGCAACAGCAACGGGACCGGGAACAGTAACGGGACCGGCGGCAACAACAACTCGCCGAAGGACCCCGACGGCAACTACATCAACCCAAATCTGGCCGGGCTGCTACCGGCGAACCTGCCCGTGGCGACGCGGCCCGACTATGACCGCATCGACGTGCAGACCGGCTCCATCGTCGCGTACGAGCAGCACATCCTGACCTCCGCCACCAGCCTGGTCAACCAGTTCAACGTCCTGCGCGCCCGCGCGCAGACCGCCGTCACCGAGACCATCTGGGGAGCGGGCGAAGGAACGTGGTCGACTTTGGACCCGACCACCACAAGCCACGACCGCTATTACCCGCAAGGCGGTGGAAACGGTTACGCGGCGACACACTCGGCCCTCTCGGCCCGCGAGTTCCTCAAGTCGCTCGGCCCCATGCAGAACGCCGCCCTGCAGAACGCCGCGAACATGATCACGCTGAGCGGCCTGTTCATCGACCTCCTGGACACCACGGTGGACGCCTACGCCCAGATGGATCAGCTCAGCGTTTTTCCGGACCCGGCGCAGCTGAAACCCGAGCAATAACGCGCCGGGCCGGCGGCGGTCAGCCGGCCTGCCCCCGCGGATCCCGAATGGCGGCCAGGATCGACGACGTGCGGGAACTGAGGAACTCGGCCGACTGCTCCTCCGCCTGGCGCACCGCGGCCATCACCTGGGCGGCGAGGTACACGTTGTCGTGATCCAACCCGCCCGGGTCGATGACCAGCGACGTCATTCGCCCCGCACGCATGGTGACCCGGACGCTGCCGTCCGGTGAAACACCGTGGACGTCGGCCTGGTCGTATTCGCGGCGAATCCGCTCCGTGTCGGCGGTAAGACCC
>Ga0307512_10003073_pt1 | contig 19992 bp, 21 predicted proteins | sample 14_EM_MG_FD_200267 | JGI IMG/M metagenome (GOLD analysis project Ga0307512, IMG submission 200267) | Populus trichocarpa ectomycorrhiza microbial communities from riparian zone in the Pacific Northwest, United States - 14_EM | ecosystem: Host-associated > Plants > Roots > Unclassified | place... | reverse complement strand
GGTGTGAGGTCGTGGTAAGCAGGCACGGATAACCAGATTGCATTGTACTTGTCGAGCCGTTCGTGCGTCTTCATGAAGTGGAAAATCCACTTCTGGAGGTGATCAAGCATGCCGATCTGCATCGTATGGAGGAGGTCAGGCTTCCGGAGGTCCCTCACGATACAGGGAATATATCGAAACACGTTGAATTCCCGGTGGACATGGCGCGACGAGAGTTCGGCATTGGCTGCCTTGGTGTTGGCATTGCTGAGCGTTCTATACAGGTTGTGATCCCGCTGGGGGTGTTGCTTGTCAGAAGGGACATAATCTCCAAGTTCGTTCTTTGGACACTCGCACCAAAAACAGACATGCCGCTCGAGACGATGTAGATCGCTATACTCAGGGCAATCTGCAAGCCATGCTGCTAAAACCGGTTTGCAACGCCTGAAGTTGCCATCTGCACAGAGAACATTGTAATACCCGCTCTCGGCATTGGGATTTTGTTTAAAGGTGAGAGGCAAGAATACCTGCCGGAGTACTTCGTTCAGCACCTCTCGGTATGTTTGCCGCTGCTCATCCAGCCGCTTCTGAGGAATATTGTGGTTCTTGATTGGAATCGGCAGGAGAGCGACCATTAGGATGGTGTGCATTGAGGGCATCTGGCGGATCTTTGAAAATAGATTGCCAATTGTCATATATACAGGCCACTCTTTCTTGTCGCCAGCAAAATTCGAGAGATGTGTTTCATCGGACATGAAGATCAAGGGAACCAGTGTATCCCCCAGTCTGAGTGTTGCCTTAACCTCGATTAGCACGTCATTATCCTCGAGTATCTGTGCTTACCTGTGTCTCCCACCACCAGTCCACAGTGTGCATTTCAGTATAGAGGTGTTCCGGTGGGGTATTGCTGTTAAAGCAATGCCGAGGGGCGTAAATGAGATGCTCAGTGTAGGCTGGCAGCCGCATCAACCATCTCATGCTTTTGATGATGTCTCGACTCCAGTATTTGATAGGCCGTTGGTGATTGTCATTCCATCTCATATCCTCGAGAGTGTGTAGTTCCCACTACCCGAGAGCCTGATCATCTGGCATGCTAGCCATGAGCTTCTGGAGGCGATCCCCATTTTTGAAGCTTGGGAAACACAGAGCGGTGTTTTCTTCCTTCAGCACGTTGTCATAGTACATCTTCATACCCTTCTTCTTGATCCCAAACTGGATATATTTGTAATCATCACGTGTCGCAAACGGGTAGTAGTCATTGTTCTGTAGGTTCGTCTCAAGGCAACCCTGCACGTTGTGTTCCCATGGCTCAGCAATGTAATCGCTCAGCGGAGCGCCGGCACTGGGGTATGTTTCTGTCTGCGGCAGAGGAGGTGGCGGTGGTTGAGACTCCGAGTCTGCGATGTTTTCAACGTGTTCAAGGTATGGAAACGCGTCTAAGTCTTCGACTGAATCTTTGTTAGCGTTAAATTCATGATGCTGAGCGTGTTCAACGCGTCAGGGCGCGCTGCGACTAGTCAGAATCTTCTGGCGTGCAACATGAAGGTGTCCAGGATGGTGTAATTTGAAATGTTTAAGTCGCGAGCTGTCTGAGGTGAACTTCTTTCGGCATGAAAATTCGGGGCAATGAAAAGGGGTCTTCTCTGGCATTGTCGACGACACGCGAGGAGTGGAGTATTCCGTGTAGAACGGGAGGTAAGTTGGTGCTGGGCCTGAGCAGCCTGGTGTGTAAGCTCATGATACTTTCAGCTAACTTGAGTGATTTATTGAGCCTCAACACCATCACACGGAGGGTCCTTACATACCAGGAGTTGCAAGAATGCTGCATGCGCGATGTCCCATAATACTATGAATAAAATAATCCCTGAGTGATCCAAAATCCTCGCGACGCATGTAATAATCAATGCCTGAGATAAATAGATTGGAACGAAGAAAACGAACAAGACCAGAACCCAAACCTAACCCGAACGCAACAACCATTGCCTCCTCAGCAACGCGAGGACTGGTTCACTTCTCGCCCACAGAGCCATCCAGGTGTGCCTCAGGGAGAGGGACATCGGGGAGACTGTCGCCACCCGCTGATTCGCCGACCAGCTGCTGATCCACATCCATATCCGAGGTATTTCCGGCTGCCTCAGCTTGTCGCAGACTTGGCACCGCCTGGCGAGATTTTTGCGGCGTCACAAGCCCCAAATCCTCCAGCCCACTGAGAGGATGAGTCTCCGGCGTTCATGGTTGTGGGTGATGTTAGGGGTTCTCCCTTAACAAAGTATATGTAACTTGAGATAACCAATGATGGGTACTTGTCAGCGAAATAACCTTCGGGCCACCTGACTTGCAAAACGACTACCCTAGGCATCCTCAAAACTTTCGGTCACGATTACCTTTAGCGGGGTAAGAGTGGTACTTGTCTCGATAGGTTAAGCTTAGGCTTAGCGGATTCATTGAAGCATACGCTGCGGCAGCTGATATGATGATGCAATTACACTGCCAGATCGAAAGGGCTACAACCCGGCCGAGCGTGTAATTATCAACCAGATTTATTCTTGACGATAGAGTGCTTATGTGTGATCATACTGAGGATTACCTCGACCTGCAGACACGGCAATCGATAGTCGCATGCTATCAAGAGGGATCTTAAGACCGTCCTCTTATGTGACTTCGGAGCACTGGGCACTCCCCGGCCAAAGGGAATAGTCCCGGCCTAAGCAGCGACGTGATTGAAAGATTATGGCATGACTGTTGATATGAGGTCGAAGCATCCCCGCACATTGACTTGTGACGGAATGGCAACTGCAATGCTACGTGCGTGTCATTTAATCTATATCGGCATTGTTGTGGTTGTCCGCCACATAAACCTATGATGCAATCATACAACAGTATTGATTAAAAAGAAAAAGACGCTGAACACTATGATGTCAGTCGATTCCCGATTACCGAACCATACGAGAGCGAGATGTCCAAGTTGAAGTTATGATGTGATATATGATATCATGCGGGTGTGGCCTGAGTCTTATCAGGAGCATAACGCTGTAAATACCGCACCGGCATGAACACAATAACCTTGGGGATTCGTGGCAATCTCTGCTAGGCGCATTCGGAGCCGGCTTGCTTTAACATGCATGCGGACGATAAAAGAATGTAAGATGCAGAAGCACGTTGCTATCAAAATCATAGATAGGAAGAATGGGTGCGCATGCGTAACATCCCGATGAACTTCTATAAAGAGATCACATTGTTCCGGCAATGAAAAGGACAAGCTCTAGCAGTGCAAAAAACAGCAATACCTACCAGCGGAAGAAAACCGTTATTTATTATTAAGTTTTCATGATACCTATACCTATTATTATATATATAAATCTATTAGCTTTGTGTAGCGGCAGCCCCGCACCTTCGAGAAGTATTATCCTATACGAATGACAATCACCTTCGAAAACGAAAACGACTTTATAGTCTATGCGTTAGGGAAGATCATTTGTTACGCCAGAGATAATCATTACATCTTTGTAGCGCGAAGCGTTTGGTGGATAGCATCCATCATTGGACTTTTCGAAGATCTAGCTACACATATCGAGAAATTGCGAATATGATTCGAAGCGAGTCAATTGATACTAGAAGAAGATCAATTATCCTCCGGAAAGGACTTGCCGTCTAAATCACAAGAGCATCCTAGTACCGAGAACCAGGAAAATCAAATCCATCCGTATAGGATACTTCAAATTGGTAAAGGTAGCGAAAGTCCAGAGACTGAGAATAGTCAAACGGAGTCGGACCGAGTTACTAGTATTGTTCAAAGTACTGGAAGGTTTATTGAACAGTCCCGGAAGGAAAGGAAAGCTTTGAGGCAGAAGCCTTTTGAATTGCCTTGTACAAGGTCAGGAAAGATCCCGGGGAAACCTTTAACCAAGAAACAAAGAAATCGGTTACAGGCAATTCCAAAGGATATAATTTCCGAGTATCTGAGATTGAGGAAAAAGTGATATAAGGGAAGATTACGGAAGACGTAATATTGCCGATAGTATCTAAATGCCAGATTTATCAACGAAGATTTTGAGAGGATAATAGTTTAGGTTAACTATACGAGTTATATGTACTGTTGGTATTGTCTTAGACCACGATACAATCTGGTGGCTATTTGTCTAATAGCTTCCGATACGACTATACATATTTGTCCCTGTTGCGTATACGACTTGTATAGACTTCCAATACGATTTGTCTGGGAATAGGATTAAGGAATTACAATAGGATCTACGGCCGTGTACCTAGTATCTGCTTATAAGTATCTTAGGGTATATATAAGTACAGTTACTTAGGTGTTAAGCACCCCCGTAACAGGTGAGGCTCCGGGGTATGTGGTCGTGGGGCAGGCGCTGGAGGTGGTGGCGGTGGGGTATGCTTGCGCATCTCCTGGCCTTGTTCAGGTAGCATGATTGGCTGATCGTCTACCATGGTATCTACATCATCAGCCGATGTATTTACCATCTCTCCCTGGCCGATCGTCTGAGGTTCTTTGCCATCATCCTCCTCCTCATCCTTATCCTCCTCCTCATCCTCATCCACCTCCTCCTCCTCCTTCTCATCTTCCTTCTCTTCATCTTCCTCCTCTTCATCATCACCGTCCCTTTCCATATCCACATCGCCATCTAAATCAACGCCGTCGGGTGCGTCCTTATAATCCTCCATCCGCATATCCACATCAGGATCAAGTTCTGAGGCATATTCTCCGTCTGTCTCGGTAGAGTTGGTATCATCATCTTAGGAATTTGACATGACCGGCGATGCTTCTGGCTCCAAATATACCCGCTCTAGTTAGCCCTCCGTGTCCAAGTCTGCCTCATACATTTCCTTCTGCAACTGCAAAGCAATGGCACGACAGATATCATCTCCCCCTGGGGTTTGTTTAACAATACCTTTCCCTTTACCGTTTCCCTTCCCCTTCCCCTTCCCTTTCCCCTTCCCGTCCTTTGTTCCCTTCCCTTTCCCGGTCTCTTTCTCACCGCCCTGCATGTCCTCCTCACCCTCGCCATTGTCATTGTCATTGCCATCACCAGGACGGCTCCTTCCACCGCTCGGCGCTCAGGGATCCGCCCAGTTCTCATCATCATCATCCTCGTCTAGTATCTCATCCCAATTCAGTGGTCTAACCGCCAGGAAGTCGCCTGCCTTGTACTGCCGGCAGCTTGGCGGCTCAATCTTTGCCCTGGGATCATCGCTACCGTACCAAGCGAAACGCTCGCTGGTGCGTTCGACCTTTCCCGAGTGGGTTGTCTGCGCATCGATGCGATCGACTCGATCCTCGAAGGCACGTGGGTTGTCCCACCTCTAATTGTTCATTTGATCGCGGGTTTTGTCAAACATTTGCCCCATATATCAGCGGAAGGCTGCCCACCACTCCTGAAAAGGTGAACTCCTGCTCCTGCGGTGCGGCCACATCAGCTGGAATTGTGACAAGTGGCGAGTCGTGACTGGATCAAGAAAGATTATATCATAAAAGAGGTCCCAGGCCATCTCATCCTTGACGCTGCAAACATTGTATAGCCGTATGAGTCCACGGATGTGTTCCGAGATGAATCTCTTTATACGGTCCCGATCCAACGACAGGCGTCCATTTATAACCGATGTCGACATTTTTGCCCTAGCAGTTGCCTTCCCCTTTCCATTGCGGATGCCCTTTGGTGCCATCGCTGCGAGTTGAAAATGAATCTACATCTGAGGTGTTAGCATTATGATACAGTTGAACGTAGCGGAAGGAAGCCCAGAGTGAACGTACAAAGTTGTATATGTTATCTGGTGTGTTTGGGAACGAGAGGCGTTGTTTTGTGCAAGTCACATGATGTCGAGATAGTTCAGGATGCTGGAGGTTTGTTTAATTGCTGGCAGTGTGTTTAATACGGGAGGAAAAGAGAATGGAGGTGTAGGCGGGAAGAAGGGATATATATACTCGAGTTCCTGCGATTTGGTTCATATCCTGCGTTTCGTTAGTTAATGAACACAAAATGGCCCAGCCTTCATTTTGCACAACCACCAGGCACCTCATGAATGAGGAGCCTCGAGATGAGATTTAGTACACGCGGTGAGGACAGTTTGCAATGCTGGGCGTTGCATGGGCATCACATACCACTTTTACTGCTCAGACCTCGTGCATCTCAGAGCAAACTGAGTAGTTCTCAAGTTGTCCCAACTGTGTAACCATCCAACCCGGCTACCAATGACTAGCAGTGGAAAAAGCACACGCAACTGATGTCATTGGATAGAGAATATGTCATTGTTCACTTTGTGATGCTTTTAGCTCTGCCAAAGGGGGATTTCCACCAGGAAGCTGAAGATATACACAATTGATGGTTCGAAGTATTGTGCCAAGAACAAGTGCAATACGATGATAATTGCGCCAAGAAGGCATAAACACCCTTCAAGCGGTGCAAATAGACCTTCAGACGTTGCTGTAACAGTGAACACCAATGCTGAGTTTAATCTGATGGCAGTTAACCCCATAATTGAATGCTTTTGAAGGGATCTCATCCCCGAGTATTGTCGGGGTTTAGAGTCTAGCGCGGTCTACACTGCGCCTCCCGTTTTTGTCCAATCCCTCCATGGTCGCTCAAATAGGAGTCTACCTCGCCTGCCATTGCATATGCATGCAGAGGAAATTATTCCTACCTTCTTAACGTCGAACATCTATATCGGACTATGCCTTCCCAAAGCCCTCACCTGTTAGGGGTTCTCCCTTAACAGACTATATGTAACCTGCAGATAACCAATGATGGGTACTTGTCAGTAACTCTCGAGTTATCTGACATGCAAAACGGTTACCCTAGGAATTCTCAGAACTTTCAGTCACGACATTCTTTAGCAGGGATCGAGTGGTACTTATCTTGATTGGATAGAGGAGTTTCGACCTCTAGCGGATTCATTGAAAGGGCAATACTTAGGTAGTCCTGATTTGATAATGCAATAACACTGCCAGATCGAAAGGACTTACGTCCTGCCGAGCGTGTTGTTTTCAACCAGATTCATTTAGTTCAATAGAGTGATTATGACTGATCATACTGAGGAATGCCTCAACCTGCAGACACGGCAATCGTTAGCCACTAAGCAATTAAGTGGGATCTTAAGCCTAATCTCTCATGCGAGGTTAGAAACTGAGCACTCCCTGGTCAAAGAGAATGGTCTCGGCCTGAGCTATGGAGTGATTGAGAGATTATGGCATTGGCTGACGATATGAGGCCTATAGCATCCCTACACCTTGGTTTGTGACGGTATGGCAATGCTAGCGTGGCTTGCTTCAACATGCATGTGTGTCGGGTGGTTAATCTACGTTGGTATAGTAGTGGTTGCCCGCCACGTAACCCTATAAGGCAATTGTGCAACAGTATGATTTGCTGAAAGACGTTCTACCCTATGTGGGGAATTGTTTCCGACTTCCGAACCATACGTGAGCGAGATGTCCAAGTTGAAGTTATGATCTGATATATGATATGATGTGGTTGTGGCCTGATTCTTATCAGGAGCGTAACTCTTTAATACCTCAACTGCATGAACACGATAACCTTAGGGAACTCGTGGCAGTCTCTGGTTGCGCATTCATTAGAATGTAAGCCACAAAGTACGTTGCTATCAAAATCATGGAAGGCGAAATATGGGTGCGCATGCGTAACACCCGAGAAGCTTCTATATAAGAGATCACACTGTCCCGGCAATGAGAAGAACGAGCTCTAGCAGCGAAACACACAGCGATACCTACCAGCAAAAGAAAACCGTTATTTATTATTGTGTTTTTATGATACCTATACCTACCTATTATTTTATATAAAATCTATTAGCTTTGTGTAGCGGCAGCCCGGCACCTTCGATAAGTATTCTTTTAGGCAATGACAGTTAACTTCGAAAACGACAACGACGTTATAGTATATGCACTAGAAAAAATCATTGCTTACGGCAGAAAGAACCAGTATATCTTTGTGGCGCAAAGTGTTTGGTGGATAGCATCCATTGTTGGCCTTACCAAAGGATTGGTTATCCATATCGATACTTTACGAATAAATACCGAGGTTTCACAATTATCCATTAACGCAGTGTCGGTTACGCCTTGAGATCTTCAAGAGCATTTCAGAATCGATATCAACGCGGATTATATTCATCCCGATAGGATATCCCGAGTACGAGATCAGACACCCGACAGTTCCGGGCTTTGTGAATGAAGTTCACATAAATCGTTAAGGATCAAAGAGAAAACCAACAAGTTTATTAGTGGCTCCCAGAAGGAAAGAAAAGCCTTGTTGAAAAGACTGGATCCATTGTCACGTACAAGATCGGGAAACATTCCGGTTAGACCTTTAACCAAAAAACAGAGGAATCGCCTACAGGCAATTCCTAAAGATAAGATTTCTGCATATTTGGCTAGCAGAGATTAGGACCTTTAGATTAGGGAGATTACGCGTAGACGTAATATTGCTGATAGTATCTGAACTCCAGATCTATCATGGATTGAGGAGATACGTGTCAGTTCAGATTGCACTATCAACAGGTATGGTGTTAGTGCCATAATATTAATTAATCATCGACAAAAACTATACAAGTTATATGTACTGTCAATATTGTATCACACCACAATACGATTTAGTTGCTATACATCTGATAGCTTCTGATACAACGATACATATTTGTCCTAGTTGCGTATACGATCTTTAGAGACTCCCAATACATTTTGTCTGGAAATACGCTCAAGGAATTTTAATAGGATCTACGGCTGGGTACCTAGTATCTACTTAAAAGTATCTTAGGATATAAGTAAGTATAGATACTAAAGGTGTAAGCACCCCCGTAACATCACCCTGACACGACTCCAGTCGTACGAAATGTTCGAAGCATTGCTAATCATCAGAACCAACAAAAGCGTGTGCCTTCGGGGAATACTCAACTTGGGCCTGCTAAGAGACGCGTTTCCGTACCGGCCGGCGAGAGGGATTCCTCTCACGGAGAGAGTTCCATACCCTGTATAATCCAAGGTCAGAACTCCACCCCCTCATCATCGCTGAACAATTCTTGCGTTGCAGATATCACTCAATGGGTGACTTCCACCCCGTCCGCTACACTGCGACGGTGAATAAATACTCCAACCGCCACGCCAGGTACAAGCAGTTGTAGCACATCAACACCCGGAGGAACCTTACAGACAGACTGAACGCGTCGCGGTGTATCCAGCCCCACATTCGGCATTGCTAGCACTCCCACTCCTCTCAGCGGTCTTGAAAACCTGCCTTCCCCCATCCCTAATCCAGAAGCCCGCGCGATTATTACAAATCCACTGCGAACGCGAGCTACCGAAAAGAATCAGAGACAGACGCAGTGTAGTGTTAGCAACGGTTCCGGACCGTCACTTTGGGTCCGGGTCCGGGTCAGAACCGAAACGTTGCCAAATTGGCGGTCCGTGTTGTCAATACACCCGAACCGTCAATTCGGGTCCGGTTTGATGCAAATATCCCAACCCGTCTGGATTGGGCGGGTTGTCAGCAGGTCTCCTAGCGGGTCCGTCTGAAGATTTATATAATGTTCTTCTTTTTGCAGTTTGATAAGTGTATATTATCAAAATTAGGTATTCGACAGCCAATAATCTCTCTTTGCATGTTTTGCAATCCGCAACATTGATTATTTTGGAATACGTGTTTTTCCTTTTATATGTTGCATTTTTGGCTATAGAGGCAGTCAATAGTTCAGTTATGAGCTCATTTATCTGCACAAAACCTTGATTACACAATATGCAAGACCAAATATTGTTGACACTCCGTTGACGCTCAGTTGCATGATGAGGTAACATATGTGTCTTGGACTGTTTCAAATGAAAAGGCTGCCACAACATCGTCTTTGAATTATTACCACATTGCGACACTTAGATTAGCCAAGATCCAACACCAAAAATCGTTGCCACTCCATTGACGCTCATTTTCAGGATGGGACAGGAAGCGTGTCAGTATTATTTTTAACATGAAAGGCAGCCAATACCTCGTTTATGAATGGCTGCAACTAATCGCCACTTAGGTTACACAAGATGCACGGCCAAAAATCGTTGACGCTCTGTTGACGCTCATTTTCAGAATGGGGTAGTGACCGTGTCCTGTACTGTTTTACCAAGGAAGGCTGCCATTAAGTTGGTTATAGATAGCAGCGACCAGGTCACATTTCAATCACCGTACTTACAAAACTAAAAATCGTTGACGCTCCGTTGAGGCTCATTTTCAAGATGGGGCAGGGAGCCTGATACTAGAATTTTTGACTTGAAAGACAGCCAATACCTCGTTTATGAATGGCTGCAACCAATCACCACTTAGGTTACCCAAGATGCACAGCCAAAAAATTGTTGACGCTCCGTTGACGCTCATTTTCAGAATGGGGCAGTGATCGTGTCTTTTACTTTTTTGCCAAGAAAGGCTGCCAGTATGATGGTTATGGATAGCAGCAACCACGTCACCTTACAATTACCATACTTACAAGACTAAAAATCGTTGACGCTCCATTGACGCTCATTTTGATGTACCGTGTAGTCAAGATCTGCTGCCATTAATAATTGCAATCATAAATATTTGAACTCTGTGGATGCCTTTCAGCGTGATCAGGACTAGGCTCTATGGCATAGCTGAGCCGAGTAATATTCCAGCACTAGTCGCTCCCATCCGGTTTAAATTTATATATCTTGCCATATAATGCATACTGCCGGCTATAGCTTTGTTTATTGACCAATATTCTCATGCGACCGGTCAATATTCATCCATAATACATCTCTAAACGAAATGCTCGGTCAAATTACATAATGAACTTGGTGATAATACATTGACGCATTCTGTCCTACTTTTTCTTGATCCCCTTATTCCTCCTTGTTTCCATTATATTGACCGTCATCAACACTTTTTCAACCTTTTTCTTTGATCGTCGTACAGGCCGAATCAATCCAGGAACATTTGGTGCGGCACTCACATTCCGCTGCTCCGGGGGTTCTGCATTCTCAATGCCATGCTGCAGTTTCATATCTGATTCATCGTCTGCCTCCCAGTCGTCTTCGCTGTGACTTGGATTGTCCAAGTCCCCATTCCAGTTAAGCCAATTTTCGGTGTCTGAAATGCTTTCAGGTGAGCTATCCTCATCACTTTCAGCAGAATTGCGGTCGATTTGTTTGATTCGGCGGACATCCAATACTTGCGTTCATCCTCCAGGGAGGTCCTTTGCAGACAAAGCTGGTGGCACAGGTGATTTTTCCGACAATTTAAATGCAGCCGCACCATCATGTTGAAAGTTTGACCAGGATGCTTTGACGATCTCCTCAGTATCTGAAATGTATCCTACAGCTGTTATTTGTTTATTTTGAGCGCGAGATTCCTTCTGTGTAGCTCGTAGGTTTTGGCTACCCTGCCACATCTCCAAAAAGTCGTGGACCTTGGCCATTCGATGCAACTTCTGTTCCTCCGCCTCTCTCTTCATATCGATGTCGGTAGCAGTGCGATTCGGATTCAATACCGGGTCATCGCCAGCCAGTAATCTGTTATTGGCTCAAGCGAACTGCCTTACTACAACATTTTCGCGAAGAGTCTCGCCTGTGGTTTTCGACTGCCTCCACTCGATCACATCTCACCCAAGGGAAAAACTGGCCTCCACTCTGACACCGTGAGGTATGGCAGAGAATATGTCGCGAGCCACATTGGAGAGATCAGCGTACTTTCAGTGCGTTTCTTCTTGCTGCAGCCACCAGTCGGTGATATCCGATAACCAAAATGTTCTACTAATCTCCATTGGGTCGGAGTGGTAATCATTAAGATTCAGATTAATTTGCCCCCAGTTCTGTGGCAATTCAGGCGGTGAATTCAAACAGAGCCTTGGGGCTGTCAATAAACATGCTGCACGATCGCTTCAGTCAGGTGTCGTTTCGGCCACATTGTTAGGCATTAGGTATTCTTTATCATCGCTGGACAAATCATATGGATCATAAGAAGATTGACCAGATCTAGATGCCATTGCGGAGAAGCTGAGATTGTTGTTTGGTATGTTTTCGGATTTAGTGACCGGCAAACGTCTGTCTTTGGCGCAGTATTCGTTCTCCCCATACTTCAGAAAGGCCTCCTGGTATTGGGTAGTATAAGAAGTCTCGTCTTCAGGATTAATATCCATTCCCTTGTCCCGCTTCCTAAACAATTGCAGCTTCCGGAAAGGATCAAGGATGTGTGCCGAATTAAGACACGTACTGGTCGTTGGAGTCATGTCAGTATAATATTTGGACAGCTTTTGCCGCGCAAACTTCACAGCAAAGAATAAGTCTTCCATCCATGGTGTTTTCTTCTTGGCCAAAGCTCGCATCACGCAATCCATGTGATCAAACATGTCATTGTAGACAGTAATGACGTGATGCAGAGTAACGGTATGCTGTTTCGACATCCAGAGGGTCCAGTACTGCAATGGCCGTAAAACCTCCATGACATACTTGACAATAGTCCACTTATCCTGTGTTCTGAAGAGTGGCCGGTAATCACTGTATTTTGCGTTTTTAAGCCACTCACGTGTGAATTCACGTAATTGGTAGGCGCACTCGAGCAACTCCAGTGTCAAGTTCCAACATGTCTTCACATCCATAATGGGTAGTACTGCAATCTGGACTTTGGCTTTTTGACAGTCAATGAACTCGTTTCGACGACCAGGTGTCAGCATAATCAATACAGCAAGCATTCTCTGCTATATGATCATCAGTGTCAGCACTTTCAAAATATGTTAAAATACGTACTTTCTCAATTATCTTTGCTAAACCTGGTCTCATGGCCGACACCTTGTTGATTCTAGCATTGCCCTCTTTTCGAAGTCTGTGACTCTTCCCAATGTCTGTGCTTTCATTCTCTCCAAATTGCTGATTGCGCTCATGGGCTTCCCAAGACTTGGTGCGGCCTTTTACACCTAGAGTGCTCATGAATGCACCCAACGCAAGCTGAATGACGTGTGCCATGCATGGTATATGGTTTCTCAATGTGGGCCACTCGATTCCGGAGGTCTCAAGGGTAGTTGGTAGTTCGCGAGTCATCGAGTAATTTGACAAAGCGTTATCAGTTGTAATTCCACGTAAACGGCAGTCAGTCAGCTCAAAACGGTGCAGGACTTCCTTCAAAAGTCCAGCTAGCCGTGCTCCTGTATGCTGACCCTTGACCTGTAATCCTTAATAATCTCTCGAAATAGGAAAAGAATGGGCTATCAACCGCATCAAATGCCAGTTGTACTTCTCGCAAAGCCCAATTTCTATCCATATAATAAGCAATGACCGACGTTAGTGTTAATTTGTTCGTTGATGTCCATCTGTCTAAAGCTAAACTGACTTTGTTTCTTGACGGCAGTTGCTTCTTAATTGCATCGACTGTCAGTGTGTATTCCCTCTGGCAGACATTACCCAGGGTGCTAGCTGACGGTATCACCACTTTGCTTCGTAATGCGTTGTATGACTGTCGTAGCTCGAGGTTAGATATTGCGTTCCATGGGATATGTGCCGAAACAAAACCTAACATGAGGTAGCGATTCCAGGTGTCTTGGTGACATTCGGCAGTTTGAAAGTCCTTTTCTGCCAGTTTAGAGCGTTTTGTCTGTCAATTCAGTAAGTATACTTAATACCTGAATGGTAAATTTGAATTTCCTTTGCGAACTGACAATCAGAATTCCTCGACTTCCTTGCCGCTTGAGTATGGGCAAAGTTGTTTCATCGACCGTTGAACTAGTCAATTAGGTTACTTCTGACACTGTTAATTCGTTTAACTTTGCGATATGCGCTTTTGCCAGCAAGTGTTGGCCCATTGAGCTGGTCCCATGTTCTGATGGATGGCGAAGGACTTGATGACAAATGATTCATATGATGCCGGGGCTGCCAGTCTCCTCAATTCCGCAGTGTAAATAGAATCCCCACGAAGGCGCATGTCTAGAGTTATTCCGAGCAATAGGCCGCTTCGAGCCTTCATTCATTAAAGCCCACCAAGCATTGAAGATGATTTCCAAAGTAAGGTGGCTCAAATCACGAATAAAGACACGTTCATTTTTTTGAAGATATCATGACCTCTAACAATGAGGTATTTAGAGATTTTGTGTCTGACATCGCGGTAGGAAATTGAACTCTGCGTAATTCAATCTGGGTAACTGTCAAAAGATACATTATAGTCACATAGAACGCTGGTTCTTAAATATTGACTTTAGAGCTACAAGTAAGAAAAAAGTCAGACCTGTGAGACATCGCATGCATATTTGTGAAGTTGAATACAAGGACATACAAAGACAAGACGGTTGCAATATCATCATTAGCATTTTTGCCCATAAAGGCAGCCAATAGTACGATTATGGGTCAACGCCGTTGCATTGCTGTCTGCTCATCCAGGATGCAGGCCCAAAATTCGTTGACGCTCCGTTGACACTCATTTTCAGGAGGTGGTAGCGATACCGGCACTAGCATTTGTGCCTAGAAAGATGGCCAATATTATGATTATGGGAGTATGCCGTTGCACGGCCCTTGAATTATCCATGATGTGAGACAAAAAATCGTTGACGCTCCGTTGATGCTCATTTTCAAGAGGTGGTAGCGATATCTTCAGTAGCATTTTTGCCTAGAAAGGCTGCCAATATTATGATTATGGGTGTATGCCGTTGCACGGCCCTCAAATTATCCATGATGCGAGACCAAAAATCGTTGACGCTCCGTTGACACTCATTTTTAGGAGGTGGTAGTGGTATTGTCACTAGCATTTTTGCCTAGAAAGGCGGCCAATACTAAGATTATGGGTGTATGCCGTTGCACGGCCCTTGAATTATCCATGATGCGAGACCAAAAATCGTTGACGCTCCATTGACGCTCATTTTTAGGATGAGGTAGCGATATCGTTGTGGGCCTTTGTGCCCGTAACGGCGGCCAACACTGTCATTATGGCTTAGTGCTGTCGCACAGCATAGTCATTATCCAAGTTGCAAGACCAGATATCGGTGATGCTCTGTTGACGCTCTGTTGACGCTCCATTGACGCTCCGTTGACGCTCATCTCTAGGATGGGGCAACCAGCATGTCGCATGCCTTTTTGCATCTAAAGCCGGCCAATAATCCCTCTTTGGATTGATGTGACTATGCAACCCTTTGATTGCCGAACAGATCAAACTAAAATCGTTGACGCTCCGTTGACGCTCACCTTAGAGACATTCCACCAGTCATTCGGTGCGCAATCATTTTTCTTGAAAATCATACTGCCATCATTGACAGCCGTTATACCATTTCTAGGTAGAATCATTTGTATCCAAAGGCATCGAGGCCCCTCAGTATCTGAGCCACCACTATTCACGTCATCAGTCCGATAAATGACGTAGTTCCTTCGTGTTTTTGCGCTTTCAGCCGGTATATTACGGCATATAGATTGATCAACCAATTTTAGACTGAAAGAGCCCGACTTCCTGAACTTTCTTTTTCCAGCTCGTATTCCTCGATTTCCATGATGTACCATAAGCAATTTTCAAATTCTCGACCATGTGCAGCAGGTCTGAGCGGAGAGTTATGCAGTTAGCTGCATGAACCAATGCTGCGTAATGGCTGCCGTTGATCAGGGTTCAGACTGCGCACTGACCGGTCGTCCGATGACTCGTATGACATCACTGAGTTAAATTTTGTTAGTACATTTTGTCTCTATTTTAGGTGTTGCTTTCTAATGTAACCCCAATAGGCAAGTCGATATCAAGTTTACTGGCCGTCTATCAACTAGATTTGGAGTCTAGAACATTCGCATGGCCCATACAACCCTTGCACACAGACTGATGAAATATCATGTCTCACAATTTGGTCACTGAAATCAGGAAAAAGCTGACACGTAGCAAAGTAGGTACACAAACTGCTTTCCCAAGAGATAGGTTGTCAAAACTAACTATTTGGCTATCTATACCTCTGGCAACGCGGGTGCCGTCACCATATCTTCGTCCGTATCCAATTTCTACATGGTAATTAACTACGGATGCTTCATGCAGCGGTAAAAGCTTACGGGTTCGAGAGGCTTCGCATCCTGAATCGGCATCGAATCGGTCGCCGCGTCGGCCGAAAAAACCATTATGAATTGGTGTGACTGTGGTTTCTCTGAACCTGGCCTCATTTGACTACTTCCTGGTTGGGAGGTCACTGCCGTCATTGGCGATTGTCCTCGGACCATATCAAGAGTCTGCATATGCTCTCCAAATGTTGTCGGCGATGGTGTGGCTGCAGTGGTGTCTATTTGGTGTGTAACAACCGCCGGAACCGTCAATTCGGTATTCTCATACTTCATATCCCTCTCACGGGAGGAGTTGGCTGCTTCCCCCCAACCCGGTTGGGTCAATTCGTCAAGCTTCATCTGCGTCTGCCGAAAACTCTCCCAGCGGTGCTGTACTGTATTGGATATTGTGCCCATCACCTAGTGTTAGCAGCGGTTCCGGACCGTCACTTCGGGTCCGGGTCCGGGTCTAAACCGAACCGTTGCCAAATTGGCGGTCTGGGTCGTCAATGAACCCGAACTGCCTACTCGGGTACGATTCCATGGTAAACTCCCAACCCGTCTGAATTGGGCAGGTTGTCAGCGGGTCGCCCAGTGGGTCCATCTATAGATTCATATAAGGCTCTTGAATTTGCAGTGTGTTAATAGTATCTTATCAAAATCGCATTTACAGCAACCAACAACGTGCTTTTGCTTGTTGAGCAGTGTGCAATGTCGATTAATTTGGTATCTGTGTTTCACCTTCGATATATGGTATTTTTGCCTAGCAAGGCGGTCGATAATTCTGTTGTGCACGCGAAGATCCACACGACGCCTTGATTACGAAATATGCAAGTCCTAAAACTGTTGATGCTCCGTTGACGCTCATTTTCAGGATGCCGCAGGGAGCATGTCGCTGTTGTTTTTGCCAGTAAAGGCTGCCAATATCTCACAGATAGATGTCCGCAACCAATCACAACATAACTTACTCAAGATGCAAAGCTAAAAATCGTTGACGCTCCGTTGACGCTCATGCTAAGAATGGGGCGGTGACCATGTTGCGATCCTTTTTGCCAATAAAAGCGGCCAATACGTCCGTTATGCATAACAACGACCAAGTCACTGGTGAATTACCGTACTTATAAGACCACAAATCGTTGACGCTCCGTTGATGCTCATGATAAGAATGGGGTGGTGACCGTGTTGGCATCCTTTTTGCCAATAAAAACGGCCAATACGTCCGTTATGAGTAACAACGACCAAGTCACTGGTGAATTACCGTACTTACAAGACCACAAATCGTTGACGCTCCGTTGACGCTCATGCTAAGAATGGGGCGGTGACAGTGTTGCTATCCCTTTTGCAAATAAAAGCGGCCAATACGTCCGTTATGCATAACAACGACCAAGTCTCTGGTGAATTACCGTACTTACAAGACCACAAATCGTTGACGCTCCGTTGACGCTCATTGTAACGTATTGTCCATTCAACATCTGCTGCCGTCGATGATTGTATTCATCCTGATTTGACTTTATCGATTGTCTTTCTGTTTGATTAAGACTCGGCCCTGTCTCAAAGCCGAGCGGCGTAATCATGTTGCACTGTTCACTCTCACACAACTAAAAATGATGTATCATGCCAAAAGATTCATGCCAAAAGATTCATTGCGCCTGCTATGCATCTATTTATGAACCAATATTCACAAGCTACTTCTTACCATTCGCCCATAATACATCTCTAACTGAAACTCTCGGTCAAGCTACATAAAGCTGGTGAACCATTGACACAGCCTGTCCTACTTTCTTTTTCCTCCTTTATTTCTCCGCATTTCAACTGCATTGACCGTCACCAACACCTTTTCAGCCGGTCTCTTTGAATTCCGGGTTGGCCAAACGAATCCGGGCACATTTGGCGTGGCGCTCACATCCTGCTGCTCTGGGCATTCCGGATCCTCGATGCCATTGTTGTGCTCTATATTGGATTCATCGTCCGCTGCACAATCCTCTTCACTGTCATTTGGATTATATAAGTCGCCATTCCAGTTAAGCCAATCATCGGTATCCGAAATGCTTTCAGGTGCGCTATCATCGTCGCTTTTGACTGGATGACGGTAAATGCTCCGGATTCGGTGGACATTTAAGATTTGAGTTCTTCCTGCAGGGAGGTCCTTTGCAGACAAAGCTGGTGGCAAAGGTGATCTTTCTGACAATTTAAATGCAGCAGCACCATCATGTTGAAAGAGTGACCAGCATGCTTTGACGATCTCTTCAGTGTCCGAAATGAATCCCACGGCGGTCATCTGCTTGTTTTGAGCGCGAGATTCCTTCTGGGTAGCTCGTAGGTTTTGGCTGCCCTGCCACATCTCCAAAAAGTCGTGAACCTTGGCCATTCTGCGCAATTTCCTTTCCTCCACCTGTTTCTTCATTTCCGAGTTGTTTTCTGTGTTCGTGGTATATAATTCAGGATCAGTGCCTGCCAAAATCCCGTTATTGGCTCGAGCAAACTGTCTTACGACGACTTTTTCGCGAAGGGTCTCGCCTGTGGTTTTTGACTGCCTCCAGCCGATAACATCTCGGCCAAGGGAAAAACTGGCCTCCACTCCGACACCATGTGGTATGATAGAGAATATGTCGTGCGCCAAATTGGAGAGATCGGCGTACTTTGAGTGCGTTTCCTCCTGTTGGTGCCACCAATCGGTTATGTTATGTCCGGTATCCAGAATGTACTGCTAATCTCCACTGGGTCCGAGTGGTAATCATTGAGATTTGGATTGATTTGTCCCCAGTTCTTTGGTGCTTCAGGCGGCGAATTCAAATAGAGCCTGGCGGCAGTCAATAAGCGGGCTGCGTGATTACTTCGTCCGGGTGTCGTCTCAGCCACATTGTTAGGCGTTAAGTATTCCTCATCATCACGGGACAAATCATATGGATCAAAGGATGATTGATAGGACCCTGTCGCCATTGCAGAGGGCATGAGATTGCTGCTTGGTACGGTTTCGAGTTTATTGACCGGCACACGTCGATGTTTGGCGCAGTATTCATTCTCGACATACTTCAGAAAGGCCTCTTGGTATTGTGTAGTGTAGGATATCTCGTCCTCAGGATTGATATCCATTCCCTTGTCCCAGTTTCTAAATGATCGCAACTTCCTGAAAGGATCGAGGATGTGTGCGGAAATAAGAAGCAAGCCAGTCATCGGAGTCACTTCGGCATAGTATTTGGAAAGCTTCTGTCGAGCAAACTTCACAGCGAAGAACAAGTCTTCTTTCGATTGAGTCTTCTTCTTGGCCAAAGCTCGCATCACGCCATCCATGTGATCGAACATGTCATTGTATACTGTGATAATGTGATGCAATGTTACTGTATGCCTCTTCAACATCCAACGCGTTCAATACCGAAATGGCCTCATTACTTCCATGACATACTTGACTATCGTCCATTCATCCTGAGTTGTGAATGGCGGCCGGTATTCGCTGTATTTTGGGTTTTGAAGCCACTCGTGTGTGAATTCCCGTAAACGATAGGCGTGCTCGAGCAACTCCAGTGTAGAGTTCCAACATTTCTTCACATCCATAATCGGAAGTACTCCCATGCGGACTTTGGCTTTTTGACAGTCAATGAACTCGTTCCGGCGACCAGGTGTTAGCGTAATTAATACAGCAAGCATTCTCTGCTATATGAAGGTCAGCTTCAGGATTTTCAAAATATCATGAAATACGTACTTTTTCAATTATCTTTGCTAAACCTTGTCTCATGGCCGACACCTTGTTGATTCTTGCATTGCCCTCTTTTCGAAGTCTTTGACTCTTCCCAATGTCTATGCTTTCATTCTCTCCAAATTGCTGATCACGCTCATGGGCTTCCCAAGACTTGGTGCGGCCATTAACACCAAGACTGCTCATGAATGCACCTAAAGCAAGTTGTATGACGTGCGCCATGCATGGTATGTGGTTCCTCAACGCTGGCCACTCGATTCCAGAGGCCTCAAGTGTTGATTGCAGCTCGCGTGCCATCGAGTAGTTTGAGGAAGCATTA
>Ga0307512_10003072_pt1 | contig 19993 bp, 23 predicted proteins | sample 14_EM_MG_FD_200267 | JGI IMG/M metagenome (GOLD analysis project Ga0307512, IMG submission 200267) | Populus trichocarpa ectomycorrhiza microbial communities from riparian zone in the Pacific Northwest, United States - 14_EM | ecosystem: Host-associated > Plants > Roots > Unclassified | place... | reverse complement strand
TCCGGGAGGTAAAGCGACGAAATTTCGGGATAAGCGGCCGTAACAATTGCCCCCGAGCGCGCGAACAACTGCGGCGGACCACCCGCAAAGGACGACAGGACCCGGACCCCGTCCCACTTGAACTCGTAGCTCCAGCCCGGCCCAAGCGGCAGCGTGCCCGCGGTCGCGAGCATCGGCGAGAACGGAGCACCGGGCATCCCGATCACCATAGGCAAGCCCGAAGACCTTACGCAGCCGTCTTACTAATGCAATCCTTGACGAGGTGCAGCTCACGCCGGGTGGAGGGGAACCATGCGCGCGATCTGGAAGGGCGCGGTCTCGTTCGGCCTTGTGTCGATCGCCGTGAAGCTCTACTCCGCTACCGAGGAGAAGGACATCCGGTTCCACCAGGTGCACCGCACCGACGGCGGCCGGATCAAGTACAAGCGCACCTGCTCGATCGACGGCGAGGAGGTGACCTACGACGACATCGCCAAGGGCTACGACATCGGCGGCGGCGAGATGGTCATCCTCACCGACGACGACTTCAGTGATCTGCCGCTGACGACTTCCCGCGCGATCGATGTGCTCCAGTTCGTACCGGCCGACGACATCGACCCGATCATGTTCGCCAAGGCCTACTATCTGGAGCCCGAGGGCCAGGCCGCGAAGCCGTACGTGCTGTTGCGCGACGCGCTGCGCGACGCCGACCGGGTCGCAATCGTCAAGATCGCGTTGCGCCAGCGGGAGCAGCTCGCGACCCTCCGAGTCCGCGACGACGTCCTGGTCCTCAACACCATGCTCTGGCCGGACGAGGTTCGCAGCGTCGACTTCGGCTTCCTCGACGAGGACATCGAGGCCCGCCCGGCGGAGCTCGCGATGGCCAGCTCTCTGATCGACTCGATGTCCGGCAGCTTCAAACCCGACGAGTTCACCGACAACTACCGGGCCGCGCTGCAGGAGGTCATCGACGCCAAGGTCGAGGGTCGGGAGATCGTCCAGCCGGAGGAGGCCGAGGAGGCGCCGGCCGCCGCGGTGGACCTGATGGCGGCGCTCAAAGCCTCCGTCGAGCGGGCGAAGAAGGCGCGCGGCGAGACGCCCGAGGAACGAGCCCGCGCGGTCGAGGCCACCCCGATCGGCGCGGCAAAATCGGCGGCCACCCCGAAGAAGGCGGCCAAGAAAGCGGCTCCCGCGGCGGCCAAGGCCACGAGCGCGGGTACGCGTTCCGGTGCGGGTGCCGGTCCGCGTGCCGGTGCGGGTACGAGCGCGGCTGCGGGTGCGAGCGCGGCTGCGAAGAAGGCCACCCCGGCCAAGAAGGCGACGAAGAAGTCGGCCTGACTAGGCTTGGCCCGTGGCATTGACGTGGGACGAGTCTTACCTGGGCAAGGTGCGCGCGAGCGTCGGGGATTCCGACACCATCCTGTTCGTCGGCGCGCGCGGCGTCGTCCTCGACGACGAGAACAGGCTGCTGCTGATCCAGCGCTCCGACAACCGCCGCTGGGCCATCCCGGCGGGCGCGATGGAGCTGGGCGAGAGCATGGAAGATTGCGCAATCCGCGAGGTTTGGGAGGAGACGGGGCTGCGCGCCACGTCGCTCACCCCGTTCGCGTTCTACAGCGCGTACACATATACGAACGACTACGGCCACACGTACCAGCAGATCTTGATGTCTTTCCGCATTCACACCTGGGAAGGCGAGCTGCTCAAGGAGACCGAGGAGTCGGTGGACGCGGGCTTCTTCGCGCTGGACGCGCTGCCCGGCCCGCCGTCTCTCGTCATCCAGGAGACCCTGGCCGACCTGGCGTCGTTCGAGGCTTCGGGCCGGATGGTGCTGAAATAGCGTCGCGAGCGAGGTAAGCCTGCGGCAGGATTCCGGGCGTGACCGACCGACCCCGGCGGCGGCTGGGGCTCGACCTCACGCCGTTACGCACATCCCGCGACTACCGGCTCGTCTTCATCGGCGGATCAATATCCGGGTTTGGCTCGTTCATCACCTATGTCACGATTCCCTTCCAGGTCGCGGCGATCACCCACGACCCGTTCGCGGTCGGCCTGCTCGGCGTCTGTGAGCTGGTGCCGCTGCTGCTGATGGCCTTCATCGGCGGCGCGCTGGCCGACTTCTTGGACCGCCGGCTACTGGTCCGCGGTGGCGAGCTGGCGATGGCCGCCCTCTGCGGCGTGCTGCTGGTCAACGCCCTCTCCCACCGCCCACACCTGTGGCTGCTCTACCTGGTCGCGGCGGTGACCGCGGCGATCGACGGCATCCAACGACCCGCGCTCGAGGCCATGGTCCCGCGCCTGGTCACGCCCGAGGAAATCCCGGCGACCAGCGCCCTGCAATCGCTCGGCTCGATCGCCGCCCAGCTCGGCGGCCCCGCCCTGGCCGGCGTCCTGATCGCGACCATCGACCTAGCCTGGGTGTACGCGTTCGACCTGGCCACATTCGCCGTCTCCCTGATCTGCCTGACCATGTTGCGCGCGGTCCCACCCCCGCCGGATGCCGACCGCCCCTCAATCCGCTCAGTCATCACCGGCCTGCGGTACGCCCGCAGCCGCCCCGAGCTGCTAGGCACCTACCTGGTCGACATCAACGCGATGTTCTTCGGCATGCCCCAGGCGCTGTTCCCGTTCCTGGCCACGGGGCTCGGCGGCCCCAAGGTCCTAGGCCTGCTCTACGCCGCCCCGGCGGCCGGCTCGCTGATCGCGACGATCGGCTCGGGCTGGACCGGCCGGGTGCACCGGCACGGTCTCATGGTGCTCATCGCGGCCGCGCTCTGGGGCGTCGGCATCGTCGGCGTCGGCCTCTCCCACCTGCTCTGGCTCACCCTGTTCTGCCTGGCCTTCGCGGGCGCGGCCGACATGGTCTCGGGCATCTTCCGGTCGATCATCTGGAGCCAGACCATCCCCGACCATCTGCGCGGGCGCCTGGCCGGCATCGAAATGCTGTCGTACTCGACGGGCCCGCTGCTGGGCCAGCTTCGATCCGGCCTGATGGCCCGGACAAGGCTGGGCGTCGGCGGTTCGATCTGGATCGGCGGCGCGCTCTGCATCGTCGGGACGGCGGCGCTGGCGGCGGCGCTCCCCCGCTTCGCCCGCTACAACGGCGAGAACGGCATAGCACGCAAGAAGGCAGAAGACGAAGCCTGGCTAGCCCGGTCCAGCACCGACTAGAAACTCGGCGCTCAACAGTTTCCGGCCCGGGCGGCTCAACAGGTCCGGCTCGGGCCAGCGGGTAAATTTTGCGGCTCAGGCCGGCGGCTCAGCGTTCTTGCGGCTCAGGCCGCCAGCTCGACGGCTCCGGCGCAGGCCGGCGGCTCAGCGTTCTTGCGGCTAAGGCCGGCAGCTCGACGGCTCCGGCTCAGGCCAGCGGCTCAGCGATTTGCGGCTCGGGCCGGTGCCGGCGGGTGGTCTCCGGCCGGGGGTCGGGTGTTCTCCGAGGCAGGGCGGTCGACCAGTTCGCCGCAGTACCAAGCGCCGAAGATCGCTGCGGCGAGTGCGAGCAGTTCGACCGCGAACAGGCCGCCACCAGCAACCCGGTCGGCGGTGCGCATCCGCAGCATCAGGACCACGGCGAAGAGAATGAGCACGCCCATGTTCATCAGGCCGCGCAGCACGCCGAGCCGTTTCGCTCGGGTGCCGTTGCGCACGAACATCAGATCGACGGCCCCCGCCAGCGCGGCCAGGACACCACCGATCAGGCCCGCGACGATGTTCCAGTACCCCAGCGCACCGATGATCTCCGGAGCACCCAGCAGCTCAGCAAGATCAAATAGTACGGCCATCGCGAACAGGCCAAGGGGAAACATGACCAGCGCCGGTTGGATCGCCTCGCCCGCGATTCGGAGTCGACTATCCATGCGTGTGATCAGCCTCCCAGCTGTTCTGGCCCAGGCCCTGCCATCTTCGACACCCGGACGTTCCGGCTAACCGGCCGCCGCGACCTGGGGCTACCCGGCCGCTCCAACTTTCCGGCCACCCGGCCGGTCCATCTTGTGGCTACCCGGCCGCCGGACTGGCTAACCAGCCCGTTCGCCTTCTGGCTACCCGACCGGTTCGTCGATGAAACGCCGCTTTGGTCCCGCACCGGCCGTGGCTAGCGATCCTTGTCGCCGCCCAGGTCACCGCTAGGGTGTCGCAAGATCAGTTTTCTTTTCACGTCCGGCCGTCGGCGCCGGCTACGGTCGGAGGGGTACCCGATGGAGTTGGTCGCACAGATCCTGGTCGGCATTGTCGCCGTCATTCATGTGTACATCCTCGTCCTGGAAATGTTCCTCTGGCGTACAGATCGCGCAAGGGCGGCGTTCGGCACGACCGTGGAATTCGCCCGAGAGAGTGCAACGCTGGCCGCCAATCAGGGCCTCTACAACGGTTTCCTGGCGGCCGGCCTGGTGTATGGGCTCATCGCGAGCAGCCTGGCGTTTGAGGTTTTTTTCCTGTCTTGCGTCATCATCGCGGGAATTTATGGCGCGATCACGGCCAGCCGCCGCATCCTGTTCGTACAGGTCATACCGGGCGCCCTGGCCCTCGCGGCCGCCCTGCTGGCCCACTGACAACGGAATCCGCCGCCAGTCGGCTTGTACGCAATCTGCAACATGGCAGGTTGATGTGTAGCGGTCAGACGGGTGGCGTGCTCTACTGATTGCAGGCAACAAGGGCTGAGTTGGAGGAGACAAGCAACGGCACCCGGCGGCAACCGGGTGCCGTTGTCGCCTCTAGAGCTTCGTTTGTTGCATCGAGCGAGGCGAGGAATCTCTCTAGCGCCAATGGTGGCTCGCCGTCCCTCCCCTCGCAAGCAGCAGTGGAGAGGAGTTCGCCATGAGCACGCGCACCTACTACCGTGGGCACGACGCCGTGGTGACCGATGAACGCTTCGTCTGGCTGACCGCGTCGACAAAGACGTTCACGGTTCCCGATCTGCACAACGTTGGCCGCTCCGTCAGCAAAGCCGGTACCAGCAGGTATGCGACACCGGCCGCCGGCGCAACGCTGATCCTCGCCGCCGCAACCTGGACGTTCTTCGACCACCCGGCCGGCTACCTGCTTGGCGCGCTCGGCGTCGCCGTCCCCGGCATGGCCGTCGCGGTCTCGAGCCGGGTCCGCCCCCGCCGGTGGGAGCTGCACGCGACGTACCAGGGCCACGAAGTGATCATCTACTCGTCGCCCGACGAGCGGGTCTTCAACCAGGTAAGCCGCGCGTTGCGCAGATCGATGGAGGCGGCCCGGTCACCGACCCGCCGATACGGACTCGCGGCCGCCTGACGGCCATCGCCCGTCCAGCACCGCCTCGCCGGGCGCCACGGCATCGTGCCGGGCGTTCGGCGAGGCACCCCGCCGACGTTGAGAGGGGTGCGGCCCTGATTGACAGCTTGGCAGCACCACGAACGCGGACCGTCAATTCTCGCGTTTTACCAGGTCAATCGCCGTCTACGCAGGATGATCGAAGATGCTGGACCGGTTCGCGCGAGGCACGGACCAGCCCACCTAGTTGATCACTGAGCGACCCTGCCGGGTGACTCATCTCGTTTCGGTTAAGCCCGCGCGCCGGTTTTGTCGTTCTGATAGGACAGTGAGTAACATGACGCATCGCTAGGTGCCAGCTCGCACTCGGCGAGGTAGCACAAAGTTTCTTCGACGATGAAGGACTCATGCCAGAGGGTGATTCGCCAACGGTTGCGCGCCGACGCGTGCGCCTCGCGATCCGCGAGGCCCGCGAGGCGGCCAACCTCACCCAAAATCAGGTCGCCGAGGAAATGGAGTGGTCCCTCAGCAAGGTGATCCGCATCGAGAACGGCGACGTGACGATCGCCCCAAACGACCTGCGGCCCCTGCTCACCTTGCTCGAAATCAGGGACAAGACCGTCGTTGCCGGGCTGCTAGTGGACGCACGGATCGCCCGCACCCGGCAGCGCCAGGCCTGGTATCAGGCGCAGGAGTATCGCGAGCATCTGACCCCAGCGCTGCTGCGGCTCATCGAGTATGAGGCCGAGGCCGTCGCAATTCGCTACTACCAGATCTACTTCATGCCCGGCCCGCTACAGACGCCCGGCTACGCCAAGGCCAATTTGGCGAAATTCGATGATGACCTTTCCCCGGAGCAGCAACGGTTCCGGGCGGAGGCCCGTCGGCTGAGACGGGAGACAGTCTATTCCCGGCTTGGCTCACTGAAGATATATGCCCTGCTCGACGAGTCCGTCTTTTGGCGACCACTGGGCGGCCCCGAGATATTTGCCGCCCAGCTCCGCGAGCTGCACGAGTTGGCGAGCAAAGGTCTAATCAAGATCAGAATGGTCCCGTTCGCGGTTGATGCCCCACTCACCAACAACGCCACCTTCGATCTACTCTCACTAAGCGCAGACTCCGATGGCAGCGAGGTCCTCTATCGGGAGGTCGGCTTCACCGACGAGCTCCTCGAGGACAAGAGCACCACGTCGCGCCACCATATTCGCTATGACAAGATCTGGCACGAAGCTGCAACCGAAGAGGACACAATCTCCTTCATTCGCAGTCGCATTCTAGAGCTGGAAAAGCAGACCCGCCACCGTAGGGTGCCGCAGTAATCCCGAACCCGTGGCGCCGGTTCGGGCTGCGGGAAACCTATGTGAAAGGCTCGAAATGAACGACATGAATGTTACTGCGTGGCGCAAGAGCAGCCGCTGCGGGAGTTCGACCTGCGTCGAGGTGGCCAAGGTGGACGACCAGTACTTGATCCGCGACTCGAAGAACCCGGAAGCCGCCGCTCTGGCCTTCACGGAAGCAGAGTGGATCGCCTTCACCGAGGGTGTTACCGCCGGCGAATTCCGTTTTTAAGCGGCTTTCGTGACGCCGCCCTGCGTGCCAATCCTGGACGCAGGGCGGTCGACAAGACCAACATATCCACTTATATAGTTATATCTGTTGATGCCATTGAGATTTCACTCACGTTTCCTCCTGCCACGAACCGACGTCTTGGCTTACCGTTAATTCGGGAATCGTCGCGGAGGAGTTGGCATGATCAATCCCACGGTAGAACCGAGATGGCGTAAAGCCAGGGCGTGCGGGAACGGTACATGCGTCGAGGTGGCCGAGGTCGCTGGCAAACTCTTGGTTCGTGACTCGAAAGACCCACGAGGGGTCTTCCTTTCCTTCACGGCCGACGAGTGGGCCGCATTCGTCGTCGCGGTCAAGGCGGACGAGTTCACCTTCTAGTGGTCAACTCGTACGATCCGCTTGATCGGAAATCTTGCTCGGCACACGCCGGCGGCACCAGTCTGTGCGCAATTTTCCAGGAAACCGTCATCGATCATTTCCTCTCGCCTTCATTCACGTGGATTGCTTGCCTTGGTGACCTACCGTTGGCCGCATACCCACATTGAGGAGGGGCCGATGGGCGCACGACGAGCGGACCAGACCTGGCGCCGAAGCAGCCGATGTGCAAATGGCACCTGCCTGGAGGTGGCATTCGATTCGGAGTCGGTATATCTGCGGGACAGCAAGGACCCCGACGGGCCGGTCCTGCAGTTCAGCCATTCCGCTTGGCGAGATCTGGTCGGCGACATCAAGGCGAGCGACTTCACCAGATCCTGAGGCGGGCCTCCTGGAGCGAACCGGGATGGACCACCGTGCGGAGACGGCATACTGCGACAGTGGAGGAGTATGCGCGGGTCACCGATTCCGCCCGGTTCGGCGTGTTGCACGAGGTCGCCGAGGCGCTGCTCGATGAGTTGACCGAGCGCTACACCGTCGAGCGCCGCGAGACCAAGGAACCACTCGGGGCCGAGGCCGACGCGCCGATCGTGCGCGTCACCCGGCTGGTTCCGCATTCCCCGGCCGCCGGTCCGCTCGCGGTGGCGTTCACCGATTTTCCGGGGATCGTGCTACGCCTGGGCCGCTGGTATGAGGACCGGTTCCCGGCCTGCGGCTGCGACGACTGTGACGAGCGCCCGGCCGACCTGATCGCCGACTTCCGTTCACACGCGGCCGCGCACGTCGAGGGTGGCCTCTGGGAACGCGTGCACCGCGTCCTGACCGGGTCCTGGCGGGAGACGCGCCTGGTCGGGCCGGGTTTCAGCCTGGTCGGCACAGAGCTACTCGACTCTGCCGAGGCCCGCTCCGCCCGTCGCGAGGGCTTCGCTGCCCCGGTCCAATGGGCGCCGTGGCCGCGGCGAGGTCCCGCTTGATTGTCAGACCCGGCTGATAGACCAAGAACCATGGATTGGGTACGCGCCCTCGCGGTCGATCAGCTCGAGTTCTACTGGAATGTCCACCTCTGGCCCCGCCTGGTGGGCCTAACCGACGATGAATACTTCTGGGAGCCGGTCGACGGCGCCTGGTCGGTGCGCCCCGATGCTCACGGCGTCCTGGCCGTCGACGGGTCGAGTCAGCAGCCGGATCCGCCGCCCGTCACGACGATCGCCTGGCGGATCGTGCATATCGCGGTCGGCGTCTTCCACACCAGGGCGAGCACCTTCTTCGGCGATGGCAGCGTGCCCGCCGACGCCACCATGTTCGACCCCCGGCACGAGCCCGCCGAGCTACCGGGCAGCGCCGCTGACGCGCTGGCCCTGCTCGAGCGGTCGTATCGGTGGTGGCACGACGGCATCCTGTCGCTCGACGAGGAAGCCCTGGCTAAGCCCCTCGGGCCGCGCGGGGCATTCTTCGCCGACAGCCCGATGGCAGGCCTAATCCTGCACCTCAACCGGGAGACCATGCACCACGGCGGTGAGATAGGCGTGCTGCGCGACCTCTACCGGGCCACCGGCGCCAAGTCCCGGGCCGATCGGCTCGCGGTCAGGCCGGGCTAGCCGCCGGCCGGCCACCCAGCAGGTTCACCGCCGCGCGGATCGGGGGGCGCTTAAGCACACTGGCCATCGACAGCTCGCCACGGCAGAAGGACTCGAAGGCGCGCCACCCCAGCGGCGTGGCCATGGCGCCGTGCACCAACGCGGGATGCTTTGCGAAGACCCGAAGCAGGCGCCGGCCGGCCACCATCTCGGGCACCAGGCTCTCGCCCACCCTGCGGTCGTAATCCGCCAGGTCGGACGGCTCTTTCGCCCCGGCCGCGACCTCGCCCGCCCACGCCCCGGATCGTAGGGCGTAGCTGATGCCCTCGCGAGTCCATGGCTCGAGCAGTCCGGCTGCGTCGCCGACGACGAGCACCCGCCCCTTCCGCAGCGGGGCGTCGGCCGCACGGCAACGCGTCAAATGACCCGAATCACGACGGACCGGCCGGTCGGCGAGGCCCAGCCGCGCCAGGAAGTGCGCGAGGTATTCCTTAGTCTCGGCACCTTTGCCCTTGGCCATGATCACTCCGACGGTGAGCTCGTCGTCCTCGGACCAGCAGCTTTCCCGCCGGCAACCCGCCGGGTGCAGTTTGCAGTCCTTCATCTTCGGAAAGACCCAGCCATAGGAGCCTGGAACGCGGCCCCAGTCGAGCTGCACCCGGCCCCGCCATGCGGCCCGGTCCGCCTGGGTGGCGGCGAGCTCCACCTCCAGCCCAAGGTCCTGTTGTTCGAAGGTGACGCCGACGTACCGGGAGCTGATCGCGGCCGAGCCGTCGGCGCCGATCACCACCCTCGCCCCGATGACCGATCCGTCGGCCAGGCTGACCGAGGCGGAATCCGCGTCCTGGTCGATCGCGCGGACCTGGGTGTTCTGCCGTACCTGGGCGCCGGCCGAGGTCGCGGCCTGATACCAGGCGTGGTCGAAGTCGTCGCGACGCACCATCGTCAGCAGCGGCCGGCCCGGCGATCGTTTGGTGAAGGCGCGACGGCCGTCATTGGTGAAGGTGATGGCCGCGACCTCGTCCCTGGCCGGCACCGTGATCCGCGACGCCGCGATGGCCAGCGAGGTGCCGATGAGCCCGCCGCCGCAGGTCTTGTAGCGGGGATGCGCCGCGCGTTCGAGAACGATCGTTCGCGCCCCGGCGGAGGCGGCGGCGTGGGCGGCGGCGAGACCGCCCGGCCCGGCACCGACGACGGCGACATCCCACTGCGGCGCTGCAATCACGCGCAGAAGTCTAGGCGGCCCACTGTGTACAACCGTACATATGATGTGTACGGTTGTACGCATGACCGAGCAAACCATGCGGGAGCGGATGCTCGCCGGCGAGCTGTATCTCGCCGACGACCCCGAGATCGCCCGCGAGCTGGACCGCGCGGCCTCACTCACGCACCAGCTGAACAACATGGATCCGACCGACGCGGCGGCCCGGCGCAAGCTGCTCACCGAGTTGCTCGGCGCGTTCGGCGAGGGCAGCGAGATCCGGCCGCCGCTGCGCTGCGACTACGGTTACCAGACCTTCATCGGCGCCCGCTGCTTTGTGAACTTCGGCCTGATCAGCCTCGACGTCGCCGCCGTGACAATCGGCGACGACGTGATGATCGGGCCGAACGTGCAGCTTCTGACGGCGACGCACCCGGTCGCGGCCGGGCTGCGCCGCTCGAAGTGGGAGGCCGCCAAGCCGATCACGATCGGCGACAACGTCTGGCTCGGCGGCGGCGTGATCGTCTGCCCCGGCGTGACAATCGGCGCCAACACGGTCGTCGGTGCCGGCTCAGTCGTGCTTCGCGACCTGCCCCCCGACGTCGTCGCGGTCGGCAATCCGGCCCGCATCGTCAGGCCGGTCGAGCCGTGACGACACCTGCTCCGGCGGAGGGTGGGCGGGCGGTCCGGCGCTACGACCCGGACCGCAAGACCCGGATCGTGCAGGCCGCGGTCGAGGTGATCGCCGAGTACGGGGTCGCGGGCACCACACACCGGCGGATAGCCGCGGCCGCCGACGTGCCGCTGGGATCGTTGACCTATCACTTCTCCGGCTTGGACGACCTGCTCGCTCAGGCCTTCCGCCGGCACGCGGAGCGCATGTCGCGCGAATACGAGGCCCATTTCGAGGGCGTGCACACCCGCGAACAGTTCGTGGCGGCCGTGACCGACATGATTCACGGCCTGGCCGACGACGACCCGCGGGACTGGGCCGTGGCATATGAGCTTTACCTCGCCGCACTACGCGATCCGGCGTTGCGCTCGATCACCGAGTCGTGGATGCGCACCAGTCGCACGGTGCTGGAGCGTTTCGTCGACCCGTCCACCGCGCGTGGCGTCGACGCGCTGATCGAGGGGATCGTCATGCACAAGACGCTCTCCACGACCGGTGGCGCCACCCGCGATGAGACCCGCACCATCGTCGCGCGCGTCCTTGGGGAGAGCCCGTGAGTGTCGACACCGATCCACAGGTCCGGGCCGCAGCTCGAGCGACCTACCTCGCGTTCATCGGCTCGGGCGCGGTCATGGCCTCGTGGGCGGCCCGAATCCCCCAGATCCGCGACGGGCTCGGCCTCTCTCCCTCGCGGCTCGGGCTCGTTTTGCTCGCCATCGCGACCGGCTCGATCGTTTCCCTGGTCCTGTCCGGCCAGTTGGTCACCCATTTCGGCTCGCGCCGCATCGTGACGGCCATGGCGGGGCTGATGGGCGTGGCGATCGTGATCGTCGCGATCGGCTACCGGATCGGCGTACTCCCGGTGGTCGTGGGGTTGACCTTCTTCGGCTTCTCCATCGGCGCCTGGGACGTCGCGATGAACCTGCAGGGCACCGTCGTCGAACGGCGCCTGGGGCGGGCGATCATGCCGCGCTTCCACGCGGGCTACAGCGTCGGCACCGTCGGCGGCGCCCTGGCCGGCACGGCCGCGGTTGCTCTGCACGTGCCCGTCACAGCCCATCTGATCGCCGCGGCGATCATCGTCACCACGATCGTGATCATTTCCGTACGCGGCTTCGTCAGCGACTCCTCGGCGGATGCGCTCCCCACCACCGGGCCGGTCCCCGCTGCCGCCTTCGCGGAGACGACAGCCTTGTCGGCCGCCGAGCCGGCCGACCATTCCGTGGGCCAACCGGCGGGCTCGTCAGCGGTTGGCGGCCCTGGCGAGGTCGCCGAGGGTAAGCCGAACGGCTTTCGGCGCGCGCTTGCCACCTGGCGCGAACCGCGGACCCTGCTCATCGGGGTCTTCGTGCTGGCCTTCGCGTTCACCGAAGGCGCCGGGATCGATTGGATCAGCGTCGCCGTGATCGACGACTACGGCGCGCCCGCGACTGTCGGGGCGCTCGCCTTCGCCACCTTTCTGGCCACCATGACTGTCGGCCGCTGGTTCGGCCCCGCGTTGCTCGACCGCTACGGCCGGGTGCCCGTTGTCCGCGCCTTGGCGGTGATCAGCCTGGTGGGGCTCGCGCTCTTCGTGTTTGGCCCGAACGTGGCGGTGGCCTTCGTCGGCGCGCTGCTCTGGGGCACGGGGGCATCGCTCGGCTTTCCGGTCGGCATGAGCGCGGCGGCCGACGACCCGGCGCACGCTGCGGCCCGGGTCAGCGTGGTCGCGTCGGTCGCCTACTTCGCCTTTCTGGGCGGTCCCCCGCTGATCGGCTTTCTCGGTGATCGCTTCACCGTCCTGAACGGGCTGCTCGCGGTGGCCGTGCTGCTGGGCGTAGCGATCGCCCTCTCCGGAGTGATCAAGCCCCTGACCCCGCAACGACCCATGCCGCCGCCCGATGCGGGGCAACCTCCGGTCAGCCGCACCGCTCGGGTTACGCCTTGAGCAACTCGGACCGGTTGGCGGCGTATCCGACCATCCAGTGCGGCCGGTAGCGGTACATCCGGATCTCGTCCCCCCAGGACAGCGGGGAGCTGCCGTAATGCGCCGTCCAGTGCTCGATCGTCTCGGCCCAGCCGGGATCGTCGACCCCCATTTCCTCGACCCGACCGTGGCTGAAGACCGCGAGCGTCTCGTTGTCGATGTGCGCCACGCTGACGGCCGGACGTACCCGAAGGTGCTTTGCCTTGGCGGCGTCGGCGCTGGTGCTGAACGTCCAGGTGGCGTGCAGGAAGTGGCCGTCGAGCGCACTGATCCGCGGCTCGCCGCGGGCGGTGACGGTCGCGACGCTGAGCACCTTCATCCCCGTGAGCAGGGCGACAAGGTCTTGGGCGGTAAGCCGGTGGTCGTCGTGGATGATGCCGCGCAGGTGCGCGGTCGAGGTCGCGAATGAGCTGTCCAGCAGCCGCTGCAGAGCGGCCACCTCCGCGGGTGTCTCCAACATGGTGTTCAGGCTAGGACGGCGGTATGACAAGTTTCCGGGCGTCGACGAACACCATCAGTCACCGTAGGTAACCAACCCCGAGCGCGGTGACCGTCAGTAGCAACAGGACACCGAGGACGCTCCAGAGGATCGAGCGGCGTCGCCCTCGGCGTGCCAACCGCCACCCGGTCACCACGATCGTCAACGGCAGCACGCCGGCGGCGGCCGCCGACACACCGGAGAACCAGTCGTCCGCCAAGCTTGCCCAAATACATGTGATAGCCGCGATATATGGACCACTCAGGACGTACCCGATGATAGCTAGACCGAAAAGCTCGCGGGCCAAGGAAACCATCCGGCGAGTACAGCACGGACATGGTCGCCAGCAAACAGCTAAAAGGCCAGGTCAGCTGGCATCGCTGGCGCTGGCAGCCGGTTCGGAGGTCGGCTGCGGGCGACCGAACGCCCCGGGCACCGAGTCGCCTACCGCGGGCGACAGATCCGCTTTACTAGGTTGGTGCACTAGGCTGGCCCGACTTGACCGCATCGAGGGGCTGCGGTGAGAGTCGAAGGCCACGGCGAGCGCGTTTCCGTGCCCGCCACAGCAGAGGAAGGCCACCATGGCGAACCCTGCCGAGCAGCCGTCTGACGGACCGGACGGCTTACCACCGACCGGCCCAGATGTTGCTCAGAGTGACGAAAGTATGACTCCACTCGACCGCATGCAGCCTCCTGTCCCGACCCCTCGGACGCCCGAAGCCAGCGGCGACGCCGCGCAGGATCGCCCGAGACTGTCACCAGCCAACAGCCCCACCGGGACCCCCGCGGCGGTGGAGTTGCACCTCGGTCAGCCCGGCCCGGCTACGCCTCGGCCGGGCCGAGGCGTAGCCCTGCTGGCCGGAATCACGGCCGCGATCCTCGTGGTCGGATTGGCCTGGTGGGCACACGGCCGCGGAACCGCCGCCGCGGGCCAGGAACTACCGCCCGCGGGTGCAGTGGCAACGATGCGGATAACGGTGCCGGGCACGGACGAAGAGTCCGCCGACACCCCGACCGGCGGCGATGCACCCACCGGCAAACCCACGAAGCGGCCGACCACTGCACCAACCCGAGCCACTGCCAGTCCCCATCCCAGCGCGACCCCGGCAACCATCCTGACGAACACCGACAACAAGAACCTCGCGTTGCACCACCTGGCCTGGGCCTCCGGTTCCGAAGGCGCCGCCTGGGTAGCGTCAAACGCGGTCGACGGAAACGCCGAGAGCCGGTGGAGCAGCGCCTTCACCGACACCCAATGGCTCGCCGTGGATCTCGGCGCCCGATGGCAGCTCAACGAGGTCCGGCTCAGCTGGGAAAACGCCTACGCCAAGGCCTTCCGGGTGGACGTGTCGAACGACAGCAAGACGTGGAAAACCGTCTACAGCACCGACAACGGCCAGGGCGGCGACGTCAGCCTGGAGGTCGGCGGGGTCCCGGCCCGGTACGTGCGCGTCTACTGCACCAAGCGGTCGGGTGTGTACGGCTACTCGCTTTTCGAGGTCGACGTGCGCTGACTTTCGGACGCGCCGCGCCCTCGTACGCCTTCTCGCGCTCGACGGCTCGCACCCGGGAAGACGAGACGCCAGAGAGGCCCATGGCCGGCCCAGTCGTTCGGCTTGGCGAACAGCCGATCCGTCCACCACCCGGGCGAGAAACGGGTCTGCCCGTCGATCGACACGGTGCGTCACCTTGCCTGCCGGACGACGGCCACGAACCGCACGTCACAGGCTCAGGCCTAGAAATCCGAGGGCATCCGCGGTGACAGTCGGCGTACCGTCGATCATGGTCGGTCCGCCGGTTTCCCCGTGATCGGCGGGCCGACCCCGCCCTCCCGCTCCCGCGCTTGTCCACAGGCTGTGGATAACGCGAGGTGCCCCCGTCGTTCGGGATATCAACCTGGGCTTTTCTCTCTGAGCCACCGGACGGAATCGAACCGCGGCCCAGTCGCAGAGCGCTGGGCCGCTCACCATCCGGCCGCGGTCGGATGACCGGCTCCGCCGCGAACTGGTTCGCTGGAAGCATCGACGATGTTCGGGTATACCAAGGCGTCGAGACGGACTGGCAATCATCGATGATTACCAGTCCGGACGGAGAAGATCTAGAGAGACGAGCATCTACTCAATGGCCTTGCACTCACTTCGCTTCCGCCTTGTCGACTCGCCAAACTCATTGGGGGCCAAACGACGCGCGATGCGTGCTGCCTGGCTGTCGCAGACGTTCCCCGACCTGGCCAACATGTCCGTGCTGGACCTGGGCGGCCGGGTCGAAAGCTGGACACACGTACCGGTCCGTCCGGCGCACATCCACATCGTGAACCTTGAACCGATGCCGACCGAGATTCCCGACTGGGCGGAAACCGACCACGCCGACGCCTGCGAACTGCCCGACAGCATCACGTCGCGCCGCTATGACCTGGTGTTCAGCAACAGCCTTCTCGAACACGTCGGCGGCCACGAACGGCGCCGACGGATGGCTGAGGCGGTCAGCGCCCTCGCGCCTAACTACTGGGTGCAGACGCCATACCGGTACTTCCCGATCGAGCCGCACTGGGTCGCGCCGGGAATGCAGTTCCTGCCGGTGCCGGCCCGGGTCTTCGTGGCACGCAAGTGGCCGCTCGCCTACACCCCGGGGCGCACCTGGGAAGAAGCCATGCAGCGGGTCCTCACCACCGAACTGGTGGGCCGCGCCGAGATGCGCTACCTCTTCCCCGACGCCACGATCCGCGCGGAGCGGATGGCCGGCCTGACCAAGTCGGTCATTGCTGTCCGTAAGCGGCCGTAAGCCCACGTTTATCGCCGAGCGACGCTCGGGGGGCCTAAGTTTCGCTCGAACGGCTGCCCGCCGCGCGCCTGGTCGCGTCCGGGCGTTTTCGGGGCGGTTCAAAACCACATAGATAAACGCGCGGCCCTGGCCAGCGTTTCCGCTGGTCAGGGCCGCGCGTCTGAGAGCCGCCTGACGGAATCGAACCGTCGACCTACGCATTACGAGTGCGTCGCTCTAGCCGACTGAGCTAAGGCGGCAACGGTAGACGAGTGTACGGCATCTCCGGGCACCGCCCGAAACGGGTTGTCGCCTGCGGCCGGTGAACCGGACAGGAAGCGTCATACCTGGGTACTAAGCTCGCTGCCGTGACTAAAGATCACCCGTTCGAGCGGTCGCGGCCAGTCGAGGCCGAGACCGTGCGCAAGCGACGGCCCACCAGCATGGATCCGCAGGAGTTGGGCTTCACACCCGAGCGGCCGGTGGGTTGGCTGGCCCCGTTGCTGCTGCTCAGCACGGGGCTGCGGGCGCTGCTTGCCATCCTGTTCGGCGCCTATCTAGACAAGCGCGAGCTGCAGAATGCGCTGAGCGGTGACGTCTTCGAGCAGCCCGGCTCCGGCGGCGAGCTCTGGCTCGACTATGTGGCCGATCTCGGTGACGGGTTCCACGCGACCTACTCGGTGGCGTACCTGTTGGCGCAGCCGCAGCTCGAGGTCGATGGGCGAGTCCTGCCGCGCGGCCAGGTGCTGTTGATGGGCGGCGACCAGGTCTATCCGCTGGCCAAGAGCGACGGCTACGAAAATCGCACAAAAGGCCCATATCGGGCGGCGTTCCCGGAGCCGCCACCCGACGGGCCGACGCCGACACTTTTCGCGCTGCCCGGCAACCACGACTGGTATGACGGCCTGACCGCGTTCCTGCGCCTGTTCGCGCGCCGCAAGGACGGCCATCTGGGCGCCTGGCGGACCCAGCAGCGGCGGTCCTACTTCGCGGTGAAACTGCCGGCGGATTGGTGGCTGTTCGCGATCGATGAGCAGTTCGGGGCGTACATCGACGACCCGCAACTGCTGTATTTCGAACGCGCGGCCAAGGCGGTCGGGCCACAGGACCGGATCATCCTGATGGCACCGTCGCCGACCTGGGTCAAAGCCGCAGACAAACCTGACGCGTACGACGCGGTCGACTATTTCATTCGCATGATCCTGGCACCGACCGGAGCGCACGTACGGCTGCTGGTGTCCGGGGATCTGCACCACTATGCGCGGTACACCGGGGAGGATCGGGAGCTGATCACCTGCGGCGGTGGCGGCGCCTACCTGTTGGGCACCCACCAGCTACCCGAGGAGCTCACCGTGCCGCCGACGAACACGTTGACCCGCAGCGCGAGCCGCAGCCGGAAATACGGCCTGGCCACGCGCTACCCCGACGCGGAGACGTCGCGTCGGCTGGGCCGGGGCGTGTTCCATCGGGTGCCGCGGCGCAATCCGGGCTTCGCGACGATGCTCGGCATCATCCACACGCTGACCATGCTGGCAATGGCCGGCGCGGCCAGCAGCGCGGGCGGTATCCAGCGGCTGTTCAGCATTCCGTTGCTGCTGATGCTTGTGCTGGTCATGGCGGGTGCGATTCTCTTCGCGCAGCCGGCCAGCGCAAACGCGGATAAACACAACCGGCATTGGATCCTCGGCATCGCGCACGGGCTCGCGCATATCGCCCTGGTGGCCGGCGGGACCTGGGTCTGGCTTCAACTGCCGGCACACGACTGGGAGTGGCCGGGGCCGCTGGTGGTGGCCGCGGTGGTTTACGGCCCGATCATCGGGTTCGTGGCGACCCAACTGCTCGCGCTCTACCTCCTCGTGGCAAGCCTCTTCGATGTAAACGTCAACGAGCTGTACGCCGGGCAGGGCATCGAGGACGCGAAAAGCTTCCTGCGCATGCACATCAGCACGGACGGCACCCTGACCATCCACGCGATCGGGATCGACCGGATCTGCCGGCGCTGGGTCGCAGACCCCAACGGCGATCCCCACTCATCCTGGCTCAGGCCGGAGGAGCCGCTACCTGTCCACCTGATCGAGGAGCCGATCGTTGTGGCCGGCCCGCGCGCCACCCGAGCCTGAGGAAGCGGCAGCTCATTGCTCTGACACCACAACCCCAGCCCGAACCACGCGAAACCCAAGCACGCTGCTCTGACGCGCAGCCAGCCCGACACATGCGCCACCCGAGCGGGCTGGCCTAGCGCCCGCTGATCCGCCCGCGCCTAGGAGCGGCTATGAGATCAGCTGTACCGCTCCTCGTACGACTGGCGTGGGCCGCACACCGATACGCGGCTGCACGAGCAGTGCGATCCGTCCGCGTCCACCCAGACCCCTCGGGAGGCTGTGTCCGACCACCCGGCCGTCGCCCTCGGGGGTGCTGGCCCGCGTGCCGAGGCTGGCGCCGACACCTAAGCCCTTGGCAGAGCGGGCTGTCCTTACGTGCCAGGAAGCAGCTTCAAGGAGAATCTTTGGTTGTTTCGGTCAGCTACCCTTCGGACGAACTCATTTGATGGAAGGGTTCAGCCACATGGGTGCTCGACGCCGCAAGAAGTCCCCGAAGAAAACCGAGCCGGCGCTGAAACCTCCAGCAGTAAACCCTGAAGAATCTCCCCCGGCAGAAATCTCCGATCCACCGGGAAAACGATTGTGGGCGACCCTAGGAAGAGATGACGAACGACCGATTCCGGTCCCGTCGATTGCAGCTATTACACTCATAATCACTATAGGCATAGGTACGAAGTTCTCCACCTATGTTGCCTGCCCTCAGAAAACCAAGGGAATTGTGCATGTTGTTACGTCGGTCGCATTAGGTCTACCGGTAGGGGGCGGCATCATGGCCATCACCGTAATGGCCGCGATCCTGGGCATAACGACCGAGCGTACAGAAAACGGCATCAAGGCAGTGCGGGTCGCCATTGAAAGAGCCGGGATCGGTGCGATCTATGGAACCTTGATAGCGAGCGTCGCCACACTCAATGTTCCAGCAGGTAGCGGATGCGACGTAGAGCTTTTATCCAACGTAAGCGACGGCGCCACCTGGGGAACGATGTTAGGGCTTATGTTCTCAGTCGTAAAATTGCGAAGGTCCATCACGGCAGATTCGAGGCTTGCCAAGCACCCGGCGGGAGGCTTTATGTTTGCAAATCTTGCCAACGCATCCCTATTCTTCGGTGCGGCTATCGGAATCGCCACTCTCATGAAATTACTTGACGGCAGCATCACTCCATAATGGCGATACATATTCGTCGAGGTTACCCGATCGTTAGGCCTCGTTGTACCGCTCCTCGTGTGACTGCCTCGGCCCACAAACCGAAGCCCGCGAGCAAGAGCATCGAGATCCGTCGGCGTCCAACCGGACGACGACAGAATCCTTGGGGACACTGTGGGCCACCACTCGGCCGTCTCCCTCTGGGGTCGTTACCCGGCTTCCGACAGATGGGGCGGAAGACTGGAATCTGGCGTATAGAGGATGTTCGTACTTTAGGCAGCACATTAGGCGGCCGCAGGCGCCTGAGATGCGCAGCGGGTTGAGCGGCAAGTCCTGGTCCTTGGCCATCCGGATGGTGACCGGCTCGAAGTCGGTCAGGAAGGTCGCGCAGCACAGGTCGCGGCCGCAGGAGCCGATCCCGCCCTGAACCCGGGCCGAGTCTCGGGCCGAGAGCTGGCGCAGCTCGACCCGGCAGTGCAGGGTAGCCCCGAGGTCGCGCACCAACGAACGGAAGTCGACCCGGTGCGGCGCCGTGAAATAGATCGTGGTGCGTGCCCCGCCGGTGCCCCCCTGCTCGAGGACGTGGTCGACGGCGACGACCTTCATCGGCAGCTCGTGCGCCTTGATCAGCTTTTTGGCGGCGACCTTCGCCTCGGCTTTACGCTTGCGCAGCAGCTCGTCGCGGCGCAGATCCCGATCATCGGCGATGCCCTCGACCTTCGGGAAACCGTCGGTGTCCTCGGAGACCCATTGCGCCGCCCAGACGCACTCCGCCACCTCGGGCCCGTCGTCCGTGGGGACCAGCACGCGGTCACCCACCTGGGGCGAGAACTCGCCCGGGTCGAGGTAGTAGAGGCGACCGTACCGGTTAAAGCTGACCGCGCACAGCATGCCCATGCCCACACCCTACGACGCGATTCATCTCGGGCGA
>Ga0307512_10003071_pt1 | contig 19994 bp, 26 predicted proteins | sample 14_EM_MG_FD_200267 | JGI IMG/M metagenome (GOLD analysis project Ga0307512, IMG submission 200267) | Populus trichocarpa ectomycorrhiza microbial communities from riparian zone in the Pacific Northwest, United States - 14_EM | ecosystem: Host-associated > Plants > Roots > Unclassified | place... | reverse complement strand
TCCCTATTGTGTCGATTACCCCCGTCGCTATCGGCGATCCATGCAGTCTGTGACATTCGCTGCTACACCGTCGTCTCCACAGCCGAGCGGCGCGATTCTTTCCGATATGCAGCAGCGGTCTCCGCGTGCAACATGGGCTCACGTCCAACGTCAATGCGACATGGGTCCCGGGGATTCAACCCCATACCATACGGTCACAATGGCCGTCGTCGCTAACCATCCTGAATCCCGAGTAGAGAGCAGTGAGCTGATTCAGTCGTCCTCACCCAGAATCCATAGGTTGCACACATTGCAGCCAACGCAGCCCGGGGGCCCTGTTTCATCACCTCTCTCAGCTATTTCACCAGATCAGTACAACTACAAATTCGACACAGCCCAACATGATCGGCCTCTCCCTCTGAATGGCTTCCAGCAGCCCCCCGTTTCCGAGATATCAACAGGTTATTCTGGTGCTCCGCAACTGCCGCATGAAAGTACAGAACTTTCATCTTCCCACCATGACTCGTTAAACCCGTCGGCACATCGTCCTCGGACGTATAATCAAGTTTTCCACTCATCTTCGGATCTCGCCGCCCATCATGGGATACCCCAATCTCTTCCACCACCGCCTCGTACAACCCCTCGACGTTCATCTGAACCAGAACCAATACCAGATTTCAGCCTCTCCTCACTTTGCTCAAACTATTTAACAATGTTGGCATCGAATAAATCCTCCGAGCAGACGCCGATGCACGAAGATCACCACAGCGCACCTCATATGTCTGCGGATGACGAGGCGGCTGCGCATGCCATTGCCTCTGCGTTGTCAGGTAATTCCGATTGCAGCGCTATCTCGAATGCGTCCCTAACCGAGCATACGTCTTCAGTGTCGCCTGACATCTTCGACCCTAGCGACTTCCTTACTTCACCGGTGTCGCCTTGGGACGAGTTACTCACGACGCCTGCCATGGACGCCGATGCTGGCATGACGCCAGACATCTATACGAGCCCCGCTCTCATGAGTTTCGGCGATGACTTCGATAATATGCCGTCACTCTTTGGGAGCACAGCGTACGATGGCTACGACAAGGCGATCGTAGGCAGCTCTCTTCCCCCCTCCGATCTTCCCCTCCCCGACGTGGACATGTACACAATATCGCCGGGAACGCCCGCGATCGATTCAATATCCTTGCAGGCCTCTCCGCTTCACATAGACAACTCTTCGGTCCTTCAAACAAGTCGGAAGAACGTACCGACCGGGACTCGTAAGAACATCACACCGCAGTCTCTCGTCCCCTTCGACGCCCCCATCCAATCACGCAAATACCGCTTACCCTCGTCGACTTCCCGCAAAGAGTTGCCCGCGACTTTTGCCCGGAAACGTGCGCGGACTCAAGATCCCGGCGAGGATGATGGCGAGCCTGGTCCTACTCTTTCGGAGGAGGATGCAATCAAGAATAAGCGTCTCCAAAATACCCTCGCTGCACGGAGAAGTCGTAAGCGAAAGTTGGAGTATCAGCGTGAGCTAGAGGATGCCATAGAAGACGAACGCAAGGAGAAGGAGATGTGGCGAGCACGTGCTCTTGTGTTGGAGGCACTTCTACATGATAAGGGTCACGAAGTACCTCGGATGAGTGAGGTCTAATCCTCATCTATTTCCTCTCGTATCTTTCGGGGGGTTTTTTTTCTTTTGTTTCGGACTGATCATTGATTTCCGGCCAAATGTTTTTGCGGCCCTTCGGTACTCCGTGTATTTTACTAACGATATGCCTATCCCTCCCCATTCCTATCATGAATCCCCCCTCCACTGGTTAGGAGTACCGTCGTATCCCCCCCATATTTTCTTCCCGGGGTAAAAGCACATGTATTCTGGTTAATTTTCTCAATAGTAGTGGGCTTTTGCCTCGTGACTGATTTATACCTTGGATATGTTTTGATGTATCGTACAAGAGTACTATTTTGTTCACCAAATGTTGAATGCCAAGGTCGATGACTTTGTTGATGATTATGTGTGAATGAATTTGCTTGGTGAAAATAAAAAGGGTTGCTGAGCTTTTGTGTGCCGTCTGCATTATGCCACTCGGCCGGGACAAGGCACCTACCGTTTTCCACCGTCGTCGCCGGCGCTCTCTCCCCGCCGCCCATCAGTCCACGTCCCTCCATTCTACCACCTCTTCCCATCCCACGACTAGAACAGGCGGCCAACCAGGAAACCCAATGATCTCACCACGGACTAGTACTTACGACAGACTCGAAGGCGGCCTGTGGACAGGTCGCTTGGGGACACGCAATGTTGTATGGAAGAGGATTGCTCTCTATCTCGCCCTCACAGTCGGGGTTCTGTGGCTCTTAAGACCTGCGGAGAAAAGGATATGGAATATCAAAGCACCCGGTGAGCTTCCTACACTCTGTTGGTGCTTCCATCGTAGCCCCGACCGATTTTTGTTGATGTCGAGAATTGAGATGAACTGATACCCCTACGCTTTGCAGAAGGGAAAGCACCCCCGAAAATCGATACCGACCATACACAATCCCATCCTTCTCACCCTATGATCGAGCCGTACAAGCCCGAAATGGACGAAATGCCGCCGTCCGCCACACCCGTGTCCAACGCCCCCCAAATTCCCCGGCCGTCGTCGTACGAGTCCGACCCAGACCCAAGCAAGACTGTCTTTTGCACTACTCCGCACGACCCTTCCTCGCCGCTCGTACAATACGCTCTTATGATCGATGCCGGCTCGACCGGCTCGCGCATCCACATCTACAAGTTCCACAATTGCGGACCGTCTCCGGGATACGAGTACGAAACGTTCGTGCAGAAGCAGCCTGGCCTGTCGGCGTACGCGGGACAGCCAGATGAAGCGGCGCGCAGCCTCGATTCGCTGCTGGATGTCGCGATGCGCACAGTACCCGAGGCGCTGCGCCGCTGCACGCCCGTCGCCGTCAAGGCGACGGCGGGGTTGCGCCTGCTGGGCGCATCCCAGTCCACCGAGATTCTCGATGCGGTGCGGAGGCACTTGGGCGCTGAGTACCCGTTCCCGTTGGCGTCGCAGGACCCTGTCGTGATCATGGACGGTCGGGACGAAGGCGTGTTTGCGTGGGTGACGGCCAATTACCTCATGGACACCATCCGCGCCGACTCGCCCAGGACCGCGGTACCCTACGCCGTGCTCGACCTCGGCGGCGCATCGACACAGATCGTTTTTGAGCCTGTGTTTGAGGCGGCGCGCGACGCTGCGCTGGAAGACGGCGAGCACAAGTACGAGCTTGCGTTTGGCGGGAAGGAGCATGTCTTGTATCAGCATTCGTATTTGGGATATGGACTTATGAGGGCGAGGAAGAGCGTGCATCGTCTGGTCGACTTCATGGCGTCTCAACGGACCACCACAGGTGCTGGTGCGGAAGTTGCCAACCCTTGCTTGGCTCGAGGGACGAGGAGGGAGGTAGAAGTCGAAGTTGGCGGCTCTGCGGACTCAACGACTACTAAAAAAGTCACCATGTTTGGCGGTGACATCGGTAGCTTCGAAGCGTGCGACCGCGTCGTCCAACTCGTAATGGCCAAGGACGAGTGAGTTTCCCGTCGTTTACCAGTGAGATGGTGTATTGATAAATACGCTTTCTCTCTTATCATAGCGTATGTAAACTCAAGCCGTGTTCCTTTGATGGCGTGTATCAGCCATCACTCCTGGAGACGTTCCCGAACGGCAAGGTCCTCTTACTCTCGTACTTCTACGACCGCATCCACCCTCTTCTCCCACCACCCAACCCTTCTTCTCCACCACCTCCTCTCACGGTTTCGTCCCTCGCGGACCTTGCAACGGACGTCTGCCTCGGGCGCTCAGCATGGGAGAAGCGCTGGGAGGGCAACCAAGTGGCGATGGAGGAGCTCGCAGACAGGCCCGAGTACTGCCTCGATCTGGCCTACATGCACGCGCTGCTCCGACTGGGCTACGAGTTTGAGGACTCGCGTACGGTCGAGATCGGCAAGCAGATTGACGGGACGGAGTTGGGCTGGGCTTTGGGCGCTGCGATTGCCATGGTGGGAGGGGAGCTGACATGCAAAGCATAGGGATATACGCACCTCACTTTCTGTGATTTTAGAGATTTTTTTAACTTATTTAGGGCAAGGTGCGGCACCTGCTTTGGCATGGGTATACCATCTGGATTTGACTTAAAATATACCGGACGCAGCAAGACTGGCCTGTGGTTACTAGTAAGCACGCAGCAGACCATGACAGACGACGATGACGATGTTTCGGTTTCACTGGTCACCTGACACTGATCAAAAGTCACCTGACACGGTCGCGTCTGATAGGGATAGGGATCGCGCAACCGTACCGCCTGACCCGACTCGCCCCCGCCCCGCCTGACGAACATTTGCCTCCGCTCCGACTCACTCCACATGACGACACCCCCGCCATCGCCCCTGACGGAGATAACCGAGACCACGCTCTCTCCGCCGAACTCTCCGCCGCTCTTTTCGTCCCGGGTAAGGATAGTAGGGAAACATATGGCCGAACACAAGCGCAACGAAGTGCAAACGTTCGGTTATGACGAGAACATTCATCAAATAACACCAATAGAGAAAGAAGGGGACTTCCTCAAGCTCTTGGGAGTCCAAAAACTCCCATCGAATGCTTCGACGGCAGATGGTATGGAATTCGCGTTTACCGGATTTGTTGAGGCGGCCAACGTCGTGGCCAAACATATCAAGGACAAGTGTGAGTCCCCTTCGTCTGTACCTGGCTTTTCTCACTGATTTTTGATTCGAACATGTAGATTTTACTGATGCGGACCTTCTTGTTTTCAAGTCGACCGGAAGTAGCATTCACCGTAGTCACATCACGGACACGGAATGCAGACCAGATTACACCGCCGCCTTCGAAAATCATTGGAAATCAAATACAACACTCTGGCCGTGCATCCGGCTCGTCGGAGAAGCGGCATCAAAAGGCAAGACACGCGAGTACCAGGAAAAGCAAGCCATCTCGTACTTGCATTACCTTTTGCTAGCAAGGCCCGATCTCCACATCGCGCAGGGCCTCCTCACAACCGAAACCGACGTCACATTTCTCTTCGGAATTGGCGGGCTCGGTATACGCAGCTATACAGTACCCTGGGAAAAAGTTTCTTTTAAACTGATACATTCATTCATCTACCGCCTTTACGACCCAGGGTACTTCGCAGATCCTTCATTTATCAAGATGGAACCAAATCTTGAGAGCTACCTTGTTACCTATACCGTGCAGATCACGGCCAATGGCCAGGACATCTTTTGTCCTGGTTTCTATCCTGTATACGGCAGCAGTCCGTTTGGGACTCGCACCCAGGTTCTGTCAAACCCCGATTCCCAAGTCAACATTAATGGCGAACCTTTGACGGTTCTCAAAGACCAGTTGTGCCGGGTTGGAACTAGGTTTGATGAATTCACCATCCTCAGACAGATTCACCACCCAGAGAAGGTCCCTGGGGTAGTAGAAGCGGTTTACCACGACGTCATCGAGGTCCCGCATTGCGACTTCCGAAAAAAACACCGCATGGGACTGCGCCAGATGGGCATACGCCTCATAGCCGTCCCATCTCTGCAGCAGATGTTAGAGATCATCTTCGACATTCTGGAAGGTAGTTATCTCTATCACTGATCACATTCTGTGTGCCCACACCTTTGCAGTATTGCGGTACTTGCGTTTTGAGCGCTCGATCCTTCATCGCGACATCAGCACGGGCAATGTTCTCTATTTCGAGGACAACCCCATCTCCCCAACCGGTGCCATGCCGGATGCCCAGCCTGGTGGAGCGAATAAGGCGGCGCAGCCAAAAGAAATGCCTTTGTGCTTCATCAAGTATCTTCTCGGCGAGAGGTATGTAGAAATATTGCACAAGTGGGTAGATACTGACACCAAACCAAGCAACGATCCTCGAAAAACGTCAGCACTTCTTATCGATTTCAACAATGCAGAAGACCTAAGGAGCAAGCAGGGTGTTGAGAACAAGCGAATCACCCGAACTGTTCGTCACTTCTCACCTTTATTTATGACCTGCTCTCATTTGCAATGTCATCAGGGGACGCCAGTCTTCGTCGCGCGCGCCGTTCAATTAGGACGTCCTGTGTCACCTCCTCGCCGCTCTTACATTATCCCTGCAATACCCGAGGGTCCCCTACCTTACGCTTCAAACCACCCGGAAAGAATCAAGCGATTTCCCGTTCACGTCCAGGTTATGAACGAGACTTCGAGGGACACTATGAATCGCAAATGGAGGCACGAACTGGACCATGACGCGGAATCCGTCTTTTGGCTCCTCCTTTACTGGGCTGTAGGCGCCCAGCCCGAAGGGTTCAAAAACGAGCCCATCAATCGTGGAATCTGGTCATGTTTGATAGGAGAAGTCGAGAACCGTAATCTTTTGGTCGAGGGCCGGATCGATCGTGCCACCCATTCAGCCTACAAACCCCTCCGGCCTTTACTCGAAAGTATCGCCGCCATCCTTGCTGTCGACCGACACTGGGTCGAGTCATCCGACCCACGAAATGACCAAGTGTACCTTACCGAGGCATTTCAGCGCTTAGTTCTCCAGTTCATCCTCGACAACCGTGGGAAGGAATTCATGCAGTACAATGTGGAGCGCAGCCCTCGTCGCCCTGAATTAACATCGGAAAATATAGGCCTACGGTGGACCTCACACTGGACCAACCATTCCGAGAACATTAGAAAACGGTCACCACCTAGTCCCTCAATTCCGCAGGGCGAAGTGAAGCGGCTTCGCACTAGTAATGCGCCGATTGATGACACGATATCTGAGGTAGAGCATCGATGTGCTCGTTGCGATTCCTATATGTTCTCAGCAGTGTGTTTCTAGATTCCTTCGGACGGGTACGAAGACGAGGATCGACTTGCGGACGAAGTAGAAATAGAGTAGATCGGGGTAGAAGAGAAAAGGCGAGTAGCAGTCCCATGAACTCGATATGTACTAGTAAACTAGAAAAGCGGTGTTTCTGTCTATAATAGCTTGCTCACTGGTCCGCCGCTCACAACGAATTAAAACACATCTAGCTAACTCCCTTTCAAGCGGAAGATCGAATATCGCGCCTCGCGATGACGACTTTCGATAGTATCACTCTCGCAGAAGCATGAAGCATGAGTGCCGGTCTAAGGATGATGTGGCGGTGGACATTTCAGTCCAACAACACTCGGCGCAGCGGCCATCAGGATATGATATATATCATATAGTCCACTGGCACGCGCACGGAACTCCATCTGGGACTCATGTTACCTACAGTAGCTCCTGTCTTCGTATTCGGCTCCTACTTTCGCGCCTCCAACCCATCGAAAGGGTTGCATTCGTCGTCACTTCTCGACTCCTGCCTGCACGCAACACAGCCCTTTCCCCGTGCATTTTACACCTAAATACCTTTGGAGGTAGTGAGTGGGGTTTTTCGTCATCTTGTCAGTCAGGCGGCCATGGCCGAGTATCGCCGTCCTCCGAGTCGCAACCCGCGGTTGCGTTTGCTTTGCAGCATTCATTCCCAGCCGCCTATCAATCCAATCCACGCCCCTCCATTCTGCCATCTCTTCCCATCCCATGACTGGAACAGGCAACCGATCAGGAAGCTCAACGACGACTACAGTGTAACGTACTTTCTGCGGATCCGAAGGCGGCCTCGCAGGCCTGGGGAATGTGGGGATGCGCAACGTTGTCTGGAACAGCCGGACAGGTCTATTCTCTATCTCGCCCTCACAGTCGGGGTTCTATGGATATCGGGGCCATTCGAAAAAACGGCATAAAATGTCAAAACATTTGGTGAGCTCTCTACACCATTTTGGGCGCTTCCGCTATGGCCTCCCTCAACGTCCTGCGCACACAAATGACCTCTCGCTCGATCGTCAAAATGCAGGCACCGATGGCCAGCTCGGGCATGGCCTCCCTCGAAAAAGTGCGGCCCAAAGTCTACCGTATAATCGGAAATAGTGCGGAGGAGTAGAGAATACAGTATTCGGCCGCCGATTGAGAGCTTCAGCGCGATGTCTGGGGCATCCGGAAAAGACGCCGATATTGAATCCTCACCCCACCAAGGGGATCTCAAGTCTCAAGCCCATTTCAATCGAGCGGAGTAGCAGGTGAAAGGCTGTTGATCCCCACGAGCGAGCCCCTGCTGCAACTTCCAGGTGGAGTTCCGCGCCCGGGGACTACATTCTGATGGCCGCTACGCCCGACGTCGTTGGCGACTAAGATGTAAATCCACACACCGTCTGTGGAGGCTCAGCGTTCGTGCTTCATAAGCTCCCGCGGGTTTGAGTGATGCTATTCGACTTGTCGTTGCTTTAACTCGCGAGCCACGTCTCAAAGTCGATCTTCGCTCAAAGGAGGATTAGCCTGACTATGGTGCGGTACTCAACCCGATCCTTCGCATCCCATGATCGACCCACATAAGCCCGAAAATGAACGAGATGTCGTCGCCCACCACACCGCCACGTTCCCCGGCTGTTGTCGGATGTCGGTGGATTCAAAGTGTGTAACCTCGTCGTCGAACTTGTGATGGCCAAGGACGAGTGAGTCTTCCTTCGTTTATGGACGAATTAGGCTGTGCGCGATGGTGGTCTGCTGATCAATACGCCCCCTCTCTTATCGTAGCGTATGCGAACCCAAGCCGTGCTCCTTTGATGGCGTGTATCAGCCATCACCCCTGGAAAACGTTCCCGGATGGCAAAGTCCTCTTGCCCTCGTACTTCTACGGACAGGCCCGAATATTGCCTCGATCTGACATACATGCACGCGCTGCTGCGACTGGGCTACAAGTTGAGGACTCGCCTGCTCCCGAGATCGGCAAGCAGATCTACAAGTTGGGCTGGGCTTTGCTGCGATCGCCATGGTGGGAGCGGAGCTGACGTGCAAAGCATAGATATATTTGCAAATACGCACCCCACGATACTTCCTAAGTCCTTTAGGGTAAGGTGCGGCACCTGCTTTCGCACGGGTATACCACCTAGATTTAGGTTTGTAGATTCTCATGGGCTTATGTGTCCTGCTATTCATGGCCCGATCTCGAATGCAGTAGGCAAACAGCCACTGACCTTTGTGATACTGAAGACCTGTACCTCGACCAGATTGAAAAAATAACATGGATCTATTAACAATGAAGACGTGGACCTGCAACCATGTTCGTGCGTACAGAGGGGTATGCACAGATGGGGAATAGTTGATAATGTATGTGCAACGAAAAAAAAATGAAAGGTTTCCGCTACGGGTCCGCAAAATACATACAGAGAGTTCATGAAGGGTCATGGCTATAAAGAAGTCGCGTCATCATGAGTTGCTTGCACACTAATGTGAATCCGTGGTGCGTTTGCGGAAATGATATCATAGTTGACGGGAATCTAGACACGGAAGACGGTGAGGATGGCGACACGCCCGTCCTGCGGGATGCCATGGTTGACGCCTGGGGGTATGTAGTGAGAGGGTGTCCCCGCCAGAAATGGACCAAGAAAGCAGCCAGGAGCGGAAAGAGGGTCAGACGCACCCTTGCTACCAGGCTCGAGAAGCCCCGTGCGCCACTCGACTTCAGCACGCCACCAAATGTTATGTCCTTTCCAATGGCTGCCAGCCAGTGCGCGCTCCACAAACCAGTCTCGGCCGAGGTTGTATCCATTCTTGGAGATCTTGTGCCGCTTCTGGGAAGGCTCCTCCTTCGAAGCTCTGTACATTTCGTTTGCATATATATATATCCGTCAATAAAGATAAATAAAGGTATATGAAGAAATAAAAACTCGCGCGACCAGCGGGAGGGGAGGGGATGATATACGCACCCGATGAACCACGCGCCGCTGTCGCCGTGCGTGCCGTTCTGTCGCCAGGCGCGGAAATGGTGCCCACCGGCAACGCTCTCCCAACACGTCCCCCAGACGGGGAAATAGGCTTGCCTGGCGAGGTACATTTCTGGTGTCCGGCCATTTCCGTCGCCTAGATCCGCGTTGTGAATGTTGCCAATGTGCAGCCCTAGGCATTCATTCGAGTACCCAATCGACCTGCGAACGCAACAACCGTCACACATGGGGGCGACAAATTACAATGAGAAGCGACGAAAATAAAAGGAGAGTGAAAGCAGGGAAGGGAAAGTCTTACTTTGTGTATTCGCGGAAGCCTTCTTCGGTGAGCACGAGGGGGTCCGAAAGTCCCGAAAGGATCACGTTGAGGGGCTCGCCAAGGAGCGGCGCGGTATACTGCGGAGTATCAGCACTGCGTCAGCCATCATGCGTTGCGTGCGTTACTACGGGCCGATAGGCATGCGACTGACATCAAGGAGACGGCCGCCGTTGATGCGCGGGTCAGCCCACCCGCTAGAGATGTCGACGTCTTTCCAGGTATCGTGCGGTGCAGTGGGACTGTCGTTCGCCGATGACAAGACAATTTGTGGCGTGCTGCCTGGCCTTCCGACCGTCAACGCAAGGGTATCTTGAGTGAAGAAAGCGCCGGCTACGGGAATGAGGATAAGGATGAGCATCTGGCTAGGTAGCGCGGGGCGGGGAGTGGGGTAGGGTATAGCGAGGTGGATGGTGTAGAGGATAAAGAGGGACGGAGGGTGGCAGCATGCCAGTGGATGATGGACATGGGCGACTTTATCCGGACGCTGCCTCGAGCCGAGCGTGCCCTTTAGGAAATTTCCATTTACGATCTTCTCTCACCGACAGAGTCACTCCTCACTCTGCCTGTATCTTGCAATTTTTTGGAGAAGAATCATCATGGTGCGCCAAAGCGTTACTGCGTCGAAATCATCGGAGCACCATCCGAAGGCCGAGAAGAAAATCAGACCAGAACAAAAGTTGCCCAAACTCGTCGAACCTCCACCAACGGATAACTCAGATGCCAGTGAAAGTGAAAGCGATGAAGGCAGCGGGGTCGATGAGGAGGGATTGGAAAAACTTATCAGAGCCTTGGGGGAGGATGGCCTCGACGAATTTGACCTAACGCAATTGCGTATGTTGGCTGGCTCCCCGGTTGGTGAGGAGGAAGATGGCGAAGAAGAAGAAGGTGATGCTGACGATAATGCGGACTCAACAACTGGGTCAGAAGAGGAGAAACAAGCAGATGGGGAAGAGGCGGAGGAGGGAATCGCGTTGGACGACGAGGACGTCGACTCTGTCGATGAGGACGCAATTCCACGAAGGAAAATCGAAGTGGACAACAAGGTGCGCACCCTCCCTGCTCCCTCGCTCGATAACTCGTCTTAATTCCATGAACAGATCGCGCTCGAACGCATACGGGACACCATCAAGTTAGACCCATCACTTCCATGGACCGAAACGCTGACGGTCTCATACCCCGAGACAATTGACGTCGACATTAATGACGACTTGAACCGGGAACTCGCATTGTGAGCAACATTCATTTCCATTGGCACTATTCCTTTTACCCCCCAACTCTCTACGCCAACTGACTGACTGACCGTCCTTACTTGCGTAGCTACAAACAGGCTCTGCATGGCGCGAAGACCGCTCGCGCCCTCGCCGCCGAACATCGCCTCCCCTTCGCGCGGCCGGACGACTTTTTCGCAGAAATGGTCAAGACGGATGCACACATGGAACGCATTCGACAGCGTCTACTCGATGAGAGCGCAAGCATCGCGAAGAGTGAAGCGCGGCGGCGCGAGCGCGAAGGCAAAAAGATTGGCAAGCAAGTACAGATCGAAAAGCTCAAGGAGCGCCAGCGCAGCAAAAAGGACATGGAGGAGCGGCTTAAGGGGCTTAAACGCAGTACATTTCTCCTCCTCTTTCCTCTGCGCGGTTTGGCTTGATTTAATGTGTCTTTTATTCAACGACGTCACGGTGATTAGAACACAAGGGTGCGCTGGAGAATGCGCAAGCGGACGGCGACGACGACGCGTTTGACGTGGCGGTAGAAGATGCCATCACGGACCGACCTGCGAAGCGCGCGCGCACAGGCAAGGCTGGCGGCAGTTTGCCGCGACATGTGCGCGACAAAAAATTCGGATTTGGCGGCCGCGGAAAGAGGGAAAAGCAAAACACGCGCACATCCACAGATGACTTTGACCGGTCTGTTGCGTGGAGAGGCAAGAGTGGGGGTGCTCGGGGCCGGGGTGGGGCGGGGAAGGGCCAAAGCAGGCCAGGAAAGTCGCGCCGTGCAGAGGCGAGAAGTAAAAAGTAAATCTTAATGAGTTGTCATAATGCAACGTTTAGGAGTTTAGGAGTGCTGTTCGCATGGTAGGGGCAATCACTGAAACCGACCTGGTAAAAATAATAGTAGAAATATTGAGACACTAAAGGACTTCTTCAGATTCTTGAGAGTCAAAGGCTCTCTCCTATCAAACACTTTGATAGCAGTCAACAATGAATTTCTCGCGAAATGACCCAGGATCTTTTAATGAGGCTTTCCAGCGCTTGATCCTCCAATTTATCCTCGACAATCGCGGGGAGGAATTCATGAAGTACAAAGTTAGGTGCAGTGCTCGTTGCCCCGATCTGACGTTGGAAAACATAGTACCGTCTTGGGCAGCAGGCTGGTTCATCCATAGCGAGAACAGTAGAAAAAGATCATCACCTCGTCCCTCAATCCCGCAGGGTAAAATGAAACGACCTCGCATTAATGGAAAGACAAGACTACTCGCTAGAATTCCTGTCTGTTCTCATCGATGAGTAGATTGGGTGGATGGGGAAAGGCGAGAATAAATTCGATCAGTGTGGCCGCCACACGATTAAAAACACATCTGAGGTCGTGCCACGTGACCAATGTCAAGTTATCGCATCGACTCGACTCTGGTCTGAAAACAAGGTCTGGTCACTGTCTGGTCCCGGAGTAAGAGTAGTGCCACTCGCCAGTCGTGGACCTGTCTAGGTTGGAGGCCGCATAGATTAACAAGACCATCACACTCACACGCTCATACGCTCACACGCACACCGCCCCGTGTACACGCTCAGCGGTACCATGACACCAAGCGTATCCTACCACTGCCCTTGTCTTTCCACTGACCCAGTCCCTCCGCCCCCAAATACACCTTCCTCCTCGTACTCTTTCCATCCCCTCCACGAGCTCTTTTTCTGCGAAGAGTGCGACGCAGTCCGCTGTAATCGTTGTGTCTCAGTCGAAGTCAGCGGCTACTACTGCCCAAACTGCCTATTCGAGGTCCCAAGCGCGAGCGTACGCGCAGAGAAAAACAGGTCCGTGACTAAACCTCTGCTAGTCGAGAACCGGGTGTCTCACATATGATATCATTTGTAGATGCGCGCGGAACTGCTTCATGTGCCCCAATTGTCGAAACACGCTGTCCGTCGTCCCCTCAGATCCACCGGATGCGGACGACGGCAGATCTCTCGTCGCTAGCTCAGTCGGCGAGCCCCCCTTTTTCCTTTATTGTAATTTCTGCAGATGGGACTCTGCAGAGGTCGACATCACGTTCGAAAAGCCGACAGGCCTCGCTGGTGGGTCATTCTCACTTTTTTTTTTCTTTCTCTTCTCGAGGGCCCTTCCGTAAATCTAATGTGTCTCGGTCGTAGCTCAGTTACAAAAGTTCGAGGACTCTGCGCCGGATTCGCTCGAATTCGAACGCATTAAAGAGCACTTTGAGCCATTCCTACGTGCATCCTCTTCCTCCTCCGGCCTTACTGGCCACTCACACGCGACACACTCGCATGCCACGCCGATCAACCCCATCACAGCTGCGGCATCGTCTGCATTGGCGCGCGACATTCCAGGCGTTGGAAAGTACACCCCCGCTCCACGCAGTCGGCGCGACAAGGGCGCGCGGGATGAGATTTCCGAGTACCGCAGTCGGTTGGAGGTTGGAAGCACAAAGGACGCGACCAACGTAGATTTTATGCGGCGACTTGAGGAAGTATCGCAGGTCGCGGCACTAAGTCAGCGATGGGCGAACAGCTGGACGTCGACGCTACGTGCTAGGTACGGTTACCCTTTTCGACGTCGCGAAATGTGCGCCATTTTCATCGCAGAGCGCTAGCGAACAGAAGCCCCTGCGAATACCTCTCCACTCCAAAAAGACGAAGCGCTGCCCGACGTGTCGTCACATCCTCATCAAGCCTGAACAGAAAGCGCAATCTGTCCGTTTCAAGATCAAGCTCGTCGCGGCCAATTACCTACCGGCCATGATGGCCACATTTCCTCCCAACCAGGACTCGGTCCGGCAACGAGGAGCGGGCGCCGGTAGCCAGGCGCCGGTTGAGGACGCGAGCGGGGCGAGCGGTCTACATGCGGGTGGCACATACCCGTTCCACCTCGCACTGACGAACCCACTGTACGACCCGATTCAGGTACGACTGGCAGTGCAACGGCAGGTGCCTCCGCCCTCCTCTTCCTCTTCGGCGCCAGCTGGGAGTCCGGAGAAGGCACGACGGCCGCCGTTCGCAGTGTCGTTGCCACAGTCGGCGTTCCCTGTCGCAGCGTTTGCCGAGGCGTGGGAATATGAAGATGACGAAGATATGTTCGGGGGCGAGGACGACGAGTTTGGTGGTGGGCTTGACCGTGATCGCGGAGGTGGAAGCGCCGGCGGGAAGGTGAAGACGGTGGGCGTTTTGGAGCGACGTGCTAACGTCACCGTCGTTGGTGGGGAAGTCGTGGTTGGCAGAGACGCTAAGGGACCCGTCAAGGTGGGCGTTGCACTTTGACAGATTGATACGTTGCAACGCGATTCTGACGCCCTGTGATCGGTTGTTTTGCAGTTCAACATGTTCATTTCTTACACTTATAGGTCTGATGACACGCTGGCCGAGGACGATCTTCGGGCGACGCCATCACGCAAGGAAAAGGTGCCAGAGATGAAGACGTTTACATTTTATACTGTTGTCAATCTTGGGATGATCGTTCCTCGGACGACCGAAGTCGATAATTAGAACAAACAATGTACCTTTTGTCTCGTAAGTCGACGTCGGCACTTTGTCGGCCGTATCATTTAGAGTAACCCTAACCCGATTGACAACGATCCGTACAGCCGCAAAGAGTGATGATTGTTTCTAACCAGACCCGACCCGCCTTTATTCTTCTTCCTTCCTCTCTTCCCCTCCCTTCATTCCCTTCATTTGATGCTGGCGTCCCTCCAATAATCCTTGCCAGGAGCAAGCTACTAGTCGCCCCAAACTTATCCCATTCTCTTTTTACGTTTCCACAGTTTTCCCTTTCCCCCGACTTCCCCGACAAGCCAATGATGGCGTCAACTGCTGCGATGGCATCGACCTCCTCTACCACCCTGACGCAGGAATCGGGGCCACAGGCGGGCCCTTTACCAACGAAGCGCGGGGAAATAGGTTTCACTCAAGGTGTCCATGAACAAGAGCAGGTGCAACCCCAAACAGCTGTCCTCTCTGATCCCCTGCCGGCGCGCCACCCTGCAGACCGTCGCCCTCCTACCCCGTCGCAAGTCCCTACCAATGCAGCGCCCAGAAACGCAGCCCCCTCGCATTCGGGGACTCCTCAAAGCCCCACGGACACCGCCTCTACGAGCATCATCAGCAAACGCTCTTTCCTTGGGCGCAAGAGACTACCAAAACTCATGGGCGTCCATTTTACGACGCTATTATGGCTATGTACTCAACTTTGCGTATTCGCTGGAACCATCATTGGATGGGCGTTCGCGGCCATGGCCATTTCTGCTTCCCAAAACACCGCGCCCTCGCAGGGCCCAGGGAGCGATCAAAATATGTCGCAACCCGAGATGAACTCTTCCAACATTTTCGTTCATGTGGCGTTTGCTCTCGTTGCGCTCGCGCAGCTCGTCCTCCTCGAGCGCCGCATCTTTCGCGCCCGTGCCGAACGCTACGTTTTCAAGCATCCGGGAGAACTGCTTCCTGGTTCACTACGACGTGGACATTCGGGCCCCAACTCCTCAATTTCGATGTCGATCGCACCATGGAGTCGACCTCCTTTGCCAACGTACGCGGCCGCACTGGCAGCGAGCGGCGTCGGCACCGGGGACGTAGAGGATGCGGTGATCGCGCAGCCTCCCCCTCCGGCATACGGCAAAACACGCGGGAGCACGCTGGTGCTTTCTGGTTACCTACGAGACAGTCTTCGCTTGCAAGCCCGTGAACACGAGGAGCATCGAGCGAGTATCACGAGCAAGCGCAGCGATCGACCGATCAGCTTCGTCAGCCGGGACGAGGCATGGGAAGAGCGGCGGGATGCGGATCGTGCGCGTAGGATCGAGGAAGCGCTTGCAGCGTTGGAAGATTCGCGGCCTGTTTTGGAGAGCACCGCTGAAGAACCGATTTCGGAGGGGCAGGGGCGAACTGGAAGCTGGATTTCGGATGTGACTCATGGCGTCTAATCCGGGACATTTGAAACTTACATGATGTCGCCGTTGTCTTTCCATTCACTGATGTTTGCTTATCGTCTGTACGACGTTAATCCATTTGTACCTCTGTATCTCTTCGTAACTGTTATTTCTCCCTTGGACTGTACTAAAGGTGGCAGACCGCCTTGTTGCTTACGTCATATTCTCTAGTCTCAACCTCACTTTGCATGAGCGGTTTTATCGGACGTGGACAGAATAGGGTCCTCTTCCGCATTCCTAGCTAGGTCCCGAGAACCTAGAATCGATGACTCGACGGTCTCGTCCTCCATGCTAGCCCATGGAACCCAGATACGGCACAGCCTCACAGGGCGTGATTTGGTTTAACGCGCGCCGCCAAACCACTAGCTTGGCACACATGTCTTGGCTAGAGTTAACGCCTTTCCCCGTTCATAATGGGACCTGAACCTGACAAAATCAAAATGCCCGCGCCCCCCCTTTCCCCAAAATGACTTCCCACCTCTTATCATTGCCACCACCAGCTTCCCCCTCCCAACAACCGGCCACCATCCCCCTGCTGTCGTCATACCTGGACAAAACGGCGACGTCTGTGTCCTTATCGGTGGCAGGCGAGCCACCCACTTACTCCCCGTCTGCAGATGTCCCCTCTTACTCTGTCGCTCCTGGGCCATCCGAGCGCACGCTCGCCGTGACCGCGCGCGCGCGCAGGAGGACGTACACGGGTGTGTTTGTACGGAGTAACGGCCTCATTACCATCGCCTTGCGTGGGCAGGATGAGCATGCCTCGTCGCCCTCTTATGGTCGTTGTGGTACAATATCCGGAGATGTCGGACTCAGCTGTACCCAAGGAGTGCAAGCCGTCGTTCTCAAAGTACGTACCGCTACCTCTCCCTACATAATATCCTCTCTCTCTCTCTCTCCCTCTCCCTCGCTGCCCTCCACATTACTGACGTCCGTTGATTATGCGCTTTTAGTTGGAGGGCCGAGTACACTTGGCCAGCCCAGAGGGCGCAAGCTCCGAGACGCAGTTCTTCAGTGACTCGTATGACCTCTGGAAACCGTCTGAAGACGACGCAGACGGCCGTGGATCGTGCCCTAGCATGTTCCCGTTCGAGACAGTGCTTCCGGAGACGTTCACGGATAGAGGTGGGATACGCGCTCTCCCTCCCACGCACGACATCGTGTATCCCAACGCTTCGGACATCCGTGCGAAATGCTACTATCTCTTACGGGTCGTCGTCAGGCGCAAAGGGACCAAGGTTCCAATTTGGAAGCTTTCCAAAAAGTGAGTGGGCCATTTGCACCCTGTTTCACACTTCCCGCAATCTGCCCCTCCAACCCCTTTTTTTGTTTTTGAGGCAATGGCCATCTGACTCGTTCGGTTACCATTTGACGGGCCGTTACTCTATGGCAGGTTGGAGGTCCAATTTGTCTATCAGCCTCGCACGCGACCACCACAACCGATTATTTCGTCGCCGTTTCCTTTCCTTTCCACCGTCAAGTCGTCGCCCGAAGAGTGGTTCCAAGTACCAAGCACGATACTTCCAAAGGTCAGCACGGACATCGAGCCCATCGAGTGTCATGTAAGTCGGACAAATACGTTGCCCCAAAGTCAAAAGGAACGGTGCCTGATTTTGATCCCCAGTTGTTTATCCCTGTTGTTCAAACATTCGCGTTGACCGATACGATCCCGTTCTATCTGCAACTCATTGCGCCGTCCAAGTCTCTGCAGGCGTTCTTGTATCCCACCATACCGGCTCATATGAAGCTGAAGCGATCGAAGAGCATCGCCACCGAGACTACCGCCCCGCCGACGGTGCGCGTGTATCTACTGCGTCAGATCGTAATGGCCGTCAGGGGTCAGCTGTCGATGCGCCAATTTTCAATCGGCGAGGGTAGCCTGCGCTCCCTCCCCCCTGGTGCCTCGTTACCATCCATGTTGCGCTCCGAGCCGTTGGGCGACGGAATGGGCACACTCGACTACGAGGGAGAAGTGCAACCGAGTCCTGACATCACGGTGGGCCAGTTCGGTATGAGCCGAATACAAGTTCGGGTGCGTTGATCGCTCACTTCATGTTATTGATGGACATTGTGTTGAGAGGGGGTGGGATTCGCTTTGCAGGACTTTATAACGACTCATCTTGCGCCTCCAAATCAGTTTACATCGCCGTTGCTCGTCCATCGACATTCGCATCCTATCCGTCTCGTCACGGACCCGTTCTCGGACGGCGGTGACCGCGATGGTCACGCGTCATGATCTCTCTTTTTTTGGGTTCCATTAACGTGTGCCTCGGATCTCTCTAAATGTTTTGTGCATGCCTGCTCTATCCTGCCCTGTATACCTTATGAACATAACGTCCTCCGTTTATGATTGGACAAGTGGCCGTCCGTGAGATTCTATTCTCACACGTTCATGGCTAACTTACGTTGGCTAGCCAATGAAGGTTGATTCAGGTGATACTGTATTAACAGATTCCCATGACGAAACATGTAGGATATTACATAGCTATTATTAATGCTACCGACTTGTGATGACCTTGTACTCGTCTGTCTATATCAATAAGTCAGTGTGTTGTTTGTGGGTATCTAAGCAAAAGCTCAAGGGTTACATGTTTATCGCAGCCCCATCCCGCTTAACCACGCTGTTCAATGCAGCCCTATCCCTGGGACACCATCCGTGGCGCGACGCGAAAATCGTCCCCATCCCAAAGCCTAACAAAGCGGACTACAGGCTAGGCAAGGCATACCGCCCGATCTCTCTACTGGAGTGCTGCGGCAAGCTCCTAGAGAAAATCGTCGCGAAGAGGATCTTGCTAGAGGGCAACCAATTCCACCTCTTCCCCCCCTCCCAATTCGGGTCGCGAGACTTCCACTCTGTCACTGATGCCGCCATGTGCCTCACCCATTCCATCCAATCCTGTGTCAGGACTGGTCATGTCGGTGCACTAATCCTCTTTGACATCCAAGGCTTTTTCGACAACTTACATGTCGGCCGCCTTACCCAACTTGTTGCCTCCCTCGGCTTCCCCCCATCCCTTTGCAACTGGGTCCGATCCTTTCTCACGGATCGACGGGTCACGATGTCAATTAACGGCGAACCCTCCCCCGAGCTTGTCCTCAACCATGGCACCCCTCAGGGGTCCCCCCTATCTCCCCTTCTATCCGCCATCTATCTCATCCCCCTACTCCGTCTTGCGGAATCATGGAAGTTCCATGGCCTCTCAACGTACATTGACGACGGCTCGATTTTCGCAACAGGACCTACACATAAGATCGCCACGGACCGCGCGGCTTCCGCCCTCCGTTCCATGACGGAGTGGCTAACCCGCAACGGCCTTGGCATCGACTTGGACAAGACGGAGTACATTAGTTTCCAACCCCCCCGTGCATCCACCAGACATATTGGATACCAAATCGACAACCTCTCACTGGGGCTCCCGGGCGGCCGGGTCCTCTTGGTGTGACGGTCCAATACGGTCTGGTACCTTGGCATGTACATCCAACACAACCTTCAATGGGACGCCCATACGAAAATCATGGCAGCCTGTGCCCGGTCCACCATTTGCGCTCTCCACCTATTGGGGAATTTGGTCCGCGGACTTGATTTCTTCAACTGGAGGAAAGTCTACAACGCCATTGTCCTCCCCGTGCTAACCTTTGGATCCCCAGTATGGTCCCTCCACCTCCCCAAGAGCGCCCTCCAAAATCTCCAAATCGCACAAAACGATGCCATCCACAGAATAGG
>Ga0307512_10003070_pt1 | contig 19998 bp, 15 predicted proteins | sample 14_EM_MG_FD_200267 | JGI IMG/M metagenome (GOLD analysis project Ga0307512, IMG submission 200267) | Populus trichocarpa ectomycorrhiza microbial communities from riparian zone in the Pacific Northwest, United States - 14_EM | ecosystem: Host-associated > Plants > Roots > Unclassified | place... | reverse complement strand
GATCTCCATGCGGGAATAAGTGCGCGTGGGATTGGAAGTTAGATCGTAAGGTGTCGAGGAAGTTATCAAGCTCTTTTGCTCCGCCGCAGTACCGTTCTGGATGGGTCATATCGAAGATTTTCGTTCTCGTTGTTTCCGGTTGAATAGACTCTCTGCGGTATTCCCGGTTTGCTTCCATCAGCTCGGCATTCTGCACACATAGTTGAGTATTCTGTTGGATGGCATTGTTGAGCATTTCTCGCTGTTCCTCCATCATCTTTCGCATTGACGCGATCTCGGATTGCATGGTAGGTTCGGGCTCGCTGGGGTTGTCGCCCAGGACGTCGCTCAGGTTGTCGCCTAGGCCGTCGCTCAGGGCATCTTCCATGTCGGTAGTGTTTTCTTCGTAGTCGTGATCGTCCTCGTCGTGGATCTCGTCCTCCGGAAGTACGGAGGCTCCTCGGGTGAGAATAGGTGTTACTCGGCCGAGAGGCGATCATAGGTTTTCCGTGCTCGAACGTATACTAGCCAAGCGCAATTGACCTCTGGCAGCTTTCTTAGGGGGCATAGTAGACGATTGGCGGTAGAATTGACGCGCAAGGTGTTCGTTTGCTGTCGATTGTGTCGTTCTTTGACCATAGGGGTAAAACTCGTATATCCTCGTGAGCGAAACGTATCCGATAACTGAAAATCGAATATAATATAAATGCACGTACGCCTACGTCTACTCGCAGACGTATGATATGATAGTATACGGTTGCACACGAGAGCGAGTGAGCATAGATGGAGAGTATAGTAGTAAGATATTTGATACTGATCCAAGTGTCGTACCTGGCGATCTATATACAATAGCGCTTACCCGGCCTCGGGTCACGTGTCGCCGTTACAAGGCCTCAAGGGTTGATTGTTGTTCCCTAGTCATCGAGCAATTTGAAGACGTATTATCAGTAGTAATTCCTAATAAATGGCCGTCTATGAGCTCGAAACGATTTAGATCATCGTTCAAATATATAGCTGGCCTGGCTCCAGTACATTGACCATCGAGCTATTATTCTTAATTAGCATTCACGATCGGGAAAGACCACGCTACCAACATCATCGAACATGAGTTGTACTTCTCACAATGCCCAATTTCGATTCATAGTGTAAGCAAAGACCTACGTTATCGCAAATTTGTTTGTCGATATCCACCCATCTAATGCTAAGGTAACATTATATCTTGACGGCAATTGCTTCTTAATTGGATCAACTGTCAGTTAGTATTCCCTCCGGCAAATGATGCTAAGGGTCCTGGCGGATGGAACCACCAGCTTGCCGTGTAATGCATTAAATGATCATCATAGCTCGAAATTTGATATAGCATTCCATGGAATCTGAGCCGAAACAAAACCTGACATGAGGTAGCGAATCCAGGCGTCTTGGTCGAATTCGGAAGTTAGATAGTCCTGTGCTGCCAGTTTACACCATTCTGTCTGTCAATTGTGTGAATATAGGTAAGATCTTAATGTTGAATATGAATTTCTTTTGCGAACTTACTATTGTAATTCCACGACAGCCTTGTTTCTTCAATATAACCAAAGCGGTTGTATCAACAGTAGTATTTGTGAATTCAGAAACTTCCGACTCTGTTAATTCGTTTAACTTTGCAATGTGAACCTGTGTCTAGTGTTACCAAGAGGTCCGGGTAACCCGCCAGCGATCCAGGTTTGGACCAGAAGAACAGTTTGGTTCGGTTCCAGAACTGTCCAATAACCCGAACCGCTGCTTCTTGGTGGTCCAAACCCAGCCCCGAACCAGTCAACCTCCGGGTATCGCCGGGTATGGCTAGACCCGTCGGGTCCAATCTTCGGTACTGCGTTTAGGGTTTTTCTATTTATGGTCGTATCCAGACATCCTACTGTTAATTGCAAAATATTGACTATGGTACTGCGTTTTCATTTTCTGATATATTGACAACCTCTATATTGCAAACAAGTAGAGAGATGCTTCCTACCCCATCCTGAGAATGAGCGTCAATGGAGCGTCAACAATTGATTGTCTTGCATCTTGGGTAATCTAAGTGGCGCTTAATCGCACGTATCTATGAACAAGTGATTAGCAGCCTTTATGAGCAAATAAGCAAATGATATTCCCGCGATAGCCTCCCGAACAGTAACAATGTATTTTATCTACGAAGGTACAACTCTGTGTTCACGAGCGTTTTAGACTCCAAAAATGGCCAATACTGAGTATACGGACTTTAAGAGCCACAGCACGCTTCGATAAACCATGGTTGAAGGCCCAACCTCGTTGACACTCTGTTGACACACATTTTCATGATGGGGCAGGGAGCATGTCGCCTTCTTTTTTGCCAATAAAGGATGGCGACACTTTCATTCTGTGTAATCACTACCAAATCGTGGTTGTATTATTCGACTTACAGGACCAAACATTGTTGACCCTCCATTGATGCTCATTTTCAAGAGAGGGCATGGAGCGTCTCGCATTCTTTCTTGCGTATAAAGGTTGTCAATGCTGTTGTTATGTATAACTACTACAAAAATACTTCTTAATTACCAGACTAACAAGACCTGAAATCGTTGATGCTCTGTTGATGGTCATTGTCAAGATGGGTCAGGGAGCGTGTTGCATTTCTTCTTTTACCTATACAGGGTGGCAACACTTCCATTATGTGTACTCCCAGCCAAATCGCGTTTTTATTACCCGAATTACATGATCAAAAATCGTTGACGCTACGTTGACGCTCATTTTCAAGATGGGGCAGGGAGCGTCTCGCTTTCTTTTTTGCGTATAATGGTTGTCAATGCTGTTGTTATGTATAACCACTACAGAATTACTTCATAATTACCACACTAACAAGACCTAAAATCCTTGACGCTCTGTGGACGCTCACTTTCAAGATGGGGCAGGGAGCGTGTTGCTTTCTCTTTTGCCTATGATGGGTGGCAACCCTTCCATTATGTATATTCTTGACCAAATCGCGATTTTATGACCTGACTTACAGGACTAAAAATCGTTGATGCTCCGTTGACGCTCCTTTTGCCCCGGGTGTAACCGCAATATGGAACCATTCACTTTGGCATACGATATTGACAATGGTCTTGTGGCCGCCGTTCTGTGCTGTTCATTTACATTCTCCTTTCTAACTACATTGTTCTTTAATAATGCATATAAATATACCCGTTAAAATATACTTTAAAGTGACCGCTAATTGTAGATAATGATATTACTCAAAAATCCTGTTCCCTTCAGTCAACTCTCGTCTTTGCTGTCATGTTGACTCATGAGGCTGCTGTCATCTACAAAATGGCTGTCTGCTTTATTACCACGCAGCTGATAGTGTACTAACCTGGGCATAGACCTTCATCAGTCAGCAAATCTGGAATAAAATCATTATCACGCGTGTGATCATTGGCATATGAAACAAGATTGAAAAATTGAACGCAGGGAAGCGGAGTACATATAAACAGATTTTCTGGGTGGCACACTGTCTGATTCAGAGCTTTCAGTTCTCTCACAGTGAGCATGTGGCGCAGGTGGCGTTCCGGGCCTCGGTGCCGCCTGTCTTGGTGGAAGTGCACACGTGCCTTTGCGCCTCTACCGGGTCTGTGGATTTTTTCCTGTGCCATTTTGGCAAGGAAGGCAGCCATCAGTTTGATTTTCCCGAACCATTGCCGGGTGTCTTTCTATCCCAGCCTTTACCATGTTACGCCCGGGAAACACAACACCCCACTTCTTCTCATCTCGGTTCCCGGCGTAAGGTTTTTAGATTAGTTGTAGCGTTTCCTCAATCCCGCCGCGCGGAAACCCTTTGTTAGCCATTGTGGCCATATTCAAGGCAAGATGCATGTCGGACTGTTTAAGCTGTACCCGTCCTCCTTGTCTTGCCATAGGTGCTGACATGTTGAAAACCTACAAGAAATTAGTTGCTGCTTCTAGAGTGAGATTTGGCTGTTACCTCAACCATATACGACTCCGTAGCCTCCTCTAAGGTCTTAAAGGCTGTGTTGTCCATGCCCGGGGACATGTATCACCAAATTCGTCTGCGAGACTCCCAGAACTGACAACATGGTAATGTTCAATTTTGCGGACTGTGCAGACAAATGCCTTGGTCGACCATGGTGGTTTCCCGTTATGGGAAGCGATGAATAGGTCATGTAGCTCTCTATGTACCCCAGCTGTGCGTCACACTGTTTGTTGACAGTCTTCTACCTCGGAATGAATTGACTCAAATCTGTTCGCATGCTGTTTGTGATTCCTCAGGCTTCTGGTATTGCGTACTATTTCCAAATGTGTGTCCTGGGTCATATTGTCGGTGGCTACAATTGCAGCGTTGCAGTGGACTAACTGGTGTCTGCGTTGCTGCTGTGTCTTGCCGGGTGGCACATTGTTTGAAGCGCCTGTCGTTCGGCTCGATTCGGCTTCAGTCGCACCAGGTTGATGTATTTCTGGAGCCATCACGTGCCGTTGCGGAATGGTGAGGAAGATGATCACGCAAAGAAGTGGGAAGTCCTGAAGATTATATAGCTAGCTACAAGTCAAAATGGAACGAGTGACAGCCATCTTACACCTTCAATTCAAGCTGAATCCGGCTGCGTATAGCTGCACTGCGTATAGCTGCAGGGCATTCCAATGACCACGCGATTTCAAGTAAGTAGGTCCGATGTTGTTTGTTTGTTTACAGGGATACATCGTGATGAACGACAGCTGATATCCCATTTTTGACAGATATAAAAAGGACATTCTTCGACGGAAAGGACGTCAGGTGATCATTGTCTCAATATATCTCGGGGATCTTACAAGAATCACACGGTAACCATCAAGTCTTAATGTACGGTTAGCATGACTATTCCCAACGAAGTGACGGTCAAAACGCTGATTTTGTTTGATTCTAATTTATCAAACCTACCAACCTTGAAATAAAAGACGCAGCTTGCCTCCATGTGGTCTATATCTTGCAACATCCAACATCTCGCCCAACAACAAGGTCAACACACGATACAATGGTCAATGCTCCGACAAAGAACCTTTCGCCACTTCCGGCAGGCAAATACCGCACATTGACAAAGAAATCCACACAATGTCCTCATGATGTGAATGAAGGCAACAGTGGCTTGGAGGCAAATAGGGTCCGAGCGTTGGGAGCATTGCACAGCTTACTATCTGACAAAAAGCTTTCGGCGGAGATTTGACGGGAAACGCAATTTTCAAGCAACGAAGACAAAGAGGAATGCATCGAGGATTATGTGGATTGAGAGACCGCAGTGGCAAGAACACGAGTTCAAGACGCAGAGACAGCGATTAGGCAAGAGCAGGAACATATGAGGAATGTTGAAATGGCACGATCGACATCCACACAGCCTGAAAGAACATTTGAGTAGATGATGAATGCTATCGGAGGCAGTCTGAGCCATCTTGCAAGTTCCGAAGATGAGGAGAATGGGGAAGACTAGGATGCTGATGAAGAAGATCCAGAGCTTAGCAAGCTGAGCGAAGATGATGAACCTGGCTGGGTGATGGACACAATCTCCAAAACGGTACAGCACCGCATGGAGAACTGTCGGCAGATCCAGATGAGGCTTGAGGAACTGACGCAACCCGGATGGGAGGACGTGGCCGACTACTTCCGTGAGAGAGATAGGAAGTCCGGAAAAACTGAATTGAAGGTTCCGGCAGTTGTGAAGCCCCAAACAGACACGACAGCAGTCATACCATCACCAACAACATTAGGAGAGGATATGTAGGTTCTTGATATCGTCCCCGGACAATCACAAATGCCGCAAGTGATGTCTCGACAGTGTAGTAGTTAAATGAGACTGGGTTCCGACAAACCTCAGGCAGACAGTCACAAAGTATCTCCCGTGCCAGACGATGTGCCCGATTCGTCACAGATGGAGATTGCAATGCCTGTTCAATGCATGAGCTTTTACCGAAGCATATAGCGTCGCTAGCTAAATACTATATGGAAATCGGATACCGCCGAAAACATGGTGACGTCTCCTGAGTCAACGGAGGAATAGCTAGCCAAATAGGTATTTTTGCCGACGTATCTCCAGTACAAGCAATTTCTACCTGCTGTGTTAGGCGTCAGCTCTTTCTGGATTTCAGTGACCAAATTGTGAGACAGGATTATTCGTGAGTGTGTGTGCAAGGGTCGTACGGGCCATGCAACTGTTCTAGACTCCAAATCAAGTTGATGGATGAGCAATGGACCGTATATGGTGTTGCCTGTTACGGTTAATTGATAAAGCAAAACCTAAATTTGACAAGAAATTTAATAACAATGGTGAAGTCAGTGATGTCATATGACACATAGAAGGAGCGGTCAAAGCACATCCGAAACCCGGATGAATGGCAGCCATCACTCTGCATTAATCCATCCAGCCAACTACATAACACTCTGCTCAGACTTCCTGCAGATGGTCGAAAAATCGAAAATAGCTTATTGTACATCATGAAAATCAAGGAGAATGAGCTGGATAATGAATGGTGAGGATGTTGGGGTATAGATATCTAAAACTAGGGCATGGATGTTTATACGGTAAATTTCCGGCCGAAAGCGCTGATATGTGATGGACCTACGTCATTCATCATTCAGTTGACGTGTATAGTGGTGACTCAGAAACTGAGATGTCTCGAAGATTTCGGATTCAAATGATAATTGATAGAATCGTCATACTGGCTGCCAAAAAAGACTGTATGGATTTTATGTACAATTGTTGAGCACCAAATGCCTGGTAGAATGTCTCTAAGGTGAGCTCAAAGGTGATTGTCAACGGAGCATCAACGATTTTTGGCATTGCATCTTGGAAAATACAGATGATTTCGCTGCAACATTCACTCATGATCTAAATAAAAGCCAGTCTTTCTAATCACACATGGTTGAGACAGCATTGCTACTATGTCCTAAAAATGAGCGTCAACGGAACGTCATCGACTTTTGGGCTTGCATCATGGAAAATGCAAGTGCTGTGCGGCAACATTAAGCCATAGTCAAACTGTCGGCCACCATTCTAAGCGAAAATGGTTGTGACAACATTGCTACTATGTCCTGAAAATGAGCGTCAATGGAGAGTCAAGGACTTCTGGCTTTGCATCGTGGAAAATGCAAGGGCTGTGCGGCGACATTAAGCCACAATCGAACAATCGGCCGCGTTTCCAGGTAAAAACGCTTTCGTTGACTTCCTCATTATGCCCTGAAAATGAGCATCAACGGAGCGTCAACAATTTTTGGCCTTGCATCTTGGAATATCAAGGGGCTATGAGACTACTTTGATCAATAATCGAACTATTGGCCGCCTCTCAAGGCAAACATGCTTCGACGAGGTTGTCACTATGCCCTAAACATGCGCGTCAATGGAGTGTCAATGATTTTATGCCTTGCATCTTGGAATATCAAGAGGCTATGAGACTACTTTGATCCATAATCGAAGTATCGGCCAGCTTTCTCGGTAAAAATGCACACGACCAGATTGTTACCATGTCCGAAAATGATCTTCAATGCAGCGTCAACTCAGCATCAACGCAGCATGAATGAGTTTTGATCTTGCATCTTGGATAATCCAATGGCAATGGAACGCAGATAACACACAATGAACCCATCCGCAGCCGTTGATCGCAAGAATGATAGTGACGATATCGTGTCTGCCTCCTATAATTGAGCGCCCACCGAGCTTCAGCAGTGTTTGTGGAGGCTCAGAACGCTACACAGCAATGAAGTGCATTGCGCTCTTCCCAAATCGAGTTTTATGCGGTCAGTCTTTGCAATCTAACCTTGTATACAACCTCACACATATCCATGCAATGTCTTACAGATCTGATTTTGTTACTTGTAGCAGTACAGTTAGTATTTAGGAACCCGCAGTCTGCGTTGCTGTATCATTACTTTCGGCAGTCTTTCGAGTCGGATTACCCAGCGTTCTAATTCCTACTGCCATGTCGGATTCAAAATCTTTGAACACCTCATTCCTGGAGGTTATGATCTCTTCCAGAAATGAATGTGTCTTTATTCGTGATTTGAGCGACCTTACTTTACACATCATCTTCGATGGTTGGTGGGCTTCAACGAATGTAGACTCGAAGCGGCCTGTTGCTTGGAATAATTCTAGACATGCCCCTTCGTGGCGATTCTATTTACACTGCAGAATTGAGGAGACCGGGAGCCCTGGCATCATATCTATCATTTGTCATCAAGTTCTTTGCCATCCATCAGTACATGGGACTAGCTCAATGGGGATACACAGGCTGGCAAAAGCTCACATCGCAAAGTTAAACGAATTAACAGAGTCACAGGTGATTGAATTGACTAGTCCAACGGTCCATGAAACCGCTTTGGCCATCCTGAAGAGGCAAGGAAGTCGAGCAATCACAATGCTAAGTTCGCACAGGAACATCAGATTCGACATCCAGGTTGATGCATATTGATAGAAATGACGGACAAAATGTTCGAAACTGGAAGCTAAGGACATTGAAACTTCTGAATTTCACCAAGACACATGGAATCGCTACCTCATGTCAGGATATGCTTCGCCTTCTATTGCATGGACACTAGATCCAATCCAGAGCTACGGTGGTCATGTAAGGCGTTACACGATGCGCTAGTGTAGCGATCTGCTTCGACACGCAGCAACATTTACCGGAGGGAATATGCACTGACTCTGGATGCAATTACGAAGCAATTGTCATCACAAAATGAAGTTACCATAGCCTCGGATGTATGGACATCAATGAACAAACTACCCATAACGTCGGTCATTGCTTACTCTATGCAACCTAATTGGGCACTGTGTGAAGTTCAACTCGCTTTCGATGAGGTTGATCGCCTGTTCTTTTCACATTTCGAAAGCTAATTATGGATGATAGGTCAAGGGCCAACATACTGAAGCAAGGATAGCCGTACATTTGAAGGACATGCTTGATCGTTTTGAGCTTACCGACTGCCGTTTGCTTGGAATGATGACTCATAATTCCTCCTCAGTATTAGGGGGGTGCTATAGCAGTAAGTAAAAGTACTTATGCACGGCCCTAGATAATTTCCCTAATTCGATCCTTGATAAATCTGGCGTTCAGATACTATCGGCAATATTAAGTCTTACACGTAATCGTCCTATTTTCGAAACATACTTCGAATCTGTTTGGGAGATTCCTGCCATCTTCGATTCAAGCGCTTTTTCTGTTTGTTCGATAACTTAGCAAGAAGTTTTTTCCTCGTTCGTGTTCGTCGCATGGGATCTATCGTAACCTCGTTCCTCTGCTTCTTTGATATGTTTAGAACACTCTTTGCTTCATTCAATACTTTATCGCAGCGTTGTTCGAACTGGATATCGTTATCGTCTTGCAACTCTCCTTGCGTATTGCTTATTTGAGTCTTTCTTTCGGGATGTATTATATTATCTCCCTCAGATAACAATTGGTTAGATAATGATAAGCCGCTCAACCGTGTAACTGGTACCAGTAATTGTACACGCAGATTATCAATATGTGTTACCAATCATGATTCGAGTCCTATTACGGATGCGAGCCACCAAACACTTTGCGCCACGAAGATGTATCGATTCTTGCTGGCGTAGTTGATCATCTTCTCGAAGGCATATACTATAACGTCATTGTCGTTCTCGAAGGTGATTGTCATTACCCAGGAATGTTCTTATCAAAGGTGCGGGGCTGCCGCTACACAAAGCTAATAGATTTTATAGATAATAATAGGTAGCTATAGGTATCATAAAAACTTAATAATAAATAACGGTTTTCTTTCGCTGGTAGGTAATGCTGTTTGTTTCGCTGCTAGAGCTTGTTCCTCCCATTGCCGGGACAATGTGATCTCTTATATAGAAGCTTCTTAGGTGTTACACATGCGCACCCTTATCTTGACTTCCATGATTTTGATAGCAATGTGTACTGCGTCAATTCAATGATTGCGTCTGACAAAAAGTTGCCACGAGTTCCTTTACGTTATCGTGTTCATGCAATGTGGTTTCAAAGCGTTACGCTCCTGATAAGAATCAGGCCATCCACCGCATCATATCATATATCAGATCATATCTTCAACTTGCACATCTTACTACCCGTTTATGCCAGTAGATGAAACGTTACACCAACAAAATAGTTGGCAGTGCTTTACGCAAATTAATACCTCACATTAAAGGCTATTTGGCTTGCATCATAGATTTACTCGGCGACCAACCAAATACTATTTCATCGCAGAACTTGTCGCGTCAGCTCACACTCGACACTGACGTTGCAATGCATACTAACTCAAACCAATGAGCAGGGTTGCTTCAGGCCTCATATCATCAGCCAACGTCATAATTCCCTCAGTCACGTCATGCTCAGGCCGAGAACTTTTGTACAAGCCGGGGAGTACCCTGGTTGTTCTTACCGCCTAAGGCGATAAGCCAAGAGTCCCGCTTTCTCGCATATTGACTATCGACTGCTGTTGTTTGTGTGTTGGAGTACCCTCCAGTCCAATCAAAGGAATCCCGCTAGTTTCAGAGAAATGAACGTGGTTGAATTCAATGCGCTCGGCAGACTTTGACATCTTTCGATCTGGCAGCATTGTTGTGTCTTCAAATCAGAATAACTGTATATCGTATTCTTTCAATGAATTCACTAGGCAGATTACCCGCCTATTCAATCGACGCGCAACTCCTATGAATCTCCGCTAAGAGACATAGGACTGGCCAAAGTGCATAGCCAAGAATAGGTGTTATGCATATCAGGTGACTAGACCGAGAGTAACTCCGTGATATGTATTCATCTACTAATGCAAGTACCATTATTGCTGTTAAGGGAAAACCCCTAACACTCAGATTACTCGATGACACGCAACCTGCAATCAACACTCGAGGCCTCTGGAATCGAGTGGCCTGGATTGATTAATCATATACCATGCATGGCGCACGTCATACAGCTGCGTTTAGATGCATTCATGAGCAGTCTCGGAGTGAAGGGCTGCACCAAGTCTTGGGACGCCCATGAGCGCGATCAGCAACGTGGAGAGATTGACAGCGTAGACATTGGGAAGAGTCAAAGGCTTCGAAGAGAGGGCAAATCTAGAATCAATAAGGTGTCGGCCATGAAACCAGGTTTATCAATGATAATTGAGAAAGTACCTATTTCAAGATATTTTGAAAGTGCTGAAACTGACCTTCAGATAGCAGAGAATGCTTGCTGTATTGATTACGCTAACACCTGGTCGTTGAAACGAGTTCTTTGACTGTCAAAAAGCCACAGTCTGCATCGCGGTCTTTCGAAATATGGATGTGAAGAAACATTGGAACTCAACCCTGATGTTGCTCGAGCGCGCCTTCCGATCACGTGAAATCACACACGAGTGTCTCAGCAACCCAAGCTACAGCGATTACCGGCCACTCTTCACAACACAAGATGAATGGAGCATTGTGAAGTATGTCATGGAAGTGTTGCAGCCATTCCGATATTGGATCCTGTGGATGTCGAAGAGGCATACAGTCACATTGCATCACGTTAGCACAATGTACAATGATATATTCGATCACATGAATGGTGTAATGAGAGCTTTGGCTAAGAAATAGACAGAATGGAAGGAAGACTTGATCTTCGCCATGATGTTAGCTCACCAGAAGCTGTCAAATTATTACGCTGAAGTCACTCCAGCGACAGGCATGCATCTCATTTCTGCACAGATCCTCTATTCTTTCCGGAACTTGCGATGGGTCAGAAAGTGGGATAAGGGAATCGATATTAATCCTCAGGACGAGACATCCTACAGTAACCAATACCAAGAGGCTTCCCTGATGTAGGTGGACAATGAATACTGTGCCAAACATGGACGTGTGCCGGTCAATAAACACGAAAGCTTACTGAGGAGCAACCATATCCCCTCCGCAACGGCTTTAGGATCCTATCAATTTTTTTCTGATCCTTATGATTCGTCCAGTGATGATGAAGAATACATAACGCCTGACAATGTGGCTGTGATGACACCAGGACGATGTGATCGCGTAGAATGCTTTTCGACGGCCGCCAGGCTCTATTCCAATTCGCCGCCCGAAGCACCAAAGAACTGGGGGCAAATTAATCCAAATCTCAATGATTACCACTCCGACCCAATTGAGATTCGCAGTACATTTTGGTTCCGGACATAACCAACCCCGTGGCATCAACAGGAGGAAACGCACACCAAGTATTCCGATGGCTCGATTGTGGCGCCCCACATAGTCTCTATCATACCACATGGTGTTGGAGTGGATGCCAGTTTTTCCCTAGGTTGAGATGTTATCAGCTGAAGTCAGTCAAAAACCACAGGTGAGACTCTTCGCGAAAACATGGTTTTCAGGCAGTTTGCTCGAGCCAATACCGGGATATTGGCAAGCGCTGACCCAGAATTGGATACATTGAACACAGAGAATGACTCAGAAATGAAGAAAGAGGCGGAGGAAAGGAAATTGCTCAAAATGGCCAAGGTTCACAACTTTTTGGAGATATGGTAGGGCAGCCGAAACATACGTGCTAGCCAGAATGAATCTCGAGCTCAAATCAAGCAGATGACCGCTGTTGGATGAATTTCGGACACAGAAGAGATCGTCAAAGCACCGTGGTCACTCTTTCAACATAATGGTGCAGCTGCAACCAAATTGTCAAAAAGATCTCCATTCCCACCACCTTTGTCGGCAATGGACCTCCCTGGAGGATGAACTCAAATATTAAATGTCCACCGAATCCGAAGAATCCACAGTCATCCCGTCGAAAGTGATGAGGATAGCACACCTGAAAGCATTCCGCACACTGAAGTTTGGCTTAACTGTACTGGGGACTTAGAGAATCGTAATGACAGCGAAGACAATTGCGGGGCGGAAGTTGAATCTGAGATAGAGTAAGAGGATAGCATCGAGGATCCGGACTGCCCAGAGCAGCAGGATGTAAGTGCCGCGCCATATGTTCCCTGATTGATTCAGCCTACACGGGACTCAAAGAGACAGTCTGAACAGGTGTTAATAACGTTCAATGCAACCGAAACGAGGAGGAACAAGGCAGTTAAGAAAATGTAGGACAGAATGCGTCAATGTTTGAACATCTTCTTTATGTATCTTGAGCGAGAGATTTAGTTAGTGATATATCATGGGCAAATGGTGAGCAGTGGCATGTCAATACCGGTTGATAAACAGATGCAGAGCACGCACAATGAAGCTTTTGGCAAGATAGATGAATTTTAGTCGTGTGAGAGCGAACAGTGCAAAAATGTCACTGCGCTCGGCTTTGCCACATGGCCAAGTGTCAATCTCTCCGAAAGATTACCGATATGTTCAAATAATGATGAAAACTACAATCGATGGCAGCAGATGTTGAACGGACAATACATTAAAATGAGCATCAACGGAGCCTCAACGATTTGTGGTTTTGTAAGTACAGTAATTGAACAACAATTTGGTCGCTGTGATGCATAACCGATATATTGGCAGCCTTTATGGGCAAAAGAGACAGCGACATGATCCCTGCCGCATTCTGAGAATGAGTGTCAACGGAGTGTCAACAATTTGTAGGTTCGCATCTTGGGTAGTGTATGTTCTGATTGGTTTCAGAGATCCATCTATCCGATAATTGCAGCCTTTACTGGGGAAAACTACAGCGACATGTTTCCTGCCGCATCCTGAGAATGAGCCTCAATGGAGCGTCAACAAGTTTTAGCTTCGCATCTTGGGTAATGTATGTTCCGATTGGTTGCAGACATCCATTTATGAGATAATGGCAGCCTTTACTGGTAAAAACAACAGCGACATGCTCCCTGCCTCATCCTGAAAATGAGCGGCAACGGAGCGTCAACAGTTCTAGTTGTTGCATATTTGGTAATGAAGGCTTTGCGCTGATCTTCGCGTTCATAATGGAATTATCGACTGCCCTGATACGCAAAAATACAATATATCAAAGGTAAAACACCAATTTCAAATTATTCGATATTGCAAGCCGCAAAGCATGCAAAGACATATGATTGCTTTTTGAAAACGCGATTTTGATAAGGTACTATTAACAAACTCCAAAAAAATGAGCTTAATATGAATCTATGGATGGACCCGCTGGGCGAACCGCTGACAATCCGCCCGAATCAGCCAGGTTTGGGGTCTACCATCGAACCGGACCTGAGTTGAAGCTTCGGGTTTCTTCACAACCTGGCCTGCCAGTTTGGCACCGGTTCGGTGTGGGCCCGGACCTGGGCCCTAAGTGTTGGTCCGGGACCGTTGCTAACACTAAGTGTGTCCACGTGGAGATAGTTGAATGTTTTGATGGATGGCAAGGAACTTGATGACACGCGATACATATGATGCCAGGGCTGCTGGTCCCCTCAATTCCGCAGTGCAAAATGAAATGCCACAAAGGCGGATGTTTAGAATCATTCCAAGCAATAGGACACTTCCAACCCCCATACATTGAAGCCCAGCTAGCGTCGATTATGATTCGGAAAGTAAGGTCCCTCAAATTGCGAATAAAGACACAGTCATTTGTGGAAAATATCATAACCTCTAGCAAGAAGGTATTTATAGATTGGGAATCCGACATGGTTGTAGGAATTTGGAAGCTGTGTAATACCAGTTGAGAGACTGTCAAAAGTTACATTATTGTTGGGTAGAACTCTGGTGCTTAAATATTGACTCTTGAGCTACATGCAAGACAAAAGTAAGACCTGTGACACACTGCATGCATAGTTATAATGTTGTATACAGGGTCATACTGACCAGACTGGCCATTGAAAACGCAATTTTGGAATGATGGAAGGCATTTGGTGGCTGTGAAGCTTACTGAGCCCCAGAAAACTTGTTGCGACTGCGCTGACACATATTTTTAGGAGGCGGTAGCGCAATTTTTAGTTGAATCTTTGCGCACAAAGGTGGCCAATGCGGTAATTATTGGTTTATGTCAATGCACACCCGTTGGATTATGCAGGTTGCATGACCCAAACTCGTTGACGCTCCATTGACGCTCCGTCAATGCTCCGTTTTAGGACAGCGTAGCATTGATGTTGCAAGCATTTTTGGCTTGAAAGGCGGCCAATAGTTTGATTATGGGTCAATATCGCCACACAGCCCTTGGATTTCCCAAGATGCAAGGCAAAAAATTGTTGATGCTCTGTTGACATTCAGTTTTAGGTCATAGCAGTGATGTTGTCGCAAGGATTATTGCCTAGAATGCCGGGCAATAGTTCGATTATGGGTTAATGTCGTCGCACAGCCCTTGCATTTTCCAAGGTGAATGGCCAAAAATCGCTGACACTCCGTTGACGCACAACTTTTGGACATAGAAGCGCGTTTGTCGTGAGCATGTGTGCCGGGAAAGGCGGCCAATAGGTCGATTGAAGGTTAATGTCGCCCCAAACTGCTTGGATTTTCCAAGATGCCAACGCAAAAATTGATGATATTATGCTGACGCTTATTTTTAGGATAGGGCAACGAGTGTGTCATTTGCCATTTTAGCTATAACGCCGATCTATACATTGACTTTTGCAGGTGTTGACAATGCAGCCCTGTGATTTTCGACTGTGTGACACTAAGAATGGAAGACGCTCCGTTGGTGCTCATTCTTGGGTTGAGGCAACGAGCGTGTCATCTGCCTTTTCGGCTATAACGCCGACCAATACATTTACTATGGGGGGATGTGAGAATGGGACCTTGTCTTTGTCAAATGTGTAACACAAAAATTGTTGACGCTCTCTTGACACTCGCATTGGACACATTGAATTACCCTTCGTACACTCAATCATTGTATGCAACAAATTGCATACTCATTGACATCCAATATTGCGTTTGTAAGTATTATCATTTGCATCCAGAAGCTTTCTGGCCTCTCAATTTCTGCTCAACCTCTATGCAAGTTTTCTGAGTGTGAGATGACGTGGCCCTATCACATTCCTGCACCTTCGGCTGGCAATTTACGGCATGTAGATCATTTCAATCGGTTTTATTTGATATAGCTCGACTTCCTCACCGTTCCTCATTCAGCTCCTTCTCCTCGATTCACATTACATACCATAAGCAATTGTAATCATCTCAACCATGTGCACCAGGTCTGTGCGGAGAGTTATGCAGTTGGATGCATGGATGAATGAGGTATGACGGTGATCATTCAGACAGATTCGTATTCGGCACTGACCTATCCTTCTATGAGTTCAATGACATCACTCACTAAAATTTTGTTAGTCTATTTCGTCACTAATAAGCTTTTGTTTTCTCATTGAACAGTATTTGGCAACAGAAATCGAGCTTCTTGGCTATCGTACAACAGGATTTGGGTTCTAGCACTGTTCCATTGCGCGTTCGACCCTTCCACATGCACAGATGAATTATCATGTCTCCCAATTTGGTCACTGAAATCAAGATCAAGCTGACACAGAGCAAAATTGGTCCACAAATTGCTTTCACTGCGATATGACGTCACAAATTACAATTTACCTATCTATTCCTCTCGTCATGCAGGGCCCTTCACCATGTCCTCGTCCACGTCCGATATCTATATAGGGATTAGCTAGGGATGCTAAACGCAGGGGTGAAAGCTTCCACGTCCAACAGGCTTCGCAAACTGAATAGGAGATGAATTGGGCTCCGTGGTGGGTGCAGAACCGGCTATACCTGTCTTCCACTGTGGCTTCCCAGGACCTGTCCTACTATGACTACTTGCTGGTCGAGAAGTCCCTTGTGGTATTAGCGATCTTCCTGGGACAATATGAAGACACTCCATAAGCTCTCCAAAGGTTGCTGGTGCACGTGCGGCTGCATTATCATTCTTTCACGGTTGAACCACTGCCAGAACACTCAATCCGGATGCGCTGAACTTCGTATCTCGTTCACGGATGTAGTCTGCTTCGTCCCCCCATCCCGGTTGTGTCAACTCTTCAAGCTTCATGTGCATCTGCCGATACCTCTCCATGCGCTGTGGTACCGTTTTCGAGATTGTGCACATCACCCAGCCGGGTTCTTCATCATCGCTCAGCTTGCCCTACTCTATCTCTTCATTATCCTCATCTTCCCCATCCTCCCCATCTTCGGAACTTGCAAGATCGCTCAGACTGTATCCGATAGCAACCATTTATCTTATAACATACCATTTCGCGCTCTCTGGTTGTCAATGCCTCGGTCTCAGCTGCCCTCGGATCTTCCTCCTCCTGCTGAATTGCTGTCTCTATGTCTGCAACTCGCGATCTTGCACCAGTGGTGTCTCACTCAACATAATGCTCGATCCGGTTCTCTTTCTCTGCAATGCCGAAGAAATGCGTTCCTTGACGTTCCTCGGGCGCAAGCTTCTTTTCGGATCGCAAGCTGCGCAGTGCCCCAAGTGCTCGGACTCTTTCTGCCTTGTAGCCGCTCTTGCCTTCATTCGCTTGAAGACGACGTTGTGTGGACTGCATTGTCCATTCAATGTATTTGCATGCCGGATGTGGCGAAAAGTTCTTTTTTGGCGCATTGACCATTGTTGTTTGTGTTGACTTTGTTGTTGGGCGAGATGTTGGATGTTGAATGATATAATCAATATGGAGGCAAGCTGCGTCTTTTATGTCAAGGTTGGTACGTTTAATCATCTTCAACAGAGCAAAATCTGCCTTTTGACTGTCAATGATATGGGAAAATTTAGGCTAACTGTACAACATGAGTTCATATTTAGCATCAGTTTAGTGCAATATCCTAGGGATTTTTTGACCCAAACATCAGCAGACTTCCTTTGCCTCGAAGAATGTCCTATCTATATGTGACAATCATGCGATTTTGGCTGTCATACACTTCAATTTATCCCGGTAAACACACAAACATCATCTGACCGACTGATTGCAAATTGCGGGACAGTGGGAAACCCCTGCAACTTGCATCCATATGCAACAGGATTGATCTTGAGTATGAAGTACAAGTTGGCTGCTATTTATTCCATTCTGACATGAGGCGAACTATAGATTCCTCAGGACTTCCCACTTCTTTTCGTAATCATCTTCCTTTCCAATTCGACACCACCAAATCATGGTTCCAGAAATTCCTCACCCAGGTAACAGCGGATCCGAATTGAGCCGATCAACGGGCGCTTTGTCCAATACATCACTCATTGGCACTCAACAACAACGCAAACATCATTTAATACACCAGGACTACCAATGCAGCCACCAGAAATATGACCCAGAATGCACATTTAAAAATCATCCGTAAGACAGGAAGCAGCAAGCATAGGAAGCACCATCCAACTGGATCTGGGTATGATCAGATCGTGGTAAAAGGCTGTCAACTAACTGTATAACGGACTGCTGTGGGACGTAGAGCGATACGTGACAAATTCATTGCTGCCCGTGACTGGGAACCTCCATGGGCGACGAAGGAACTTGCCCGCACACTCCGCGATGTCGAGTGTCCTGATGTTGCCAGCACCGTGATCTTCGTGGATGAATTTAGTGATAATCATCCCATGGAGTGGACTAATTAGTCTTTAATCACCTTAGAGGAGGCTACTGTAGCCTATATGGTTGAGGTTCTTGCTGAATGTTATTGTTAGAAGCAGCAACTAATTTCTTGTAGGTTTCCAACATGTCTGCTACTATGGCAAGGCAAGGAGGCCGGGTACAGCTGGAACAGTCCAACATGCGCCTGGCCTTGAATATGGCCAAAATGGCCAAAGGTGTTAGGGGGGTGGTTTGCTTGTACGTATAGTTACTTATGCACGGCCCTAAATACTTTCAATGTTTTATTGCACCTCCACTTGAAATGAAGTGAAAGTCGATATACAGTGAAGAAGCAAAGTGGAACAATGATAATCGTGTCTTCCGATGCTTGCAGGGAAATACCAACCAGATTCAACAGCAGTATCAAACAATACTCGCAGTACATATAATTCCTCAATTCCTCTAAGCATTTCCAAAGATTCTTCATCGTTTGAATATTGGCTAATCTCTTCCTTTTGTTCCTAAGCTGTTTTCTTGACATTGATAAACGATTGATTCTTCCTTTATAAGGTCCTCCTCAAGGATCCACTCGATATTGATTACTGGCCGGTTACTTGTATTCCTTTGAAACAGATCTGTGCTGAGAATCTCTACGTGTTGAAGAGATATCTCTATTGATAACTTCCTGTATCAGTTCTCGTAATTTACAGTAGATGAAATCTTCCGATGTAAGGACGCATACGCCAGCGTCCGGCTGCATAGGGATATGGTTGCAAACGTGGACTCGAGTGACTATATATGTAGACGTGTAGATGTATAGGTAAGATTATCGCTAGAGATCTAAGGCTCGTGGCGAGCCGACTATATGGAATGGGGTTTACCCGGCCCTGGACACGTCACGTGTGACCGTGCCGTTACATTATCCCTCTCTTTAGGCGCAGACCTCCTGGGCTGCCAAATCCAGTATAAGAGAAAAGAAGGAAAGGGAAACAAGAATGAAACAATCATCCTATGTACGCAATCGTACGAACTCATAAGTCCCACAACCGATCGGTACAGATCAATGGCGACCTTTCGGCTGATCCGGCGCACGGGGAAAATCCACCTCCACTTGATTGACTCCGAAGGTGGTAAAAACCCGTGCCGACGCCATTTGTACTGGGCCGAGATCCAAAGAAGAGAAGAAGAGAAGAGAGAAACAAGAAAACATCCAAAAGTGATCCCGTCCTCCATATCTCCACTTCCAAACCCATACTCCTCCGACCATCCATTCCCGTAGCCCGTATATCTCGGCGTAGGTCATTGTCGGAATCATCAGGGTGGCTTTCGCTCATGACTTGGCATCGATGGGAGCTTCCGCTGCCTCATCGGTCGTAGCCGTCAATCGTACGCGTCAATCGCGTCTTATCCGTCGATATCTAACATGTAAGCTTCTCTAAAATGGTTATACTTAACAAGTTCAAGCGCGCTAGCGCCGTCTTAGCTCTGTGCAGTGCTTCCACATGCTCTATAGAGTATATCTTGCAGTCGGTAGTCATCGTTACTCGGCATTGACTCGTAGGTGCATCATGAGTCAGTAATCATCTTTCGAAGTCCGCTTCGGTGACCGTCCGGTCGACTTCATAGGTGCGCTCTCC
>Ga0307512_10003069_pt1 | contig 20002 bp, 25 predicted proteins | sample 14_EM_MG_FD_200267 | JGI IMG/M metagenome (GOLD analysis project Ga0307512, IMG submission 200267) | Populus trichocarpa ectomycorrhiza microbial communities from riparian zone in the Pacific Northwest, United States - 14_EM | ecosystem: Host-associated > Plants > Roots > Unclassified | place... | reverse complement strand
CGAGGCGGCCCGGAAGGTTAAAGGGAAGTTTGACGGAGTTCCATACTCCGAGGGTATGACTCAGGATTAAGATGAGTAAGCAGGGGGGCGAGCCGGATATATAAACAGATAGCTCCCCCGCTCATGAAAGAACAACTCTCTTCTCTTCTTTATTTTCCTCCCCATTCCTCTTGTGTCTCCTCTCGTTCCGTGCATCGTAACACACGCAAAGGCGTGTGAGAAGATCGCGACGAGACCATGCGAGGCGTGATGGATACCGCGAGAACAATGAGTCCACGCAAGCTGTGTGAGAGGACCGCGACGAGACCACTCCGGGCGTGACGGATACTGCGAGACAACGAGCGGTACGTGAGTATGCCGGAAGTGTGACTACGAGCGGCGCGTGAGTACGCCGGAAGTGTGACTACGAGCAGCACGTGAGTACGCCGGAAGTGTGACGACGAGCGGCACGTGAGTACACCGGAAGTGTGATCACGAGCTTGCCCCGAAGAACCGAGCCTACGTTACCTGTCGAGCAGCACGGAGTAGTCAAGGCAGGATCTTGACACGTTGGCACACTCAAAACCTGGGACTTTACAACTGGTTGCTCGATGAGTAGCCTCCTACTCTTATTATTTATGTGGTTAGCGCACTTCATCACATACTACAGGAGTGGCAAAAGAGCGGCAGTGAGCCCCAATCAGGCTCTGTGTTGCAGTGAGCCCAACGCAAAACAGGTGGTTGGACTTATTTTTTCAATTTCAAAAATAATTGCAGTAAGTAGTTTTTGATACTCCAAGAGTAGTGCTAACTATTTCTACAGCATCTTATGGTATATTTATGTCGCTATGAAACAGGCTTCCTCCTTGACTATGAGAAATAGCTGTGAACTCGATTCGTCATACGCTCCAGGCTCAAATCCTCTCTAGAATGACAGTGGACGAATCAGCACCAGTAGTAGAGCCAGCTCCTATCCTGGAACTAGACTCTGATCTGTTGAAAGCATTCTATGAACAGCCTGAACCTAAGGAGATCGATTTGGGACCACTGGTAGTACCATACAGGAGTGACAGCTACAGGATCAGAGTTGAGAACTGCATGGATGTAACAGTCAGGTGTTTCACCAATGGCACAATCATCCAGGTAGTCACCAACAGTCTATCACCCTTGAGCGGGCAAAACATGTATGATGGCAGCAGAGCGACCGTATAGTTCCGAAGGATTCGTACAGAAGGGGTTCGGAAAATTCACTAAGAGATTTGTGTTCGAAATATCACTAGAGAGTTGATTCCAGAAACTATGTAATATTGTTAAGGCTCAACTTCCGACTGATCGTTGCTGATGCCTCTCTACGCAGGAAACTGGTGTTTTTTAAACATCACACTGACTTGTTGGCCATCTGCTCTCGGACCGACTCAGGAAGCGCAATACCTTGGTATTATGCAACAGCGTCTCTCCTCATCAGAGGGAGATAGGGTTGATTGGGACGTGGTACCGATTGATAGGTATGGACCCAGAAGATCTTCGATCCGGGTGCTTGCGAACAATCTTCATTTGTACCCCCTTGTAGACGTCATCACCCTCGTGCTCCTGTCCACAGCCCTTACTGGCTAAATGCTTTTCAGGTGCATTCAGGGTTGCAATCTATGGGGAAAGGTGTAAGGCAAGATTTTTGTGCGTGATATAGTGGCTGTGAGGAGAGAGGGAGGCAGAGTGAACCACTCCGTGAAAAGCTTGTTTCTGGCATGGAAGACATGGGAAAAGGGATCATGAGAAACTTGGTGGATGAACGATGGACAGAGACGCGAGGGAAGATGGTAATATTCTAAGTGATAAGCATGCCGAGAACTCCAGCCACTGCATCGGGAAAAATTTTTTTCGCGCTGGGAGCGTGTACATGCTTCCAGTGCTTGTAACCCTTTCACCGAAAATCCCCTCTTGCATACGCAGGAATTCACACAAATCAGCGTTGCAACAAAAAATATTCGTAATAACGCAGACATCAACCATTTCCGTTACCAACACAGGTCACGTTCATTAACGAAAACCCCGTATTATGAACGGGATCCCATCATATAGATGATACTCTCGGTGTGGTGATGGCGACGCCTACCACTGTCTCCGATACCAATGCAGATAGCTCCCATTAATGAAAACCCTGTATTACTAATGGGATCCTATCATGTAGACTATACTCTTAGTGTAGCGATGGCGACGCCTGCCGTCTCCGATACCAATGCAGGTCGCGTTCATTAACGAAAACCCCATATTACGAATAGGATCCCATTGTGTAGACAATACTCCCCACGTGGCAATGCCAACACTGGCCGTCCACTATACTCTATGCAGCGTATTGCTACAAATGCATCACATTTATTGTGTATGCCTCACCCAACATCACATGTACCAATAGATTCTAATAATGCTAACCGTTCTGTTGTATCTCTATTCAATGCATGCTACATATCGTCATCTGCCTCCGCGAGCTCCACATATTTCATATCCTCATCATCAAACATACCGTCATCCTCATCTTCAACTATGTCCTCCTTAAAATCGGCTGTATCATTCAGTGAATGTTCAGCGGTGCTAATGGTATCGTTGCCATTGTTTCCACTGAGGACAGAGTCGGTTTGGACAACTATGTTCTCGTTGTCCATTGTTACACCCAGCGCGCTGGTGACACCCCAAGACATGCAATTAGTATGACTAGCCGGACCCAATCTGAGGATTGAGGCCGAGTGATATTACATGAGTGAAAGTCATAGGCTGGGGCGAGCTCTGAAAGAGAGGAGTATTACCGACCCAACAGCAGCCGGGTGGTAACTCAAGGTTACCAATGGGAAAGGGGATGAGTGGCAGCCTCAGGCAAGGGCCTGGTCACATCCCTGGGAGGTGTCAAGGTTATCCTCCGCAAGACCCATACTAAAAGCTACTAGTTACCATACACCGGTAAAAATGTCAACTTTTTCTGGGTACAATATAACTCACGAGCGGTCGTGCAGGACGCGCGAGACAGAACGGGTCCGGTGGGTATATGAGGGAAGCCAGACCATCTGTCAGTGGTTTGAAGAAGATCGGACCTTAACTTGTCAAGTTACAGAGACGTATTCTTCAGTTAACTGCGATTGCTGCGGCACTTGTAGTGATATCACCAGGCATTCCCAAAAGCATCTAGACTTGCCTCCTCCCTTGCCAAGGTCCATATTTCCGTCCGCCTTACGGAGCGCTCGTTGTCGTGACATGACTCGCCATCGTCCGCTGTGCAGACGCAGAGTTTGCACCGAACTGGGTATCGATTGTTGTCACCGCAAAGACGTCAGTCTACTGATAGAGAGAAGAGGGTGTGCAGTGGATTGCAGATGAACCTACCGAGTAGCACTCCTACGTCCGGGTCGCTGACGACGATGCCGTCATTCCTCGTGATGCGGACGATCTTGTGCCAATGTTTTGCGGCGGCGCTCAGGTGCGCGACCTCTTTATCGCCGTGTATGCCGACGTCGTCCAGGAATGTCCTCGGCTCGCCGACGTGCAGCTGAGCGACAGTGAGCCAGGCTTGGTCGAGGAACTTGGGCCCGTCGCAGCAGGCAAACTTGACGGCGACGATGACAATGGCTGCGAGGTGCAGGGCAAGGATAGCGGCGGCGACGGAGAGGCCCGTAGTCCGGATTGGGACCTCGACACGGCGCGTCAACTGGACGGTGCGATGCAGCATTGTCATCTCGAGACCCCTCTCGTTGCGCCAGTACCTGGCCGGGATCGCGAGCTCGTCGAGGAAGATGCGCGACGTCAGCACCGAGAACAGCGTCTGCATGCCAGCGACGGGCGTACGCGACGAGTTCCACACGCCGCGCACCACGATCGACCGGTACGCTTGGCTCATCTCGTCGACCTCGAGCGATTCGCCGTACGGCAGATTTTCGGAAGTGCGGCCGAAGCCGCCACGGATCGTCGGGATCACCTCGGTGAACGGCGAGTAGTTGGCATACGTCCAGTGCAGCAGGTCCATCACCCCACGCGCGGTGTGCGGCAGCGCGGCTGAGTGCTGCGCCCGGATCGCCGTCGTGGATGAGACGTTGTTGTTCCAGAGTGAGCCGAGGACAGGTTCCTCGGCGCGCCATTCAGCGGCCGCCTCGACCGTCGCCATTGTGTTGCCCGTCGCGACGACACAGAGCGATAGGCGGGCGCGGTAGTCGGACGTAGTAGTGGAGTTAGTAGTGGTGTTGATCGCCGCACCTCGCTGCACGGTCTTCGACACCCAATCTGTGCTGTCAAAGCCGAAACCCGCACGCGAGCCGTAGAGCGCGCGCACCAGCGCTGCGCTGTCGTCGTCGACCGGCTGGTGCTTATCACCAACGATCGCCCACAGCTCCGGCGGCTCGTCGATGAACAGGAACCACGTGTTCGTGGGCGCGAGAAGACACGGCGTCGGGAAGCCGGGACACGCGCGGGAGGGGGGGCTCCGCAGCGGACACAAGTTGACACCCATCGGGTCGCCGAGTGTGCAGTTCACATCCAGAGCCAGATCGGAGGCGGCTTGGTCCGCGTTCCACTGGAACGAACCGCGGGAGCCGAGCTCTGGCACAGAGGAGTACAGGAACGACGAGCTCACCCGCCCGAGCAGTCGGTCCGGCTCGACGTACGAGAGACTATCGACGTCGGGAGACACGCACAGTGCGTGCGCCTCCATCAACCCGCCGCGGCCGTGGTAGTACAGCAGCGATTCCCTGTCGGTGGCATTCAGCAGTTCGGGGAAGGCGCGTAGGGTCGCGCCGGTATCGGTCAGGGCTCGGCCAGTAGTGTTGTTCTCGGTGATGACGGTCTGGTCTCCGGTGCGCTCGGCGAAGCGGAAGAAGGCCGGCGGGTGCGGGGCGAAGGGGCGCTTCTGAGCGACGTCTATCGGCGTGCCGACCTGTCGCTCGTAGCGCTGGGTCTCGATCGGGCCGCGGACGTAGCCGCCGTCAAGGTCCATGAGCAGCGCCGCGGACAGCAGCTGGGACGTGGCCAGCGCCGCAGAGAGCAGGACGACGAGCGCGAGGATGGCAAAGTTGCGGCTGCGGCGGGCACCTCGCCAGATCGGCGACGCCATGCTCCAGGGCGCGCAGGCGACGAAACGGTACATTGACATGGCGGCGGCGTCGCGCAGCAGCACGCAGTCGGCCTCGAATGCGAGCGTCGCGAGCATCACGCAGGTTGTCCCCAGCTGGACCGCCATGCTCGTGCGCAGGAGCGCGCTGCAGACGGCTATCACTGACTTCGTCCAGTTGTGATGCAGCACGCGCGACCGCAGCGACGTTGGGTTGTCGTCCGTCGTCCAGGTCCACAGCGAGACGAGTCCGCCGAAGACCAGAAACATCGTGAGCGTGCTGCAGGCCATCACCAACGGCTGCAGCAGGCCGAACCGCACTCGCACGGCGAGAACGAGCGTCCGGAGCGTGTCGATTCGAGCCCAAATCCGGCGTCCGACTGCGCGGTGTCAGTCCTTTGTCCTCGCCGCGCTCGGGGGAGGGTGGAGTGACAAACACCGGACAGCCATGATACAGATCGGTGGAGGTGGGACTTGTTTTCTTTGCAGGGTGATGTCGCGGATGCGAATTCGGGTTCGGGTTCGACTGGAGCCTTTCGGTGCCGATGTAGCTGGCCAGCTACCCGTGTGGAGAGAATACCGGTTATATACACGGGACGAGAACGAGACTGCGAGGCACAATGCGCTGTGTCTGCACTCGCCGTTCGCAGCCCTCCATGTACCAATGATACCGTACATATTACGGCCGGTAGAGTCTCACGCGCGGTGCGCAAGAGTGGCGATGCTCGCACGGTCAATTGTGGGGCTGACGATGCTGCTATTTCGGGCCATCCCCCACGTTACATTGAGATTGCCTCCGCAGTCGGCACTGCCAATCCTGGTTTTTTTTTATCTAGATATGTAGGCCTTGTTCGGCTCGCACATTATTTCGCAGCTACTGTACACACGAAAAGGAGAAACCGTTGGTTCGCGAGGTCGCAAAACTAATATTTTTGAAGTGATGTTGTAGTTTTGTGACCTCACGAACCGACGGTTGGCGAAATACGGGCGAGCCGAACAGGGCCTCAGTTAACTTGTGCCACCTTTGGAATTCATGACGATGCACACACGGTCCATTTCCCGTCCGCAGTCGGCGCGCAGGCGGCTGGGTGCAAGCCCCTCTTCGCCTTCAGCTCAGGGCTGGCCAAGAAGATATAAGGCGCGCAAAGGGAATGCAGAAGAAGGACAACAGAAAGAACAAAGGAAAGCCGCCCCCACAATCCACTCTTGCAGAGGGTGTGAGAAGGAAGAGCGGCAGCGCCTCCTCTCCTCTCCGCTTTCTCTCCGCTGCCGAAGTTACCACTCCGACGCCTCGATCTGTGCGGCTTTCTCTGTCAGGGGTAGGACCAGCCCCCGCACTCCGTAGTGGAGAGGAAAGCCAAGATCGGCTGGCTGCAGCGCTCGTCGGCAAAGAAGTCCCAGACCTCAAACCGGTCCCACCTCTCCCTGTCTCTCTCCGTACCTCTGCCTGGGGGGTCGCCATACCGCCCTGGTTGGAGATGTTCCACGCCGTGTGTGTCCGCCCCGTCTCAGTCTGCTTCCAGCTTCGCCCATTAGTCCACCTTCGCGTCCCCTGGGAGAGCGTCCCGGTGATCTGCGGAATTTCGGTATCTGCCTGCAAACCGCGAGCCAGATACCGAGATATCGCACTTCACACCACCATCGCAAAGATTTGGCAGCAGTTAGTCACGGCAGCTGAATCATGCTGTCACGCTCGGGCAGAAAGACGAAACCTGGAGAAAAGCTAGCCGGTCGGCCGTGACCGACCGCCGCCACGATACGACACAAGAGCGCGAGAAGAGTTGCTACGCGGAGATAGGCAGTACAATCAGTAGTTGACGGATTTCACTAAGACATGATAAACTGGAACTGGCATGAATTAGCACACTGACGCAGCAACTTCCCAGCGCTTCTCCGAGCGACTTCACCGGCACGGAGTTCTCTGCGGATATTGCCGGCTCGCAGGAATTTCCCACTCTGCCAAAGTACTCCCAGCCTCTTAGTAAGGCACTCGTGTCGTAACTAATAAGTTCGCCGAGTATGAGATCTATAGTTGCCCATCATCCTAAGTGACCAGAAGCTTGTAGGTTGAACGTCGAGACCGCACAGACGGTTGGGTGCCTGCCGAGACTTGTGAGCGAGTACCCTGGGCAGCAAGGTTTGCCCAAGCTCGCCCCAGGTGGATATCGGGAATTATTATGGTTGAGAGTTGTCAACAGCATAGCTGCACTGTGGCGGCGGACGAACGTCAGCTGCACCCAGCCTGCGGCCACAGGGTACGCAGGTTCAGTTACTGCTCGTGTTTGTCGTTGGAGGAGATAACGGCAGATAAAGAAGTTCCATTCGCGGCGCAGGGGTAAAGCCGGAGATGTTTGTCACACAGTCGGGCAGGATTCCAGTTATTGACTTCTATTCTGACATAACGCCAGAAATGATTATCATATAGATATGGCCATTGGTCAGCCAGAGTGAAAGGGCGATCGAGCAAAGATGCATCTTCCTCCACCCACATCGATAATCAGGCAGGCGTGCCAGAGGCGGTAAAAAGACGGCCCCGCGAGCAGTAGCTTGGTCGACCTTTTCCTCAGATGAAGGGATGCTGATAGGTCGCTTCTCACCTTTCCACTGTAGATAGAGAGAAGGGTGAAATGGTGCGAATTCGATCAAATGATACCGTGAACGGCGACGCAAAGGCGGGCTGGACGAGCAGGGAGTGCAGACATCAAACGGATAAGATTAGGGCACGTGACGTTCGTGAGTGATTCCCTATGAAAATTGCGATGCCCTGACTCCGAAAGCTTTTATCAACCGGGCAGCCCTACCACCACCTGCTTCCACCTCTCTCGCATACAACCTCCTCCATCTCTCTCGCGCACAACCTCAAGCCAACAAGATGGGAAATTCCAGGGAGCCTCACCGCGAGGGCCTCGAGAGGGACAACCACCTCTGGCCCGTCGAGGCTTGCGGCGGCATGGTCCGCCTGGGACGGTAAGTGCTCCCATCCAATCGCAGTCGCAGTCGCCACTGACCGATCAGTACACCCGACAGGCCTTCCTCGACTTGGGGCAAACTCGCGTGCCCCCGCTAGTACGCTTTGATCTCGTGCAGCAACCCGCACCTCCGCGTGTTCAAGGCAGTCTCTTGTGCCTACATGATCGGCGACTATGCGAACGAGGGCTGGCGTGTCTGGAAGTTGGAAATCCCCATGCACCCACGTATCTCCGGTGATGTCGTCGGTTACTGTCCTGTGTCGGCGCGCAAAGACTACCGTGCGGCCATGGCACAGCGCGTCGTTTTCCACGCTCTCGCTTCGGTTGCCGTGCCCGCACTCGTCGTCAAGGGCGTCAACATCGCTCACAAGGCCGTCAAGCACTCCAGACTGCCCCCATGGACCCCCTCTTGCCTCGGCCTCGCTGTCATCCCTCTTATGCCCTAGATTGCCGACCGCAAGGTTGAAGAGGTTGTGGACAAACTGTTCGATAGGCTCCTCCAGGATGTCAAAGGAAAGGGCGGCGATCCGTACTAGCTGAAGCTGATGCTCGGGTTACCGGTTTGATCCTTTTGACGAAATAAACACTTACCTAATAATGTTTTCTCCTCGCTCCGTGATATCAATAGCAATCCGCCACGTCCGTCGACGTATTAGCCCATCTCGATTTACCACGAACTGCAGCCCAAATAGTAAATAGTGTGAAGACATCCCGACAGACGGCACCACGCCGACGACCGACAACTGCCCCAATCGCATTAGATGCAGGTTCGGTCTGTTATCGCCTTGATCGCAGAGAGTCAAACGGGTTAGCTGAGAGATTGACGAGGTACATATGTAGTTGAAAGAAGGGAGAGCCTTCCTGACTGAGCGATTCACGGCCGTACTGGCAAAATGAACGCCCTGGCGGGCTAGAAATAGAATCGGCATTGTTCTGGCTCCGATTCCGGCGGCGGAACTGCCAGCAACCAGACATGGGTGCAGGACGTTAGATGTTCGGAGGGTTCGATGTCCTCCAGCGGCTCCCCGAAGCGGCGCGCCCCTGACGAGGGGAATCAAGTAACGGAAGAAAAACAAATGCCGAAACCTGGGTACATAGAGTACATTCCAGTATGTTCTCTACGTACCCAGTTTTATACCACCCCCTGCATCCGACAAGACATGCATGCATATGTACTCCGCGGAATTTAAGATTGTGCGGGAGCGGTCATTTGGCGATGCAACCGGGGGGCACGCGATGGGGAAGGTGGATATGTACGGGAATATATCCTCCATCGCTGCTCCGTCCCAGAGAGAGGGCATCGCCCAGTGCACCCACGCTCCTTGCTCCTTTCTCTTTTGTTTCGATTCCTCTGCTGCACATCCACACTCTTTTGTTCGCTTCGATTCGGTCGTCGACGCCCATCGGCTGGATATCCACGTCATTCGCTCTTTCGTCCAACACCATGGTCTCGACAATCTTCGGTTTCCACCCTGCACCTGCGGCGGCGGCGGTCCCATATCGCACGCGACCAATATCTTCCAAATTACCGAGGGCCCACGTGGCGAGCGACTTCCGTCTGCTGGCGACGCTACAGCTGGCACTGCATTCCCCGTCGTCGTCGGCGACGTCGGCGACGGCGGAACTGCAGGGCGGCCGCAACACGGCGCGTCTACGTGCGCAGGGGAAGCTGTGCATCACATTCGCGCTGCGACATCGACGTGGGACCGACGAGGAGAAGATGCGCGTCGCCGCGGAGCTGGAGCGCCGCGTCGATTCGCACGCATTCGGGGGCGAATACAGACGCTGCGTGTATCGGCTCGGCGGGCGGCTGGAGGAGGAGGATGACAGGGACATGGCGGAGCTGGTGATGGTCGGTGGTGTCTTGCTGGGGATGGCGAGGGATGTGGAGATGGCCGCGTGAGGAGGCGGGGAATACACGCGGATTGGTTGTGCTCGGCCATTGTTCGCCCGTGACATGTCGACACCCAAATTGCGCCGCGCTACCGTCGTAGAGTCGTGCCCCGTTGCGATCTGCAACACTGTCCCATCGACTTGGGCCATGGAGTCAGCCAGCCGAAATCACCAGTCGGTTGCCCCACCTCCGTGTCCGTTCTGCGCGGTGACGCAAGAGCGTAAACGCACGCAATAAACAATGGAATAAACAAAAGATAGGGGAGCGTGATAGATTTGCAGCACGCAGGCAGCTACTGGAGAGGAGCGCACCGAGCCAATCCAAGAGTCCTGGACGAAGACGGGCGCAGATAGATACAACGAAGGCTACCTAGCGCCGTGAGTAACTAAGCCAGCCTGGGTGCTTACGTATGCGGTCCACCACGGTTACACAAGCAGCCCACACTCGATCCGGTTAGTGCATGTCGTCAACCAAAAAGCGCGGAGCCTTACTTCTTCGCCCTTCATTCTTTGCTCTTCCATGGAGTGGATACACATTCACTGCGAATCGAAGACTTGCCGCCTACGAAAGCGAAATGGTAAGATCTTTCCCTCCTGTCCGGTCCCAGCGCGTGGATTCGGTACTGATTTCGAATAGCGGTACCTAGTTATTGTCTGGTCTTAGGTGGCGGAAGTCGTGACGAGTTTATCGGCGCTGCGCAGGACGCGCGGCTCACCCTGGAGCCGCGAGCGACAATTACATCACCTCGTCTGCGAGCTCCACATTCCAATATGCAGGGACGGAAGCCCTCTCAGGGTAACGAGGATGACGTAGTGTGAGCAAGTCATGGTTCGAGTGGTTGGGTTGGTGGACGACTGGCAATGCCAGGGTTTTCTCGTCGTTGTACCGTCTCGTTTGATCATGGCTTCCTATATTCTCTACAGAAGGAAATGGAACTTACCTGCTGTTGGAAGCCCTTTCACCGTGCACTGGTGTGGCTTGTTGCACATGCGTTGTGGCTAGGGTTGGTAGAGCGCCCGGTTGGGTATTGCAGCGTGCAAGCAGAGTGGGTTGTTCCGTTCTGGCGTTCTTCCCTTTACACTACAAATACATGCTGCGAAAATCGAGAGCCGTATTGTATTCTTCCCGTGTCTACATATTCGTCCCGTACAAACCTCCGCTTGACATGCAGTTCAAGGAACTCGCCGAACTCTGATTTCGTTCCTGTCATTTGTGATCTCTTAAGCTAATGAGGCATTTGCTCAGCCCGAGTAATTGGGCCTGAACCGGTGGGGCAACGTCCATTCGTCACTTCCTGGCCTGCCTAGCATCCATCCACGCGCCTAGTCGTAGGAACAGGCGTGGTAACACTATTCACACTTGTACCGGCTGTCACATCGGTATCGCTTTGGCGATGTTTTCTGATTTTGCAACCTAATAGCACGAGAGCCGGGTCGTCAGGGCGGATGAGCGGCCTCTAATTCCACCACCTGATGTTACGTTTTCCCCTGTTGTGATCCGCAGCTCCCAGTGAGCTGCGTTTACATCTATGGTAACGGGAGACAGGCAGTTTCGCCCAGCGAACTTGCTTCTGTTTCTTCCGGTTCTTCAGCGTTTATAATCGCGTTGCCCTGCGTCGAATGGAATTGTGTCGGTCCCAATCGAAATGGGGATAAATCGCTCGCAACGCGGCTGCTCGTCGTCTAACGTAACTTCTGCAGAATTGTGCCCTTAGATCAGGGATCTCCACCGTTTTTACAGTTATTCTGCCGTGTATTTAGTTAGTTATACAGCATTAGTCCACCGGATGGAAACGATGCGATGTTGCCGCCTTTTCTGCATAGCGACAGCATCGATATCGTACAACATGCCATTGGGGGTTCGTGAGCAGATCTGGTTTCATCGCCGCCACACGATCCTGCTGAGCTTTGCCTGCCGATTGCCGGCCCGCAAGTGCAAACCACGTGCAAGATGTCACGGGTCCTTTCGAGTTAATCCTTGCACATTTCCTTGTCGCGTCCATTCACCATCGCGCCAACCACCATTGACCGCCGCGATGACGACTCCACGGTTGGCGCCTCTCCCCCCACTTTGCGCCTATCCCGCTGACCCCCATCAGAGTGCACACCTACCACTGCACGGCGTGCTCGCACCTTCTGCTCGCATCGACGCACGATCTCCACGCGCTGCCGACGCGCCGCTCTCCCGGCCTCGACAACGCCACAATCGTTCCCCTGCCGCCGGCACCGAAAGCGCCGAAGCCCGAGGACGACGACGACGACGACGACAGTGCCGCCGCCGCCGAAGCCGCTGGCTACACCCTCCTCTTGGCGCTTCTCCGCCGCGAGCGCAACCCGAAGGTGGTCACGCGCGAGGACGGATTCGAGAAGCGAGTGCTCTGGAGATGTGGACGCTGCAAGGTCGTCGTTGCGTACATGCTCGATGAGAGCCAGTTCCAGAGCTCCGCGGTGAAGGAGGGGAAACGCAACGAGGGCGGATTCTTCTACGTGCTGCCGGGAGCGCTGACGGAGAGCAAGGACTTGGGGGAAGGACAGGAGGTCGTCGAGTTGGTGTAGGCGTGTGTACGATAGCAAGCAATGTGCCGATGAAGATTCCGTTTATTTTCGAGGAGTTTGAAAGCTGTCTTCTTTCGCAGAGGTGGTGTCCGCTGCTCTAGCCGGCGGTGGAGGTAGCGTCTGGTCCCAACCCGTTTCGGCCTCTTGCATACCGCAACCTCCCTCGCCCAGCGCAGCCATTGCCCTCCTCCCTCCCTCTAGCCTCCTCCCATCCACGGCGTACCTCCCACTCCTCTTGCTCGATGGCAGACCTCTTGAGATCCTTCAACCGCCCCTCCACACCGGACAGTGAGAGCCCCATCATCCGTTTCTCGCACGACCTCGCCGCCCCGATATCCCAGCTGCTCGGCCTCGAGACTCCAGCCGCACTCTTCTCGTGGGCCGTCGAGACGCACGGCGAGAAGCGGTGTCTCGCCCAACGAAAGATCATCGCCCATGTGATGGAGACGCGGCTGCTTGGGGACTGGCAGTACTTCACGTACGCCGAGGTCGGGCAGCGCGTGCGAGAGATGGGTGCGGGACTGAGGAAGCTGCTCAACGGTAGGAAGATCCAGCGGCTGCATATGGCTGCCGCGAATAGGTCGGTGGCCGGCGGGGTGGAGGAGAGGGCATCGGTTGCCTCTGCTGACCACCAGTCAGTGCGAGTTGGTTCCTGCTCTCCCATGCTGCCTCCATGGTATCAATCGAGCTCATCTGCTTCAACAGCCTCGTCGGCCAGCGCGAGTTGACGCACACCCTCGCCCACGTCCCCGCTACAGCCGTGTTCGTCGACGGCAGTTACCTCCCGAGACTCCTCACCCCACTCGTGGAGTGTCCCCACGTCCGTCTCATCATCTACGAGTCGGCATCGGAAGTCGATGCCGACCTGCAAGCGATCAAGCGCGATGTCAGAGCGTTGAAGCACGGCCTCGAAGGACGAATAAAGATCATCAGCGTCGACGAGCTGTGCAGGACCGGCCTCGAGGTCATGGAGAGCTGTACGCTCGAGAAACCGAAGGATGCCGGCGGTACCTGGGGACATATCTACGCCAGGTCCCTGAACGAACATGAACTGCCGTTTCCCGATGCTCTCACGAATGGCCAGGTCGTGGCAGGCGGTGAGAGAGCAATCCCTCTGTCTGCGAGGCGGGTGATCACTGACGGCCCGCAGTCGCGGGAATGCACTACGCTCTTAGGGACGACATCCGTGCGGACGATACGTACCTCTCGTACCTCCCACTCTACTTCCGATGTGAATACAACCTCGTCAACTCTCTCTTCCTCTCGGGGGTCACAATCGGTTTCGGAACACAGGTCGAGACGTTTCTCCTTTCGGCGCCACACAATCCTAGGTGCTGTCCGGCGAGCTACGGGGATGTGCAGTCGCTCAACCCGACCATCCTGTTCGGCACCAGGGTGTTCTGGGAGGCGATACACGACAAGCTACTCAAGGCGCTGGCGCTGCGTCCGATACCGGAGCAACACGAGTTCTGGAAATGGCTTGAGAAGAAGCGCGATGTCGTCGGAGGCCGGTTCCCGCCACTGGTGCACGTCTTCGAGAAATGGGGACACATCACCGACATCCGGGAGTCGTTCTTCGGCGAGAGGATCAGATGGATCGGGAACATATGTTCGATGATGCCCGTCGAGAAGAGGGAACTCCTGGGATTGGTGTTTGGTGGTACGAGGGGGATCATGGTCGAAGGCTGGGGACTGCCGCATATGAACTCGTCCGTCTTTCGTCCGCCTTCCCACTACCGCGATAGAGAGCTGACGGTCCAAGGGATGTCTGTTTCATGTCACCGCAACATCAAACGAGAACGGGACTCGGCCGCCCACTGCCATGCGTCGAGCTGAAGTTGGTCGCCATCCCCGACAGCGGCGGCAGTGGCGTCAAAACGCGGCGGCAGACTTACCGCGGCCTGGTCGTTATCCGTGGCCCATCCATAGCGAGAGCGAAAACACCCCAGCGCCGATCGGGTGTGGATGGCAGCCTCACGTTGGCCGCACTGTCGTCATCGGAGGACGACTGGATCGACACCGGCAGGATTGGCGAGTGGAACTCGAGCAAGCAGTCTTTCCGCGTCGTCGGCCTCACGCTGAACAACCTCACTACCAGGTACCTCGCCGATTACGTACCCGTCGAGCGACTCGAGGCCACGTACCGCGAGCTCGCCTATGTCGAGGAGTGCGTGTTCCATCATTCCTGGAGGGCCGTTAAGCCCATCGCGATCTTGCGTATCCTGCTCCCGCCTCCCCCTTCTTCGCTGGAGCGATTCTAACCGCGTCCGCCGCAGAGGTCGACGAGCTCTCCCTCCGCGCGCTAGCGATGAGCGTCCCGAACCTGGCGCTCGCCATGAACACAATGAGCACGGAGCAACTCGTGCTGCTGCAGGAGCTCAAGGCGGAGGTCACCAGCGATCTGCGCAGGCACGGTTCACTCATGGGTCTCGTCGGGTTCGAGCTCGTCGGCGCGGTCGTCCTCGAGTTCGACAGCTGGAGGAAACAACTGAGACGCCCGGACGGAACCCTTGATAGGGAGAAGACGATTGCCAAGTATAGATCTGCTGTAGAGGTGAGTTTCTGGTAGAGGGGGGGAAAGGAGGATCATAGGCGGCTGACTCGGTGAGTCTGCAGGAGCAGGCAAGACTGTTGGCCGCTGGATAGAACTGGGCTTCGGGGCTCGTGGGAAGGTTATTTCTGGGACATGGAGATAGCTATGTCATACTCAGAGGAATGGTCTGGCAATATAGCAGAGCGAATCAAGAGCAAATCCCGCATGCGTTGGACGTTGCAATTGCGCCCTCACTGGTCTGGCCGAGTGACTCATGTCAATTGGCGGTAGTTACCAAGAACCATCCGGATACACTCGGCAGGAGAGGACATGATGTCTCATACGATGTGGAAGTCACCGTATTAAAATCCGAATCCCAAATCTCTGTGGTATCGATTGGGCATGACACCGGGAACAAAGCTGTTTTTCTGGACAGGCCGGCTGGAAACCTCAGAATTCACGAGGCTATCAGGCACGCGGGGGCTCTCCCTTTGCGGGGCTCGGCCGGTTCCATTTGGGCTGGCGCCACCCGACTTTCCATCGCCGTGGCCGCGTCTCTCCGGATGCGGAGTTCTTCTTGCCAACTCTATACGGCCGAAGGAATGACTTACTGATCACAAGATGGTACAAGGAAGCCACTTCTTCAGCATTGTCCTCGGCAGGAAATACACTCCCACTGAAATTGTTCAGCCACCGGAGTCACCGAATCCACAGGGACGCCGCATACCCATTGCAACTTTTTATCGCAGCCCGGCGGGCCGGTCGCCGGAAACACCGATCACGCCGCTATACGTAAGCTCCTCCTACCCCACCCGAACGCGATGCTCAGATAGTCCGAGATTTCTTCGCCTTGCTCAACATACGGGTACAGCCTGCGTGGGTTGTGCAATATAGGTACTGTAGAATTCGGTTTTAATTCTGCCCTCTTATTCCCAACAAAAACCTTACTCGCCGAAACCTTGTGAAGAGCACCCCGTCCTACAGGAGTCATTCCTGTATTCCGAGTCATCGGGATTCTCGTCTTCACGAACAGTCGTCGGTCCCTCGCAGGCCGCATAAGTCACCTTGCCATATTCGTCCCCGCCTACTGTCCTTGCCGATGTGAACCGGTTGTCACCAGTCACGCAAGCGAGTAATGATTGAACAAAAAAAAAGGGCCTCAGATAATCCTAGGCGCTCAATCACCGAGTACCTATATGAGTACTACACAGCACCCCGCGTTCCACAGACACAACCCGTCACGGCAGGGCACTAGTTAGGTCCCTACATGTGGTCAAAAAATCGCGGGTGCACCGTCTAAATTTTGAGGCCGCTGTCCAGTCCGTGCATGGCGAGGCGCCCAAACTAGCGTACAAACAGTGCATACTCACCCGCAACTTGCGAGAGACTCTTTGGGATCTTGAGCCCTTAACAAAGGAAATCACAAAGGAGATAGCCAAATGGCAACCGCCTACCCATCTCCTTCGGTCGCCGTGAAGTCGGGCGTGGGCAGAGACAGTGGGATTTCCCCAGCGCCCCGCTCCTCAGCCCCCGCTCCATGCTCCCCCAACCGCTCCCGCAGCTCCGCCTCCGACACCTCGCTCACCGCGTCTTCCTCTGCCGGCACCCGCCTTCCCACATCCGTAGAGGTGATGATGTCTAGTACCGCCTGGCTGCACCTCTCGTCTGCCAGGAGGTCTCGGACGTTCCACCGGCTCTTCCATCTCTTCGTCTCCTTAAACACCTCCGCCCCCAGGATCTTCTGCTGCGGCTTCCACTCGGGGTACTCCTTGAAGAGGCGGTTCCGGGTCTGCGTCTGATACCGGCACCACCAGCAGCGGGGGGTGGGTCGATTTTCCGTCCAATGAAGGTTCTGCCCGGTGAGGCAGTGCCCTGTCTTTATCTGGTAGAACCTTGAGGCAGCCTCTTGGCACTACCCACAACCATGCAGTCAGGCTTTTCTGCAATGTGTACTTCTTCTTTGAGGTCCGGCCCCCAGCCCACTGGTGCGCCTCCACCCACTTCTTCTCCGTGATCTCCCTCTTGAAGTGTGCAAGAGATCTTGGAAGAGGCATTTCCCGAGCCTCACCCCAGTCCAGGTAGCGCAGCCATTCCACCCCGCGGGCGTCTGGCTCCCCTGCCGCAAGCTTGGCCCATTTGTCCTCCTTTTCATTGCCGGCAACTCCCTTGTGGGCTGGACACCACCTAATCTCAATGATGATGCTTGGCCTCACCCTTCGCAGTGTGGCAATGTGTTTCCTTGCCTGGAGCTCGTATTGTTGGCCGGGGCCAGGCTCTTCCGAAGCCATCCGTCTGATGGCGGCTTGGGTCCGTGAAAATCGTGATTTGTTCCGATGTTGTCGGCCTTTTCGAAGCTGATCCAGTGCCCTTGCCAGAGAGGCGCACTCTGCGTCTAGGCCTCCTGGTTGTAGCCCATGTGGGTTTTGATGCCCACCCAGGTCTGGCCCCTCTTTCACACCACCGAGTATCCTGCCGCACCACAGCCGAGCCGTGACCCGTCGGTGAACATGGTAAGTCCCGGTCGCTCCTTCTCTGCTTCCGCCTTTTCCGCGGCCTCCTCTTCTTGTAGCAGTTCCGCGTCGAGGGTTTCCCGGTCCTCTAGCAAAACCGTGCCTTCCGTCCTTCCAGCGTAAGTGAGGGCGTTCGTAAGCCTCCGCCCAATTGCGGTCAGGGTCCCGACGATCTCCCGCGCCTGGTCTCTCTGCGGCAGGCTCAGTAGCCGTAGCCTAAACCACCTCTGTTTATTCTCTAGCTGCGCTGTTGCAGCTCGGAGTCCTGATTCCATCTAGAGGGTGCCGGCAGGTTGGTGGTCCGGAAGCAGCCTGTCGTTGCTCACGCCTCCTGGTTGGTCAGCAGCTGCAACTCATTTCCTGACCAATGGTGCCCCGGATGTGGTCCCTTTCACCACAGCTCCGATCCGAACATGGCGACTGACTGGACGCAGGATTATCTAAGGCTATGTATGAGGTCATACATAGAGGGCCTGCGTTAGCGTCATGAACTGGCAACACTAACGCCACCCTATCTCCCCCACTGCCACCGTCACTACCACCAGCACTGCTTCGGGAGCTGTTTGAATACAGTCACCCCGTTGCCGACAGGTTGAATACAGATTGCAAACAGGTGGTATGTAGGAATGTACTACCCGAAGGTAGTTATATAATTTTTCAATGAGGAGATGGAAAGCCTTTTAGTTTAGACTAGGGTGTAAGGGTATTTGGGGCCCACCCCCTATAGGTAGCCGGTCGTCACTTGGCAGTCAGGGGTTGATGTGAATGGGTTGATCTGTAGTGGTGAGATAGGTAGCAAACTTCATCAACACCGCGTCCGTTTCCCACTCAAATTGTCTGCCGTCCACTGTCCGCCCGCCATCACGTGTCATCCGGTTGTTATGTTTCGCGAAAAACCCGTTCATTGCTCGAAGCCATGAAACAAAAGGACGTCCGAGAATCTACCGATAGGGTTCAAACACAGAGAGATACCCGGGACGAGCGAATGCGGATTCGCACTGTGTGATGATGCAAAATGGAACTGGTCAAAGATAGCGAGGACCTTGAACATCGATCGAAGGACATGTGCGAAAATCTACAAACGCTGGAAGCACGACGACACACCATCAAACCGAAGCAAAACCGGTAGACCCCCGATTTTTGATGCAGAAGAGTGAGTCTACCTTGAATCCTTTGTTCAAGAAGACAACGTTCCAGGACACAAAGGGTATTCAAATAGCTATAGGGCATTGAATGGGATGGAAACCCCGGAGTGGCCAGCGCAGTCACCAGACTTGAACCCGATCTAAATCGGTGTGGAGGGATATAGAGACAGAGTTTGGGGAGATTTGGGGACGGGCGGAGGATATTGTGGCATTGAAAACCATGATAGAGAATATCTGGCGGGACAGTATCACTGAGGAAATTTTAGACGGGTTGATGGATAGTATGCCTGCGCGGCTGCAAGCAGTCATTGATGCTGGAGGAAATCCAATACGGTATTAATGTTTGGGAGGCGGGTGCGGGGTGCGCCCAACTTTTTGCAGCTCTACAATTATCTAGATCATTATCACTCACTCACTTCGCTGCATCTGTGTTAGTGCGCTTTAAGTGAGGCTTAGTGCTGACACGCGCCTATATTTCGTAATTGAGGTGCGCCCGACTTTATATGCTCCGTCCTGTAACGTAGTAGCGCAGGAAGTGAACCAGACCTAGAAGTGAATCAGAGCACGCTGATTCACTGGTCTAACCTCTTACAGATGGACCCCCTATTGCTTCACCAACACCGCACTCTGTAGACACTTCACAATTACTCAACTCCACAAGCAAGATCTAAAGAATTGTTTCCTATACTCTATAATATTTCCGATGCCTGTTGCAAGCAAGATTTCCGCTCAGGAGGTGATAAACCCACCACGACCAGTACTGCTGCCACCACCACCGAATAGCAGTCTTCAGATAGCCCTCACATTTTATTTCGCCAACCGAGAGACTCCTGTTCCCCGTTACTACAAGTGCCAGAATGGCAAGATGAAGAAAGTCCTAAACCATGGCTACTCGATTCGACGTGTAGCACAGATGCACGAGATCGCTTACTCGTTGCTACAACAAGCAATTCAGGCAGGCGGAGAAACCAAGACCAGATCACAAGCTCACGAGAATGATATGGTCTTGACGATTGCAGAAGAGGAAGCTCTTGAAGAATGGTGTCTGCACATGCACCATTGGGGATATCCAACACGGCTTGAGCTACTACGGAGTATGGTATGTGCTATCGTCGAAGATCGGCAATGGCGGAATCTCGAATGTGCTAGCGATTTCTTCCTTCAAACCCTTAATCCCACCACTGTGGTTGAACGTCGTGATCGTTCTGGCAATTTGATCGGTCCGAACCTTGAGCTTGTCGGCAAGACCTGGTATAAGCGGTTTCTATCACGACATCCAGCGTTATCGGCAATGTATAGTTGGTCTCTAGATAATAGCCGTGCGCTAAACA
>Ga0307512_10003068_pt1 | contig 20005 bp, 14 predicted proteins | sample 14_EM_MG_FD_200267 | JGI IMG/M metagenome (GOLD analysis project Ga0307512, IMG submission 200267) | Populus trichocarpa ectomycorrhiza microbial communities from riparian zone in the Pacific Northwest, United States - 14_EM | ecosystem: Host-associated > Plants > Roots > Unclassified | place... | reverse complement strand
TGTCGATCTTGTCGGGCCACTGCGGCAGCGTGAGCGCCTTGGCCTGGTCGGCGGTGATCTTCGTGTAGGTGGTCAGGACCGCGCGGGCCTCGTCCGGATGCGCCTGGGCATAGGCGTTCGACTCGGCCATGGCCTCGGTGAACCGCTTCACCAGGTCCGGCTTCTGCGAGATCAGCTTGGTGGTGGTGAAGTAGGCCGCGACCGGCAGGTTGGGCGCGGTGTCGACGAAGTTCCAGGCCACGACCCGGCCACCCTGGGCTTTGACCGCGGACAGGAACGGCTCCACCACCCAGGCCGCGTCGACCTTCTTGCCGGCCAGCGCGGCGGGCATGTCCGGGAACGCCAGTTCGGTGAACTTGATCGTGCTGGGGTCGCCGCCGGCCTTGCGTACCGACGCGCGCACGGTCACGTCGCCGATGTTCTTCAGCGTGTTGACCGCGACCGACTTGCCGGCCAGGTCCTTTGCCGTCTTGATCGGGCTGTCGGCGGTGACGACGACCGCGCCGAAGTCGGCGCCGTCCTCGCCGGTGGACGAGTCGCCCGGATTGGTGATCTTCAGCGGCAGGTTCTTGCTGGCCGCGATCATCAGGGAGGTGACGTTGGAGAAGCCGAACTGGTACTGATCGGACACCACGCCCGGGATCACCGCGGCTCCGCCCTGCGCCGCCACCAGGTTCAGGTCGATACCCCGGGACGAGAAGAAGCCTTTCTGCTTGCCCAGGTAGATCGGAGCCACGTCGACGATCGGGATGACCCCGACCGTGACCTTCTCCGTCGAGGTGCTGCTCTGCGGATTTCCGCCGGTGCTCCCGTTGTCGGCGGCAGGGGATGCGCAGCCGGCCAGCCCCACGAGAGCCGAGACCAGGGCCGCGGCGAGAATTCGGCGCATAAGGGACCTCCAGGTCCGTGAAACGTTGTCGGAACACGCTGTGAGATCAGGAATCAATGTCGCCGTAACGGCGGTGTCGCCATCCTGAAGCGAGGCCGCAGGTCGTCCTATCGCCCCCTTTCACTGGGCGAAAGCAGCACGCGCGGCCCAACGTATGACGAAGGCGTTGCGGCAGTCAACCGTTTCGTCGAATGGTGCGGGGCCATGATCGACCGACGGAGACGGCGGCAATACAATCCGGCACATGTCCGACGCCCGTTTCGTCCTGTCCCGCCGGTACGCCGCAGGCCTCGGCGGCGTCCGGGGAATGCTGATCACGGTGCTCGGCGACTACGTGCTCCCGTCCGGGCGGCCCGCACCGACGTCCGCCTTCATCGACGCGCTGGCCCGCCTCGGCGTCGAGGAGAGCGCCTGCCGCCAGGCCCTGATCCGGGCGGCCGCGGACGGCTGGCTGGTCACCGAGCGAATCGGCCGGTTCACCTGGTGGCGGCTCAGTCCCGCGTTCGAGGAATTCCTCACCATGGGCGCCGGGCGCATCTTCGGGTTCACCGCGACCCAGCCGGACTGGGACCGCCGCTGGCTGGTAGTGGTGACCCGGGCGGCGGAGACGAACCGGGCGGGCCGGCATCTGCTGCGTACCCGGTTGCGCTGGAGCGGCTTCGGCAGCCTCGCGCCCGGGGTCTGGATCTGCACTCACCGCGACCGTGCGGCGGACGCCGAACTGGTCCTGCGCGAGGCCGAGGTGTTCGACGACTGCCAGATCTTCCTCTCCGAGTACCTCACCGGCGGCGACCTGTCCGCCGTGGTCCGGCAGGCCTGGGACCTCGAGGAGGTCGAGCGGGAGTACGAGTCGTTCCTGACCTCGTTCGCCGAGCCTCCCTCCGACGATCCACTGGTCCGGACCACTCAACTGGTGCACGCGTGGCGGCGGGTGATCCTGCTCGATCCCGCACTGCCCGAGCAGCTACTGCCCGAGGGGTGGATCGGCGGCCGAGCCGTGCAGCTGTTCCGCCGCCAGCATGCGACGTGGCTGCCGGCCGCGACCCGCGAATGGAGCCGGATCAGCGAAGAAGCGCACTGACCCCTGTCAATTCGACAGATCCGTTGACCGTCGACATATCAGCGTCGTACGGTGAGCCTCCTCATCGAGGAGGCTCGGGATGCCAGCCGACGCACAGCTCATCCGCGGACACGGCCGATGGATCTCCCTGGTCTCCGCGGCCGCCGTTCTGCTGATCCTCGCCACAACCGCCGCCGTGGCAGGGATCCCCCGTCCAACCACCCCGCCGCCGCCCTTGACCGGACTGAAGACCCATTCCTCAGCCGCCCGCCCGGCCGTGGCGCCGGTCGTGGCGCCGGCCGTGGCCTGCGCGGCGATGGCCGCCGTCGACGTCTCGACGGCCGTGGGAGCGGGCACCGGCATCGTCTCGGCCACTGCTGCGACGGCACCGGGCGGCTATCCGGTCTGTGACGTCAAGGGCGTCATCGCGCCGCAGATCCAGTTCGAGGTGCAGCTGCCCACGCAGACCTACCAACAGCGTTACCTGCAGACCGGCTGCGGCGGGCTGTGCGGTTCCCTCGCGATCAACGCCCCCGCCGCGGTCGGCTGCGCTCCGCTGGCCGACGGCGCCTTCGCCACCGCTTCGAACAACCAGGGGCACGTCGCCGGCGGTAGCGCCGACGGCAACTTCGGCACGGACGACGCGCTGCGCGTCGACTTCGCGTACCGGGCCGACCATCTGACGGCGCTGGCCGCGAAGGCCCTCATCACCGCCTTCTACGGCCGCGCGCCGCGGTATTCGTACTTCGACGGCTGCTCCCAGGGCGGCCACGAGGCGCTGACCGAGGCCCAGCGCTACCCGCACGACTTCGACGGCATCCTCGCCGGCGCCCCGGCGTCCATCACGACCGAACTCAACGGATTCAACCAGCCGTGGCTGGCGCGGGTGGACTTCGACGCCGCCGGCCGGGTCATCCTGCCGGCGAGCAAACTGCCCGCGCTGCACGCCGCCGTGCTGGCCCGCTGCGACGGCCTCGACGGTCTCGTCGACGGCCAGCTCGACGATCCGCGACACTGCTCGTTCGACCCGGCCACCCTGACCTGCCCGGCCGGCACGGACAACGGCGGCTGCCTCACCCCCGCTCAGGTCACCGTGGTCCGGAAGATCTACTCCGGAGCGGTCGACGCCGGCGGCCGCCATCTGTACCCCGGCGGCCAGCCGTACGGGTCCGAACTGGTCTGGGCCGGCTGGATGATCCCGCCCGACCCGGCGGCGCCGCAGAACTCGACCATCGCCTGGCGCATCGGCAACGGCTGGGTCAAATACCTCGCCTTCCACCCGAACCCGCCGCTGCGCACCACCCTCAACGACATCGCGTTCGATCGGGCGACCTTCGACCGGGTCCAGCGGCTCGCCGGGTTGTACGACGCGACCGACCCCGACCTGCGCGCCTTCCAGCGCGCCGGCGGGAAGCTGATGCTCTGGCACGGCTGGGCCGACCAGGCGATCCCGCCCACCGGCACGGTCGCCTACTACCAGGCGGTCCAGGACCGCATGGGCGGTCTCGCCGCCACCCAGCGGTTCGCCCGGCTGTTCATGTTCCCCGGTATGTACCACTGCGGCGGCGGCACCGGGCCGAACTCGTTCGACCTGCTCACCCCGCTGCTCGACTGGGTGGAGACCGGTGCCGCGCCCCAGCGCGTCGTCGCCTCCCTGCCCGGCGTCCGCACCCGCCCGGTCTTCGCGTACCCGCTCGTGGCCCGCTACGACGGCACCGGAAGCACCGACGACGCGACCAACTTCACGGCCGCCGAGCCCACCAGTCCCGTCGACGACCACTTCCCGTGGCTCGGCCACTTCCGATAGCCACGGCCGCCGATCACCGCAAGGCGTTGCCGAGGCTGAGGCCGCCGTCGATGTCGAGGACGACGCCGGTGACGTAGCCGGCGGCCGGTGAGGGTCAGCCCGAGTCCGTACCGAGCAGGCGGGGCGGATCCGGGGCGGCCTCGAACGCCCGGGACAGTACGGCGCCGACGTCGGCCGGTGAAACGCCCGGTCGCAGCACGTGCGGCGGGCCGGGTTGCCACGCGCCGGGCACCGACAGTTGCCGGTTGCCCACCTCGACGACCCGCCCGTTGATCTCTCGGGCGCCCGGGCCGAGCAGCCAGGCGACCACCGGCGCGACGTGCTCGGGCGCCCACGGATCGTCGTCGGCGGCGGGGCCGTCGGGGAGCCAGCCGGTGAGTCTGGTACGCGCGGCGGGAGCGATCGCGTTGACCGTCGTGCCGTACCGGCCCAGCTCGTCGGCCGCGACCCGGGCAAGCATGGTCACGGCCGCCTTCGCCGCGCTGTACGCGGCCTCGGCCCGGAACCCGTACAGGCCGGCCGCGGAGGTGGTGAGCACGGCGGCGGCGGGGACGGCGCGGCCGGCCTTCGCCTCGGCGCGCCAGTACCCGCCGAAGACACGCAGCAGCCGGAACGGCGCGGTCACGTGCACGTCGAGCAGCAGTCGCAGGTCGTCGTCGGCGAGGCGCAGCAGCGGTCCGGAGCGCAGCACGCCGGCGTTCGCGACGAGCGCGTGCAGTTGCCCGTAGCGGCGCAGGGCGGTGTCGAGCAGTGCGCGCGGTGCGGCCGGGTCGGTGATGTCGTGGACGGCCGGGCAGGCGCTGCCGGGCGTGCCCTCGGTGGCGTCCACTGTCTCCTTGAGGGCCGCCTCGTCGATGTCGTTGGCGACCACCGCGGCGCCCTGCCGGCACAGTTCCAGGGTGTACGCCCGGCCGAGGCCGTGCGCGGCGCCGGTCACCACGACCACCCGTCCGGCCAGTGGTGCCGGCATCGGATCGCCGGCGGCGGGGGCCGGCGAACCGGCGCGGACCCGCTGCACAACCGTGTCGATCTGCCGGAGCATGTCCGCCTCGGCGCTGTACGCCCCGAACACCGCGTCGGCGCCGCGGGCCAGCAGATCGGCCCGGTCGGTATCGGTCAGGACGCTGCCGCCGAACACCAGGCCGATGCCCAGGTCGCGGCACCGGCGGAGCAGCTCGTCGGCGTACGCGGTGAACTCCCAGGAGTGCACGGACACCCCGATGATGTCGGCGTCCTCCTGTTCGGCGACGGCGGCCAGCCGTTGCGGGGTGTTGAACCGGCCGAGATAGACGACCTCGTACCCGTGCCGGACCAGGATCTGGCTGATCGCCATGGCGCCGACCTCGTGCTGGTCGAGGCCGAGGGTGCCGATCACGAGGCGGCCGGGGCGCGGACGCGTCATCGGTGTGCCCCCGCGTACTCGAACGGGTCGGCCGGTAGTCCCTGGCCTTCGCGCAGGCAGCCGGCGATCTCGCCGAAGGTGGCGTCGGCGTCCACCGCGGCCACGATCGGGCCCATCAGGTCCGCGTCCGGGTCGGCGGCCGCGGCGCGTACCCGGTCGAGGCCGTCCCGCAGTGGCGCCTGCGCCCGCGTCGGCCGCCAGGCCCGGATCCGCTCGACATGCGCGAGGTCGGGCTCGAAACGTTGCTCCGCCGCGTCGCGCAACAGCCGGTCGGATTCGGGCGGCACGACGTGCTCGGTCACGCCGACGATCCGCGCCCGTCCATCCTGGACAGCCGTGGAGTGGCGGTCCATGGCGGTGGTGAAGACGCCCCGGAAGTAGCCGTTCTCGACCAGGGTGTCGACGTCGCCGAGGGCCTCCATCTGCCGCACCGCCGCGTCGATGCGCCGTTCCAGGTCGTCGGTCAGCGACTCCAGGTACCAGGAGCCGCCCAGCGGGTCCTCGACCGCGCCGACGTTCGTCTCCGCCTGGATGATCTGCTGGGTGCGGATGGCGAGCTGGTGCGCGGCCGCCGAGGGGGTACGGAACGGCTCGTCGAACGTGGAGATCTCCAGTCCCTGTACGCCGGCCATCGCCATCGCCAGGGCCTGGACCGCGCCGCGCACGATGTTGTTGGCCGGCTGAGCGGCGGTCAGGGTGAGTCCGGAGGTGTGCACAGCGATGTTCGCCGACCAGGACCGCGGGTCGGCGGCGCCGAACTCGTCGCGCATCATCCGGGCGAACAGCCGCCGGGTGGCACGGATCTTCGCGATCTCCTCGAACAGGTCCATCCGGCAATTGACGAGAATCGCGATGCGCGGCGCGAACGCGTCGACCGGCAGCCCGCGGGCGATCAGGCGGCGGCTGACCTCCCGGATCTCCAGCAGCCCGAGGCTCATCTCCTCGACCACGTCCAGGCCGCCGTCCGAGATGTAGTACGTGTCCTCGAGAAACGCGTGGAACCGGGGCATCTCGCGGAGCGAGAAAGCGATCGAGTCGAGGGTCAGGCGCATGCGCAGGCCGAACGGCAGGAACGTGGAGTACGAGCAGTCCTCGGCGTACAGCGGGGGCTGGATCGCCGAGCCGCGCAGCACCCGCGGATGCAGGCCGCTGTCCCGCCCGGCCAGGTACTGCCCGGCGAGCGCGAACGCCGGCGGTAGCGAGTGGCTGAGCGTGATCCGGTCCAGCGGGATGCCGTCGAGCAACTCGAGGAAGTCCTGCTTGCGGCACAGCGACACGCCGGTGGTGCCGACCGCGGGCACGGACATCGGATGGTCCGGGTCCATCGCGGACATGGTGGGGTTGTCGCCGATCACGTCGACCCCGAGGGCGCCGTGCGCGAGCAGCATCCGCAGCTGCTCGTTGGAGCGGCGGGGCGACCCTTCGCCGGACAGCTCGCGCTGGATCCAGCCGTCCGGGGGCCGCAGCCGCCCGCGGGTGAAGGGGTAGCTGCCGGGGTCGGCGATGCGGCCGTAGTCCGTGCCCGGGTCGGCGGGGGCGTAGAACCGGCGCGCTGTCATGGTTCACCGCCGGCCTGGCACAACGCCAAGGCGAAGGTCTGGTAGCGCGCCGTCAGCGCGGGTAGCGACAGCGGCCCGTCCGGGTGGTACCAACTGCGGATGCCGTCCAGCATGTCGAGCATGGCCATCGCGGTCAGCAGCGGGTCCGCGACGCGGAACGCGCCCGCCTCGACGGCCTCGGCGATCACGTCGCGGACCGCGTCCCGGTACGCGCGGCGCATCGCGGCAACCCGCTCCTGCTGCTGCGGGCTGAGCGCGTTCAGCACCGGGCTGCCGACCAGCAGCTCCTCGCTGCGGGTGACGGTGAGCTCGATGTGCCCGGCGACCGCCCGTTCCAGCCGCTCCGGCGCCGGGACTGCGGTGTCGCGCAGCCCGGCGACCTGCAGCCCGGTGAACTCCTCCAGGAACCGGCTGATGATCGCGAACAGGATGTCCTGCTTGGTGGCGTAGTAGTGGTACAGCGTCGAGGTGGACAGGCCGACCGCCTCGGCGAGGTCGCGGATTCCGACGGCGTGGTATCCGCGCTGGGAGAACAGGGTGGCGGCGCGGGACAGGATGTCGTCGGCCGTGGACCGCTCGGCGGTCGGTCGATCGGCGGTCGGTCGGTCGGCGTCGCGAGGCTCTGGCATCCGGCCAGTGTGCAGGACCGCGTTCATGGCCGTCCGCCGGCCGGTTGGATGTCGGCCAGCCTGCGTTTGAGGATCTTTCCGTTGGCGTTGCGCGGCAGCTCGTCCAGCTGCACCAGCTCGGCCGGCAGCTTGTAGTCGGCGATCCGGTCGCCGGCCCAGGCGCGTAGCGCGTCGAGCGGGAGACTATCGCCCGGCCGCAGCACCACGACAGCGCGCACCCGCTCCCCCATCACCTCGTCCGGGACGCCCACGACCGCCACGTCGGCGACCGCCGGGTGCCGGGCCAGCACGCTTTCCACCTCCAGGCTGTAGATGTTCTCGCCGCCCCGGATGATCATGTCTTTGAGCCGGTCCAGCACCCGCACGTACCCGGCCGCGTCGATCCGCCCCACGTCGCCGGTGCGCAGCCAGCCGTCCGGGCCGAAGGTCTCCGCGGTCGCCTCCGGCCGGTGCCAGTAGCCCGCCGTCACCACCGGGCCGCGGACCCACAGCTCGCCGACGGCGTCCGGGTCGGGCGCGCCCGGCGGCGCACCGTCCACCGACACCGCCACCTCGACGCCCGGCACCGGGCGCCCCACCGACCAGGGCCGGTCCTGCCATTCCCGGCCCACCGCGCAGGTCACGATCGAGGTGGCCTCGGTCAGCCCCCAGACGTTGGCGAAGACCACCCCGGGCAGCCGCGCGGCCGCGCCGGCCAGGAACGCCTCCGGCACCGGAGCGCCACCGAAGCCGACCATGCGCAGGTCGGGCAGCCCGGCCGGGTCGAACGCCGGATCGGCGAGCATCAGGTGAATCATCGCGGTCACCCCGGCGAAGACGGTGATCCGGTGCTCGACGAACGCCTCGCGCATGCCCGCCGGGGTGAACCGCGGCTGGAACACCCGGGCGGCGCCGTGGGCGCCGAACCCGACCAGCTGCGAGACGATGCCGGTGGCGTGGAACATCGGGGCGATGACGAGGGTACGGTCGCCGGCCCCGATTCCCAGCGCGGTCTGGCAGGTGCCCGCGTTGAACACGATGTTGCCGTGCGTCTGCATGGCGCCCTTCGGCTGCCCGGTGGTGCCGGACGTGTACAGAATGTTCGCCACGTCCCCGGCCGCCGCCGCGAGCCCGGGCAGTTGGTCGGCGGGCGTGCCGGGCGCGGTCAGCTCATCGACATCCCAATGCGGGCACACCGGCGGCACTCGCGGCGCCGTCTCGGCGTCCACGACCACGTACGAGGCGCCGCTGTCGGCCAGCACGTACTCGATCTCCGGCCCGGCGAACCGGGTGTTGACAAGGACGGCCACCGCACCGGCCAGTTGCACGCCGCCGTACGCGACGGCGTACCGCCAGCCGTTGGGCAGGGCCAGCGCGATCCGGTCGCCGGGGCGTACCCCGCGGGCCGCCAGACGGGCCGCCACCCGCCTGGCGGCCAGGGCCGCCTGCGCGTGCGAGAGCACGGTGCCGCCCTCGACCAGCGCGTCGCCGTCCGGCCATCGGCGCCCCGCCGCCAGCAGCAGTCCGCCCACGGTCGTGGTCATAGTCGCGCCTCGCCGGCCGCCAGCACCATGTCGGGCACCGGATCGTCGCCGGCGCGGATCAGCTCGGTCGTCAGCCGCACGCCGGTGGCCGGGCACAGGTACTCGCGCAGCACCATGGCCGCACCGGGCCGGTCGGGCCGGGTGGCGAACTCCGGTGCCAGCTCGTTGACCGGCGTGTCGCGCACCGCGCAGTTGGGCCGGTAGTCCCCGGTGACCGGGCCGAGCAACGCCCGGCCGGTCATCGAGACCCACTGCGCCGGGCGGCCGCCGACCATTGTCATCCCCAGATCGCCGCCGACCGGGCGCAGCACAGCGTCCGGCTCCGCCCGCCGTGGCGGCCCGCCGGCCGGGGCCAGCGCACCGGTCAGCCGTGCGGCCAGGCGCTGCGCCCGCTCCCGGGTCGTGGCCGTTTCGTCCACGCCGCCGTCGGACGCCCAGAGCACCGTGTACACCCGGGTGGCGTCGGCCCGGTCCAGCCAGCCGTTCGCGACGTCGCGGGCCACGTCGTGCGGGTCGCGGGCCAGCGGGTCGCCGTACCCGGGATTGTTCGCGCCGGTCCAGGCGATGACCGAGTCGGGGCCGAGCATCAGCGGCGGACCCTTGTGATCGACCGGCTGATCCGCACCGGGCAGGCCGGGCAGATCCTGCGGCACCACGCCGGCCGCGAACTGCTCCGCCAGCCGTACGCCGTGCTTGACCAGGACCCGGCCCATGCTGCTGGGGTTCGCGCCGAACGGACCCACGGCCTTGGGGAACGAGTCGTCGATGTACAGCGCCGCCGCCATGCCCGCAGTACCCCACGGCACGTACGCCTCGGTGATGGAGCGCCCACCGCGACGCGCGCCGGCACCGTCCGCGCCGCAGCGCAGCGCCCGCCGGTAGAGGCACAGCATCGGGTACAGCTGCTCGGTCTCCTCGACGTTGCTGGCGATGCCCTCCGGGATCCAGAAGTGCCCGCCGAAGTCCGCGCCGTCGGCATCGCTGCCGGCCGGCAGGGCGCCGATCATGTTGTTCGCGTTGACCGCGATGTACGGCGCGCCGGAGGCCAGCTGCCCGGCGATGATGGTGCCGTACCAGTGTGGCTGCGCCGGGCCGAGGGCCCGGTCACGCAGCTCCGGTGGGCCGGTCGCCACCATCTTGGCGATCACCGAGCCGGCGAGGCTGATCAGCAGCTCCATGGTGAACACCCCGGACGGGCTGACCGCGGCCGGGAAGTCGGCGCAGGACAGCGTGCCGGGCACGGGCTCGAAGCGCACCCGCCGGTAGACCCCGCCATAGGCGCCGGCCAGGTCCGGGGTCAGCGACGCGGTGAGGGCGGCCAGGAACGCGCCGACCAGCCCCGCGTACGTCACGTTGATCGAGCCGGCCTGCGGATCGGTGCCGGCGTTGTCCACGAACAGCTCGTCCCCGCGCTTGCGCACGGTCAGCTGGTAGCGGTAGAGCCCGGTGTCCCCGGTGTGCGAGGCCTCCGCGTACAGCCGGTGCGACCAGGTGCCGTCCGGGATGTCCCGCAACCGCGCCCGGAACAGCTCCTCGCCGGCGTCGAGCACCCGGCACATCACGGTCTTCACGGCGTCCGCGCCGTACCGGGCGACCAGCGCCTCGACCTTGCGGACCGTCGCGGTGTTCGCCGAGACCGCGGCCCGCAGGTCCATCTGCACCACGCCGGGCAGCCGGGACTGCCGCAGGAACAGCTGCTCCAGGTCCGGCCGCAGCCGGCCGCCCTCGACGATCTTGAACGGCGGGAAGGCCGGCGGGTCGGTGAAGATGTCCGCGGCGTCCACGCAGAAGCTGCCCACCACCGAGCCGCCGATGTCCGAGTGGTGCAGCACGTTGGCCACCCAGCAGAACAGCTGCTCGCCGACGAAGACCGGGGCGGCGACGATGGTGTCCGGCTGGTGCGGCGTGCCCACGTACGGGTCGTTGGAGAGGAACATGTCGCCAGGGGCGATGCCCGGGTCCGCGCTGCGGTGCTCCAGGATCCATTTGACGGTCAGCGACTGCGCGTTGGAGAAGTACTGCAGGTAGGGGCCGAGGAACACCAGCTCGCCGCGCTCGGTGAGGATCGACGGCTGGAAGTCGCGGGTCAGCATGGTGACCGGGGAGACGCACAGCCGCTGCAGCGTCTGGCCGTGCTCGACGTTCGCGTTGAGCAGCGCGTAGCGGATGACCTCGAAGGTGACCGGGTCGACCTCGGCCGAGCCGGTCTCGTGCAGGGCCAGGGCGGGATCGATCGGCAGCGGCTCGGACGGCACGTAGCCGCGCTGCACGCCGTCCCAGGCAAGTGCGGTCATCGGGTCGCCTCCCGGGTGGGCAGGTGCAGGTGAAGGTGGCCGCTGCCGGCCGTCAGCGTGGCGCCCCGGGGCACCGCAACCGTGGTGTGCGGCAACTCGACCAGGGCGGGGCCGGAGATACGGTCGCCGTCGCCGAGCCGGGTGCCGTCGTGCACCGCGGTGGCCAGTCGCTCGCCGGCGTCCGGCCAGAACACCTCGGCCACGTCCGCGGCCTGTGGGGCCGTGCTCCCGCCGGCGTGCCGCGGCGGCGGGGCGGACCGCCCCGGCCCGGGCACCCGGGCCCGGCAGCGCAGCGCGAACACCTCGGCCGCCTGGAACGCGGACGCCGCCGCGACGCCGTACCGCTGCGCGTACTCCTGGACGAACCGCTCCACCAGTTGGCCGGCCTCGCCGTCCGGATCGACCGGCACCTCCAGCGCGTGCATGAGCTGCTCCTGGTAGCGCATCAGCGCCCACACCGCGACCTGCGGCTCCGCGGTGACCCCGGCGTCCACCATGGACTGCCGGGCGCGGCCGACCGCACCGGCCACCGCCCGGTGCAGTGCGGCGTCGTCGAAAGGCGCCCGCAGCGCGGTCTCCACCTCGACGAACCGGGCCACGTCGCCGGCCGCGATACCGTACGCGGACAGCGTCGAGGCGCCGTTGCCGAGCGGGATCAGCACCTCGGCGACGCCGATCTCGGCGGCGTAGCCGAACGCGTGCACCGGGCCGGCCCCGCCGTACGAGTAGAGCAGGAAGTCTCGCGGATCCAGGCCGCGTTCCAGGGTCTGCTGGCGGATCAGCGTGGCCGCCCGAAGGTTGTTCACGTTGACGATGCCGGCCGCCGCCTCCTCCAGCCCCAGGCCGAGCGCCTCGGCCAGCCGCCCGACCGCGGCCCGGGCGGCCGCCGCGTCCAGCGGCATGCGGCCGGCCAGGAAGCTGTCCGGGCGTAGCAGGCCGAGCACAACGTCGGCGTCGGTCACCGTGGCCTCGTCGCCGCCCCGGCCGTAGCAGGCCGGGCCGGGCTGCGATCCGGCGCTGTGCGGACCGACCCGCAGCGCACCGGTCTGCGGATCGCGGCGGGCGATGGTGCCACCGCCGCACGCCGTGGTCCGCACGTCCAGGTGCGGCAGCCGGTAGGTGTACTGGTCGATGACCGCCTCGTTGGCCACCACGGCCCGCCCGTCCACGACCAGGCCGATGTCGAACGACGTGCCGCCCATGTCGGTGGCCACGACGTTGCGGTGGCCCATGGCCGCGGCCAGCGCGGCGGTACCGGTCAGGCCGGCGGTCGGCCCGGAGTCGAGAGTGCCCAGCGCCAGCTCGGCGGCGGCCGCGGCCGGCACCACCCCGCCGCTGGACTGCATCACCAGCAGCGGCGCCGGCATCCCGGCGGCGGCGAGCCGGTCCGCCATGGTGCTGAGGTACCGGGTGCACGCCGGGCCGACATAGCCGTTGAGCACCGTGGCCACCGTGCGCTCGTACTCGCCGAGCCGGGGCGAGACCCGCGACGACAGCGACACGAACACCTCCGGCACCTCGGCGTGCAGGATCTTCTCCAGCGCCAGCTCGTGCGAGGGATTGGCGAACGACCACAGGAACGCCACCGCCACGCTGTCCAGCGCGTACCGGCGCACGAACGCGGACACCAGATCGGCGGCGCGGTCCTCGTCCAGGGCCACCACCACGGCACCGGTGACGTCCATCCGCTCGTGCAGCTCCAGCACCGCGCCCGGCACGATCAGCGGTGCGGGCAGGGCTGTACCCCGGACCTTGAAGACGTCCTCGACGCCGCGGCCGGCGACCCGCCCGTGGCCGCGCATGACGGCCAGCGCGTCGCCGTGCCCCGCGGTAGCGATCAGGCCGACCCGGGCGCCCGCGCGCTCCAGGACGGCATTCGTCCCGATCGTGGTGCCGTGCCCGAACCGCTCGGTATCGGCCAGCAGCTCCGGCACGGTCAGCCCGACCTCGGCGGCCAGCTCGGCGAGCCCACTCATCACGCCCTTGGCCGGGTCGTCTCTGGTGGACAACACCTTCGAGGTGGCGTAGGCGGCGTCACCCGCCCCGACGAGCACACAGTCCGTAAAAGTTCCCCCGATGTCGACGCCCAACTGAAACATCCGACCTCCCGCGGTCGCCCGATCGATCGATCGATCGGCTGCCGGTCACAATGTAAACACCGGGGACATCTCCAGTCAACATCCTTTTAACGTCAGGCCTGCCGGTCCTTCATGCACCGGGTGGCCCGGTTCCTGGCCACCGAATGCGGGATCCGGCAGTTCCTCGACATCGGCACCGGACTGCCCACATCACCGAACCTCCACCTCGTGCCCTGCCACCGGAGCAGGTGAATGGGGCAGAGCGAGCTGGGCGGCGCCGAGAGCGACGAGTTCAGGTTCAGCCAGCACGCGGTAGGGCACGCCACAGGCGAGGGCCTTGAGGTGCATCCAGCCCGGCGCCCGAGCCCAGCCTCCGGCTCCGTAGACCAGCTGCGCGTCGGGTGCCAGCTTCCGGACTTTGTCGGCGCCTGCGGTGGCGAGTTGCCATACGGCTGCGGCGGCTCGCTGATCGGCGGTCAGCCGGTCGGCCGCCGCGGTCCACGTCGGTGTTCCGCCGCCCTCGGCTCCCGGGACGAACACCGGCGCCGACAGCGCGCCGGGTCGGAGGTCGCCGGAGAGTACGGCGTCGACCTCGGCGCTCAGCCCGCAGGAGCGCAGCCAGGATATGTTGCGGTCGAGCTCGAGAACGATCAGGGCCGTCATCCCGTCGCCGACAACGGCCGGGGACAAGTCGAAGTCAACGGTCCGGGGCTTGGTGGTGACGCTGCGGACGACCACTTCCGCGGTCCCCATGGAGTCCAGCGGCGCGCCCGGATCCTGGCGTTGGACGACCGATGCCGCCACCGGATGGTCGTGACCGCCCGCCACGACGATCGCATCGGAGCTGAGCAGCGGCGACAACCGGGTGCTGCGCAGCTCGCCGAGCACGGTCCCGGCGGGCACCACCGGCGGGAGAAAGTCGAGTGGCAGGAACGGGGTGATCCGCTCCGGATCCCACGCCGCCCCGGCCAGGAGCCAGGCTCCGGTGCGGGCGGCGAGGCTGCTCGACATCACCGCGCGTCCGGTCCATCGCAGGGCCGGGTAATCGGTGCAGCTGACCCAACCGGTTGCCGTCGCGAGCTCGCCGGGGGTGAGCAGCGCCCACGCCGCGACGGTGCGGGCGGCGTCGAGTTCGACGCCGTACCTGCTGCGGTCGCCGGGGTGGCGCATGGCGGCGAGCCGGTCCAGGACGGTACGCCGGGCCGGGTCGAACCAGGGCATGGCGGGACCGAGCGGGCGGCCGGCGCAGTGCAGGACACCGTCCTCGCCGATGCCTGCCACGCACACGCCGCGCAGCCGGACATCGCCTACTTGCCGGGCGGCCTGGACGGTCATCTCCTCGATGGTGTCGACGAGTGCGTCGGCGTCGGTGCGCAGCCCGACGCGGGCTGTCGGTCGCGACGCGCGGACGAGCACCGTACCGGCACCGTCCGTGAGCAGCACTTTGATGTTCGTGCTGCCCAGGTCGGCGCCGGCCCAGACGTCCATGACTACGCGTTCTGCAGGGCGCGCTCGCCGCCGCGGGACAGCGCGGCGAGCTGGTCGACGACGGCGTGTGCCTCGGTCCGCTCGCGCTGCCATACGTTGCGGCCGACGATGATGCCGCGGGCGCCGGCCACCACGCTCTGCCGGACCGATTCGATGGTCTGCTGCGGGTCGCCGGAGCGGGGACCACCGGCGATGACGATCGGCAGCCCGAGGTCCTCGACCAGCCGACGCGTGCCCTCCTCGCCCGGGAAGGCGATCTTGATGATGTGCGCGCCCAGGTCGAAGGCGATCCGGGCCACCTTCTCCTCCTCGGCTATCACCTCGGGGGTGCGCGGCGCGCCGATCAGCACCGGCTCCAGCATCAGCGGGATCTGCCAGCGCTCGCACTCGGAGATCACCTTGCCGACCCGGGTCACCAGCGCGGCCTGTTCGGTCTTGGTGGTGTTCCACGGCATCAGCATCTTCACGCAGTCGACGCCGAGCCGGACGGCGTCCTCGACGCTGTGCTGCAGCGCGCCGGCCCCGGCCCCGGCCTCGGTGTAGTGGTAGAACGCGTCGATCGCCAGCACCCGTGACAGGTGCGGCCGGGCGGCGAAGTACTGCTCGGTGCGGACCACGAGGCCAGGGCTCATCATGAAGCCGGTGATGTCGTCGTCGCCGAACTCCTCGATCACCGCCGCCGGGTTCTCCAGGCCGGGCAGCCGGTCGAAGATCAGTCCGTGGTCGACAGGCATGATGATGGCGACGCGGTCATGCGGCAGGGTTCGGGTCATGCGGTATGCCATGGTCATGGACATGCCTCTCAGTCAGTTGCTGTTACCGGGGGTCGACGTGCACCTTGAGCGCGTCGGGTGAGGCGGCGACCGCAAGTGCTCGGTCGTAGGACGCGAGTGGGAACGTATGCGTGATCAGCGGTCGGATGCTCGCGCTCAGATCGGAAACCTGCTCCACGGCAGCGGGGTAGCAGTCGGCCAGGCTGTTGGAGCCCAGCACCGTGATCTCCTTCTCGAAGACGTCGAACGGACGCAACGGCACGGTCGTGTCCGGCGTGGTCACACCCATCTGGAGGAGGGTGCCACGGACAGCGATCCGGTCCAGCGCATCGGTGATCGCAACTGGGTGGCCGCTGGCCTCGACGACGATGTCGGCGCCGTCCGGCAGGTCCAGGCCGGCCGAATCGGCGGCGGCCGCGTCGGCGCCCAGCAGCAGCGCCGCGGCACGGCGGACCGCGTGCGGCTCGACGACCTGGACCCGGCCGGCACCGCGCTGCCGGGCCACCGCGGCCATCAGCAGACCGATCGATCCGGCGCCGTAGATCAGCACGTCCCGGTCCTTCACCGTCGGCGCGCGATCCAGCGCGTGCAGCACGCAGGCCAGCGGCTCCACGAGAGCGCCGATCGTCGCGTCCACCCCGGCGGGCAGCCGGTAGACCACGCGGGCGGGCACCAGCACACGCGAGGCACACGCTCCGTCGCGGGTCACCCCGACCGGCTCCAGCCGTACGCAGAGATTGACCGCATCGACCCGGCACCAGCGGCACTCGCCGCAGGACACGTTGGGGTCGGCGCCGACCAGGTCGCCCTCGGCGATCGCGGTGACGCCGGAGCCGACTGCGGTGACCGTGCCGGCGAACTCGTGGCCTGGCACCACCGGGTACCGCCCGGTCGCGTAACTTCCGTCGACCAAGTGCAGGTCGGTGCCGCAGACGCCGACCGCGGCCGGGGCGATCACGACCTCGTGCGCTCCGGGTGTGGGCTCGGGGCGCTCGGTCAGTTCGACGCCGCCCCTGCCGTCCAGAACGACGGCTCTCATTTCACGGCCCCGAAGAGCAGACCGCGGACCAGGCTGCGCTGGCAGATCCAGCCGAGGACGACGACCGGGATGCTGACCACGGTAGCCACGGCCGCGACCTGGGCGGTGTAGAGCTCACCGAAAGACAGAAACTTCTGCATGAACAGCGGCAGCGTGGACGTGGTCGTCGTCAGGTTGACCGCGTAGAAGTACTCGTTCCAGGAGAACACGCAGCAGAGCAGGGCGGTCGACCAGAGTCCCGGGGAGACCAGGGGCAGGACGATGCTGCGCATCGTGCGTAGCCGGCTCGCGCCGTCGATGCCCGCGGCCTCGAGGATCCCGGGTGGCACCTCTTGCAGGAACGAGCGGATCATCCACACGGCCAGCGGCAGGTTCATGCCGATGTGCAGGATGATCAGGACGAGGACGGTGTTCAGCAGGTTCAGGCGCTGCGCGACGATGTAGATCGGGATGATGCCGGCCGCGACCGGCATCATCTTGGTGCTGATGAAGAAGAAGAGCGTGTCCTGGGACTTGCGGACCGGGCGTACGGAGAGGGCGTAGGCCGCCGGTAACGCGAGCAGCAGTACCACCAGTGTGGAGACGACGGCGACCGCGAGCGAGTTACCGGCGTACGCCCAGAATCCGGATCCGAACGCGCCGCGGTAGTTGTCCAGCGTCGGGGTGAAGACGAGCTTCGGCGACGGTGACGCGGCATCCGTCTCGGTCTGGAAGCTCTTCAGGAGCATGTACGCGATCGGCGAGAACAGCAGCAACGAGCCGAGCCAGCCCAGCAGCGCGATCGACCGGTGGGCGGTATCGTTGTCCCGCCGGCGCTTGCGGGACTTCTCGGTGACCGGCGCGGCGTCTTTGATCTCGACGGGTGCGGTCGTGATGGTCATCGACGTCCCTCCTGCTGAAAGATCCCGGACAGCAACCGCAGCGCCGGGAGGGCGAGGGCGATGGTGAGCACCAGGGCCACCAGCCCGTACGCGGATGCCGTCCCGAAGTCGAACGAGTTGAATGCCCGTAGGTAGATGTAGTACGTGATGTTCGTGGTGCCGTAGGCCGGCCCACCGGCGGTCAGCAGCGCGATCTCGCCGAAGGTCTGGATGATGTTCATCGACAGCAGCAGCGCGGTCAGTTCGAGGAACGGGCGCAGGTGCGGCAGCATCACCCGCCGAAACTGTTGCCACCAGTTCGCGCCGTCCACCCGGGCCGCCTCGAGTTGCTCGTCGGGCAGCGCCTGAAGGCCGGCGAGCAGGACCAGCATCGCGAACGGCGTCCACCGCCACGACGTGATCATGACGATGGAGAGCATCGACTGCTCGCTGAGCCAGTTGACCCGGGGCAGGCCGGCCAGGTTGGTGAGCCAACCCAGCAGGCCGAACGACGGGTCGAAGACGGCGCTGCGCCAGAACAGCGTGACCGCCACCGGCATCACGAAGAACGGGGTGATGGCGAGCGTTCGGGCGATGCCGCGTCCGGGGAACTTCTTCTGCAGTGTCAGGGCGAGCGCGAGGCCGACCAGCGTGGCGGCCACTGTCGCGCCGCCGGTCAGCACCACGGTGTTGCCGATCGACTTCCAGAACGTGCTGTCGGCGAAGGTGGCCCGGAAGTTGGCCACGCCGGCGAAGGTGGAGTCGCCGCCGGCCAGCAGGTTCCAGTTGCGCAGTGAGTACCAGACGGTGAGCACGAACGGGATCTGGGTGAGCAGCAGGGTGATGATCAGGGCCGGCAGCAACGGCAGCCGGCGGCTCCATGCCTCGCGGCGCCGCAGGGCGGGCGTGGCCGGGACAGCGATGGTCATGGGCATAGCTCATCTCATCCAGGATTCGGGGACGGCGCCGCCGGGTGGTGATCCCCGGGGCGCCGTCCGGTGTCGGCTACTTGAGGTAGCCCGCCTTCTTCACGACTCCCTCGGTGTAGGTCTGGGACTTCTGCAGGGCTTCCTCGACCGTCTCGGTGCCGCTGATCGCGCCGGCGACCTGCTGCGAGACGTAGTCGCCGATGTCGGTGAACTCGGGAATCTGCACGTACTGCACGCCGCGGTAAGGGACCGGATCGACGGTGGGCTGCTTCGGGTTGGCCGCGTCGATCGACTTGAGCGTCAGGTCCGCGTACGACTTGGCAGCGGCCTGGTACTCGGGGATGGAATACGTCGAGGTCCGCGATCCTGGCGGGATCGAGTCCCAGCCGGCCTTCGCACCGGCCAGCTTGATGTAGTCCTTGCTGGTGGCCCAGGAGATGAACTTCCAGGCGGCGTCCTTGTGCTTGCTGGACGCGGTGATCCCGAGACCCCAGGACCACAGCCAGCCGGACGCGCTGGTCTTGTTCACCGGCGCCATCGCGAAACCGATGTTGTCCTTGACTTGCGGAATGGCCTGGTCGAGCACGGAACCGGCGAAGACCGTGTCGTCGTACCACATCGCCGTCTTGCCCTGGGTGATCTGCTGGAGGCAACCCTCCCATCCGTCCTTGGCGGCGTCCGGCTGGCCGTGTGCGCGCAACAGGTCCACGTAGAATTTGACCGCCTGCGTGGTGGCCGGCGAGGTGAGTTGCGGGTTCCAGTTCTCGTCGAACCAGCGTCCGCCGAAGGTGTTGATGACCGTGGTGAGAGAGGCCAGGTTCTGTCCCCAGCCGGGCAGGCCGCGCAGGCAGATGCCGGAGACACCGCCCGCTTTGTCGTCCATCTTGGCCGCGGCCGCCGCGACCTGGTCCCAGGTGGGCTTCTCGGGAATGGTGACGCCGGCCTTCTTCGCCAGGTCCTTGCGGTAGAAGAGGAACGAGCTGGAGCCGTAGAACGGTGCGCCGTACAGCTTGCCGTCGTCGGACGAGACGATCTCCTTGATCGGCTGCAGGATATCGGCGGCGTCCCAGGCGGTGTCCTTGGCGACGTAGTCATCGAGCGGCACGAGCCAGTTGTTCTTCGCCCAGATCGGCACCTCGTAGCTGCCGATCATCGCCACGTCGTACTGGCCGGCCTTGGTGGCGACGTCCTTGGTAACGGCCGGGCGCAGATCGTTCTCCGGCAGGGTGGTGAACTTGACCTTGATACCCGGGTTCTTCTGTTCGAAGTCCGAGATCAAGGACTCGGCGGTCTTCATCTGCGGGTTGGCGGCCAGCGCCACCGTGATCGTGGTGTCGCCGGAGGCGTTCTGGTCGGCGGTCGGATCGGAGCACGCCGAGACGGCTGCCAGCGCACCGACGGCGAGCAACGCCGTCACGACATATCTGGGTCGAGACATAAGGGTCCTCCTGAATCTGGGGGCATGGTTGATCGACCGCGCACCGGCACGGCGACGCGGGGAGGGGTGTGGCTGGTGGTGAAGGAAGGGTGAGTCAGGGACTGGCGATGCGGCCGATTTCGGGAGACGGCGGCGGGTGCTGCGCTGGCGCTGGTGCGCCGACCTGGATCTCGACGTGCACGACGTCACTGCGTACCCAGACCTCGTGATGGTCGAAGGCCGCGAGGTCCTGGTCCC
>Ga0307512_10003067_pt1 | contig 20011 bp, 25 predicted proteins | sample 14_EM_MG_FD_200267 | JGI IMG/M metagenome (GOLD analysis project Ga0307512, IMG submission 200267) | Populus trichocarpa ectomycorrhiza microbial communities from riparian zone in the Pacific Northwest, United States - 14_EM | ecosystem: Host-associated > Plants > Roots > Unclassified | place... | reverse complement strand
CCTCGTATCAATACTCCAACGCCCTTTTCGTCGGTTCCTTTCTAAAGAGTGAATCCATGGGCTCTGCTGTACAGTAGGAAGCCGTGCGGCGGGGAGGATGAGTGATCGTGTGAACTCTTTCACCGAAGCTACCGCCAGCGTCCTCCTTTGGCACGGAAAAGTCGCTCCCGGCCTCCGGTTCCTCAATGGAAACCGCGAGTTGAGGCGTCAATACCCTCTACCTGCTGGTGAACGCGGATATGGCGGCGTCGGGTGTAGTCCCCGACACCGACATTAACCTCGCCAAAGGAAAACACCGGACTTTTCTTCCTGTCATGCATGACCGCAATTCACCACTTGTACCTGTGCCTTATGCAGCCAGATGGGTCCCCGCCTGAATGCAACACGGGTCCACTCGTTTGTTTTTGCGGGGGAACTGGAGCGTTTTGGCGTGGGTTCCGTGTTTCTCTATGGTCCTTTGCAGTCCGATGCACCCGAGGTATGAATAGACTCACGGTTTGTTGCAGATGATCGCTCATGAGAATACTATGCTCCCTTCCACATCCTCTCCTAGCCAATTCGCAGCTTCCACCCGCATCGCAAGTGATTCATAGCAAGGATCATGGCTCATCCCAACCCCCGAGCATGGAGTCGGTTACATCCACTAGAGGTCGCTGTGATCGGTATCGGTGGCAAGCAAAGGGTTCGAGGGGGTGAACTTGTGACGAGAATGATTTGGGGAAACTTCTTCCCTGGAAACCGAGGCCTACATTGGAGGAAGTACGAAGTCTCCCCCCCCTCCGACTTTTCGAACTTCAAATCACCTTGCATTGGTTATTGCCTCAGGGCTTTGTCGGTCGTCATTTGCATCCCCGAGTTCCAACGCGTCTCTGCACTTCAGACCTCCCTGGAGGATGACCTTAGGGATTGGCACGCCCTTCATACCACCGAGCGCGGGACCTCACTCTGCACAATTTTGGGCACTTGAACTTACGGGGGGATTGGTAATATCTTACCAAATGTGCGCGGCCTACCATAGCATCACATTTGTGTATTTGATAAACGATCGGTAAGCATCGTTTCATGCGGCGACCTTTACACAACGATCACAGCACTGGGGATGAACGCGTGCATCATGGAGGTTGGGCTGGACTATTCTCGGTGCTAGCGCAACAGGGTTTGGGCTGAATTGAAACAGTTGGGACCACAGTCGAAAATCATATGTTTCGAGATCTCGGAGAAGGTGAACCGGGTACGAGACCACGTATGGAGACAGCTCTTTAACGGCCAAAGCATACGGAAGTAGCTGGCGTCCGTGTAGTAACAGCTGATACGCTTTCGAATGCAACTTCTATATTTGCTGCTGATCTGAACAACTCTCGGGACTATGGATCCGGCCTGTGCACCATGACTCCTGCATAACTCAGTTATAGTTCCACTCATCCAACGAAAAACGTTGTTATAATAATCTCGTGAAATGATGTACACGTTTGCTTATGGCATTTTGGTTGTTCTCAAGTAGCGAAACCATCCCAAAACCTTACACACACCACATATTCCTCCTCAATCCTCCCTCAGCTTCCAAGTCAAGCCCCTGGGCAATCCAATCCTTCTCGATCTTAAGGACTGCTTCGGCGGTTTCACGCACCGAATCCTTCCACGGCCTGCGTGTCAGACCCAGTCTCTTCAGCGCAGGCTCATAAACGATTATCGAGTCAGTTCGGCCGCTTAACGCCAGCGTAGGGATTTTCAATTCCGGATGGAGACTTCCGATATACTCCACGGCGTCCTTGAGCTCGAACCACTCTCCGGTCAAGATGTTTCGCGTTTTTCCGGGTGTGTTAATTCCAGCGATCAGCGCCAGAGCGACATCCCTGACGTCGACGTACCCGACGTTGGGCGTTGTGGATTTGCTGTCGGGAAGTAAAGCGTTGTAGATGAGGATGTTGCTACTGAGCGCGTTGATGTCTCCGGGAGGAATGACAGCCGCTGGAGCGAATGGTCCAATGAAGTATGGGGGGTTAACTATGTTTCAAGTTCTTCATCAGAATCCATATCACGAATCCACTCCCCGGCGAGGCTTACTTCCAGCGATGTTAACATCAGGGTGCGCCGCTCCAAGTTCGTTAACAGCCTTCTCAGCCAAAGCTTTAGAGGCAGCGTAAATATACAACGGGTGACCATTTGCAAGAGCTTGTTCTCGTGTTGTGGGGTTGTAATCTACCAGACTCTGATGTCAGAGACCGCCCGAGACCATTTAAAAGGTGAAATACGCTGCACCGTCTTCAGTAAGACTCGTCCAGTCCATTCCTTTGGTAAAGTCCATGGTGGCCCCGATGCTGCTCGCAATCGAGAACCGCTTGATTCCGGTGTCGATGGCTTGACGGAGGATGTTCGTCGATCCGAGGACTGCACTCTGTAGACCGTAGATAAATCACGTCAGTAGATGTACCCATAGGAAAAACTGGTGTCGCGCCCACATCAATGGTTGACGCTGCGTCCCCACGACCAGCAAGTGGAGAAGCAACATGGATCACAGCATCGACGTCTCGAAGAGGTGTAAGCGACCAGCCGGATGTAAGAAAATGCCTCCCCCCTACCCTGCAACGCAGCACTGAAGTCTCCCTTTAGTAGATCATCGATACCAACGATCTCGACCGCGGATCCATATATCTTCCGGAATATCTCTTGGTTCGCCACAAGTTTCGCACCACGAACCGTTCTTTTCAACTAATCAGCGCCTAAAAATGAATACACTACGTGACTGCGTACCCTCTGACGCGATAACCTTTTTGGACGAGCTGGTCGACGACATGGGCGCCGAGGAATCCATTCACACCAGTAACCTTGGAGTGGATTAGCCTTGTCCTCTGCGGGGCTTTCGCTCGAACGGCCACGTACTAGGACAAGTTCGGAAGGCATTGCCAGGGCACTATCTGTAAGCAAAAAAATGGAAGCGGAAGGCCAGATCAACGTAGAGGACGATGAATCACGCAAACACTGCACGGCTTTCACTATATAAAAAACTGCGCCTTAAATTCAGCAAAGATCGGCTGAATTTACAACTTCAGTCGGAAAATGACTGAACCGGTGATGAAAAAATTCAGTCGCTATGGGGGCATGAAAATTTGAGGATCCGAGGGTAGCCACAAAAAAGGAACATCATGCACAGCATATACCAACGGCCCCCGCTGCCTCCGGAAACTGCTTCATGGCACGCGAAAAGGTTGGTGTCATCAGGAAAGCCGGAAATTAGGTCACTATCCGTAACACTAGGCGATGTTACACCCGTCGTAGAAGGGTGCCGGCGGCCGATGTTAGCCCTGTCCGCGACCCGACAAGAGGTTGGGGTTGCTGCGCCTTCCTTAAAGTCCTCGAATATTCGATTATCCCTGGGTATAACTTTACGGACAACCACCCGATGATCTGCTTCTTCTGCTCGAAAAAACGGGTAAAGTAGGAATAAGCGGGGAAGGACCATTTCGAAAAGCATTGCGTCCCAAATTCTGTGTGAAATGCTTTTCCCGCTCTGTCGGACAAATGAAAGCATGAAAGCATGAGTAAAAAATCGGAGTTCGTGTAGTGCGGCACGGGAGCCAGGACTGTCTGAAACCTGTATAGACGATTGCAAAGTATATGGGGTTATGGGACGCATTGCAAGGTGCTCCAGAGCACGAGTGATCAAGCCGCTTTTCGGCATTCTGCTTACTCTGTTTTTTTTTTACCAACTAGGGTGACGCCCAGAAGCGGTATCTACCCATCCGTACAAATGCAACAGCCATTCTGACAGCTTGGCCATTCTTATCAGTCCAGAAGAGTCATCCGCGGAGTGCGGGCGAACATGCTACTGGGTTTCGAATCGGGGTGCACTCGGTTGGACTCTCGGTATCCGAGTAGCCAAGGAGACACAGCCGAAATTCGACAGCAAATGCACTGTACACTGGTTGTGATGACTCTTGATTTGTTTCGAGAATAAATGCATAGGTCCGACGAAGGCCCCAGATTTGTACGACTGGTGTCACTTAGGGAGCGAGCTGCCGCCTTCAGTTCGCACCTCGAGGCTCCGGCCAACACACGCTAGTGCTCGCGAAGGGTAAGTGGGTGACTAGCCAAAGAGATCATCCGGTAATTTACAGTTAATCTCTACTCAAGGCAAAAATAGAACTTGTACTCACCTGTTCAATTGTCATCTGACATCTTTAAAAACTTCAAGAAATGCGACGATAACTTCCTCTACCTCGCTCTGATAGGGTCACGGCGTAAGCACCGACACTGATGGGAGGTAATCAAGAACTTTATGCCCCCAACGGTGGGTATCACGATTTCTCGTTCTCGCGCTGTCGAAATCAATAGGTTATGATACACGGTACAGCATAGCTTCGGTAAATAGTATAAACAGAGTATACGTCATGGGTCTTAAGCACGAGTATTATACACTCTCCACAGCTTCGACCAGTAGGGCCGCTTCTCATCCTCCGGCAACTCCCCAGGACGAGGCACAAGTCCCTGGGCGGAAAACAAATAAGCGGCCATAAACTCCGGCATCGCGAACAGAGGGTATCACAGACTCTCGTCGTTACGCCGGATAGAATTGAACGTGGCAAGGAGGTACGCTTGTCGGATTAGGAGGAGAAACAAAATCGGACAGTGCAAGTAAAACACATAAGTCTGCCCAGCTGGCGCACGTTCTCTCAGTCCCAGCCCTGGATATTTGGCGAACGCATTCAGTCATAGGAATTGAGAATTACCACTGGTACTAAGGGACTCAGCACTTTATTCTCCTTGTACACGAGGATCACCCCGTGGATGGAGAGAGAGATGGTGATTTCGAGATAAAGTACGATGGCGACCTTGCGTAGTCGCTCCGACGTGTCCCAATCGCTCGCAATGTAGGCAGCAACAGCAACGCTGACCGCAGCGGCAGCAGTGAAAGTCAGGTCGATGATGCCTCGGCTCAGGATGAAGCCTAGTATCCCACCCGGTGACTGATCTTCATCCTCACCAAGTGCTCGCCGAGTTGCAACCGCTCTGTGTATTAAAGATCAGTTTCCATCTTACTGTCAAAAAGGCACAAGTATTGACCGGTCCGAGATGAGCAAGAATACGGAGTAGAGGAGACCGACAAATCCCAAACTGAAAAAAATCGTCTCCGCAATTACGAGGCCGGCGTTTTCTTTCGCTCCATCGGAAGCGGCCAATGTCGCACGCAGGATAAACCCTACTATGCGGACTGCTTTACTTAGCCACGCTCAACGATTGGCGGTACAGAGCAACCACTTACATACACAGAAGATAATAAGTACGACAAATGTGTGGGTAGGGTTACGTGCGGTCTCACGGATGTACAGAAACGCTAGGGCGATGTAGAGGACGGCAAAGAGAACTGCAGGCCGATATGTTTCGATACCAGCAGTCGATAGCGATGGGAGATTCATCCTCGACTGGGCGATGAGGAACCCGGAGGTAGTGGTACAAGAGGGCGAAGGGCACGACGCATGCGGGTATGATACTTATATTCCTTGTGAGCAGCAAGTGCATGGCGGTGAGGGCTTCCATGCATTGAGGCAATGCACTGGGAGGGTAGGTCATTCTGCGGGTGCTTCCGACGGATATGATGATCGCCGGGCACAAAGCCGTCGGGGCTCGGAAAGGTACCCCATTCCGTCGGTATCCACGGATGATACCCAGATTCTTACCCAGAATGTCTTCCACTCTCGCATCCCTCTCACCCGCAAGATCGGCAGAGATCCAGCAACAGTTGGCCGAAATAAATTCAAGGGTACAAAAAATCGCCGCAAGTCGAGATCAGGAACCAACGTTGGTAGCCGTGTCGAAGTATAAACCTGTTGCAGATATCCAAGCTTGTTACGACGCCGGGCATCGTCATTTCGGTGAGAATTATGTACAAGAGCTGGTCGAGAAAGCGGAACAGGTCAGTCACTACTTGTGCCGTGGTTTGGATAAAAAAACAACTCCTCCCCGTCCGGGCTTCTAGTTACCCAAAGACATACACTGGCATTTTATCGGAACCCTCCAATCGAACAAAGCGAAACTCGTAACCTGTACGTGAACTTGGTCTTCTTGGACTTTTCCGATGGTGACACAATGACACGTTAGCGGTCCCGAACCTCCACACCGTCCAAACTGTCTCATCCCAAAAACTCGCGACCGCACTCAATAAAAACTGGCCAGAGGACCGAGAATCCCTGCTGAACGTCTTCATCCAATTCAACACCTCCGGGGAGGACTCGAAATCCGGTCTTTCCTCAGACAATAGCGAACTCGCAAATCTCGCGCGATTCATCGTCGAATCCTGCCCGCGACTTCACTTACGAGGGGTGATGACCATTGGATCCCTCTCCGAGTCCTTATCGGGTGACGGGAACCGTGACTTCGAGCTACTGAAAAAGACGCGAGACAAACTTCAGACCACGCTGACAGAGCAAGGGATAGATGGGTGGGGCGAAAATGGTAAACTTGTTCTGAGTATGGGCATGTCGAGCGATTTCGAGGCTGCTCTACGAGCAGGGAGCGATGTTGTCCGTGTCGGGACTGGAATATTCGGAGAGAGGGTCAAGAAGGAAACTTGATCGCAACTCTTCGAACTCGGGGGGTAATCTTTGGACATCAGCTCGGTCTAGGTTTGCTATCACATAACCTCCCCCTACGCTACCCTGGTGTACGTACCACGACTCACCAACACAATAGACCTTCAAACATGGTTCCAGCTTCACGAACCTCCTAATGATCACCCTACGCGTTTCATTGATCCACCATCCCAACATCTCAGGGTACTAAACGGGATCGGGGCCGTTATCTGATAATTCTTGTCATTGAGGCAGCTCTGAACCGAATAGATTGACATGTACGTCTGCCCGCGGTACCCGGATATTCCTGAAAACTTTCTATTGTGTTCACCAGTACGACCCTATCTTGATCCCGACGTATTCGGATGGGGGGCCGGGTGGACGTACACGAACTGGCGCCACGTATTTTAAAAGTAGAACGGAAGCCACAGGGTGTCCGGTGTTCTGGCAGTCGAACCTTGACAGCGTTGAACCCTCGGAGCGCCTGCTTATTGTCATTGGGGTCCGTCCGGCTAGCCCATCTTTGCCGGTCGTCATCCACACTGGGTCTCATTTCAAATACGCTCCCACTATCTGACATTTTCCTGACTTACGATCACAAAAGAACCGAGAGAAGATCGACAATCGGTTGGTGTCCCGAACGTCCCTGATAATCTAATGTGGCCGATCACGAAGCCAGAGAAAAACAAAAAAACAAAAGAAAGATAAGGATCCCGACGCCCCACGAATACAACCGGTATCGAGCTTCAGATACCGAGCGGCAGACGCCCTCCAGCTCGGTGCCGTAAACTCCGCCCCGTAGAACAATAAACCATGGCGGTGATCAATGTCCCCCCATCCCGTGACCTCTGCACACGGATGTAAGAGCAATACGTCTTACCGCTGGGCCGGTATGTAGTCAATCTCCGAGACTAAAACTGAATGTCGGAACCAAAGCGATGCGGAAACATTCCGCATACATAAAACGCAGTGCAACAATGAAAAACAATAACCAACAAGCGCCCGCTACTTACCCTACCGTGCCCGCCGCGGATCCAGATGAGACGTAAGTCGTACGTAGTGCGCTAGAAGCCAACCTCTGACAGAGCCTATTGTGCTCAAACGGTCACCCAGATGATAAGATTGTAAACATTCATTCCAATGGAAGAATCACGGAAGACGAGAGAGTGCTAGTGCCATGCAATATTGAGGTTCTGGAAAGAGGAACGAAATTGTACTAAACGCACATGCAACCGGATGAGCAAAAATGCAAAGGAAACGAAGTGAAGAATGAAATCGTTATCGATTAGTTGGTTTGGTTTCAGGGTCCGGTTGGAAGTTTAAGGGTGAGATGACAAGAGGTGAGATCGAAAAGGAAGACAGGTGGGTAAAGCGAATTTGTATGGGTTACACATCACAAGAATGAGCCTGCATCGAGGAGAGAGAGCTAAAAAACATGTAGTAGAAGAAAAGGGGAGTGAAAACATGCGAATGAGCGAGTTTATAACAATGCGTGAAAAGGTTCATGTTGTGGTGGAATCGACAAGAGAGACAGCAATTAGTGGAGGTATAAGCTAGTCACTATATGCGATGGATGGAGCTGCACAAACAACCAGGGTTAGCGCACTGAGGGATAGGATCAAATCGACATGGGACTTACGACGAGACTGGAGACAGATGATCGTGAGCGAGCGTGAACGGGATATATCACATATTGAACAACTGGGGGAGAGATTCAAAGAGAACAGCGAGCGGACGAGCGGAGGATCGTGGCCCTTCAAGCCAGTCTGATGTCTTCCTTCGACTGATTCACCACGATCGAAACCTGGCACGCCGAGACCTTAGCTATCGAGGCCCGAACCGTCGACCGTTCCAAGTACGTCTGGTTCGGCACGACAGTGTTTGTCGCTGACGGAATCACGTTGCCCTCGCCCTCGCCCTTGTTCACGACGATCGGCTGGTTATGCGGATAATATGACGTCCGTTGCTTTCTCGTGTAGTCGTACACGGTGAATTGCTCTTCCAACGTCCTGTATTCCGGTTTCATCTTGTCGATGTCGACGTTCTTCTTCCTCTGCGAGTGAGTAAGCGTTTTCTCGACCATCAGAAACTCGTCCAGCTCGTGCGACACGTCGAAATTGGTCCTGTTCAAATCAGGAACGAACGGTGGCTGGACCTCCTTTTCCATCAAGCAGTCAAAATCGATATCAGCGAACCATGGGTGCTTCTTGAACTCGCCCATCCCCCGCTCCCGGCTCTGACATGCGATCCTCGTCTTGGTATTACGATCGAGGAGCTGATCGAGATGTGGCATCAAAAGGCAAATTCATGTCAAAGGAGAGAATGAAGCGGCACCTACCGAAAGTACGAGATTCTGCCCGTCTTGACTACATCGCTCATGCGCACCGGGAGGGAACTTGATGGATCCCTTGAGAATGGCCTGTGTCAACTTGTCCTGCGAACGGCTCTCGAACGGTCGTCGGCCAAAAAGGAGTTCATAGACGCAAACGCCTAAGCTCCAGTAGTCCACGTGCCATGTATAACCTTTGCCTATGATAAAAAAGGATGGGAGAAGTGTTAGGCCGGACCACACGATTAGAACAACGGCAGCATGTGGCGGAACAACTTACGGGCGAGTATTTCTGGCGCCATGTACGCCATACTACCAGCGACGCTGGTATGCAGTCGACGTTCCGAGTAATGAATCGCCACATTAAAGTCGGTGAGATGAACATGTCCGTGGGCATCCAGGATGACGTTGTCCGGCTTGATATCACTGCACGCAGAAATCAATGGGTTGTCAGCATCTATAACGAGAATCCGTTTGGTTAGAGCTTGGGAACTTGCCGGTGAATGATCTTTTGACGGTGGAGATAGTTGCATGCCGACGCCAGTTCAGCGGTCCAGAAGCGGACACACCTCTCGTTAATCTCGCCTTTGCGTTCCATGTGGACTATATGCGCGCCAACAGCATAGATCCCGACGCATTATGCCAAATCAGGGACGAGTTCTCCATCTGTTAATGGAACAAAGGCGAGTGGGTACTTACACCTCAGATCGCCTCCGAGCATCAGATCCAAAACGAAGAAACAGTTCTCGTCGTCTTGGAAGGCGTAGCGCATGTTCACGATGAACGGATGATCAACCTGGTCAAGTTTTATGCGCATAACCCGAAGACCAAGGAAGTTGAAATCAAACTAGTCAGCAATGCAAGATTCGGAACTAATCCTTCTGGAGCCTGACCTCTTCAAGTAATCTGCGTTCCTGGATGATATTGGCGACGGCCCGCTGTTTCGTGCATTGCGCCTTGTCGACGTACTTCAAAGCGAACAGTTTCTTTGACCTCCTGTGCTCCACCACACGAACCTAGACGCCAAATGAGACACGTTCATTACGTCCGCCCAGAACGCTGAATGCTGAAAGAAATTGGATCCGAAGAAATCGAAGGCTAACGACCGGAAGTCGGCCCAGCAAAATGCTCCACGCTCGGGAGGAACAAAGGCAACCGAACACGGCATCTCGACGCCACAATCCAGTGCCGCCTCATGGCTTCACGGGGCCCGGTGAGAGAGCGGGACGGGTGTACAATATGCAAGAGGACTCGGGGCAGATGCTTACCTTCCCAAAGGCACCCTTTCCAACGACTCGATGGAGATCAAAGTGGTACAAGTTAACTTCGCCTTCAAAGTCTACAGGAGTGGAGAGACAACCGCCCATATCTCATCGGTCAGTGGGGGAATGAGGGTGGTGGCGGGAGCGGTGAAAGGAAAGGAGAGGAAAGGGATTAAAGAGCGTAAGGGGCGTTGAACGATATAAGTAAAGCAGCTCGGGTGATAAACAAAGGCAGTGCTACATAATCGGTATGTCATCGGTCTCATCTCAACTGCCACCTAATTGTTCTTTCCTCCAGAGACCCCGGAACCCTGATCGTGGGAATTCTCGGCGTCTCCCGTTCTTCCGGTTTTTCTCACCTTAGTAAATGGCTCGCTGCATCCACGCACAATAAGTAGAGCTGGCGCTAGGCTTCTTCCAATGTTCAAGAACCAAAGATCAAGCTATCTACATGCTGCCGTGGCGAGAAGGAACTCCATCGTTCCTCATTCCTCTCGTAAGCGTCAACAACAAGTTCTCAATCCGCGCTTGACGGTCCTAGGAAAGAAAATGAGCACGAAGGATTCGCGGCGCGCCAGTCTCATCAGAAGCACGGCGGGTCAGAAACAGAAGAAAGGCGATGGCGCGCAGCCCATAGGACATGCGTACAAGGTCCGGGGGGCATCGTCAAAGGGTAATGACTGAATGCAAACCCCACCGCCCAAAGGCGGGGACAGAGCGACAACCAATATCAACAAGAAATGAACCTTACCTGCAGTTCCCGCATTTCCTCAGTAAACTTGTTAACTGGCAGGTTCTTGATGTCTTCCAACAATGTCTCGACTTTCTTGAGATTGACACCACCGCCAATACTTGTCGTGCGCCCTCTGATCGGGTTATCTCCAGTAAACAATCGAACCAGAGGACTCTTCCCGATAGTTGGTATTTCCCCTGGTTGCCCTGGCTCGAGATTGGCCGTCGAGATCGTTATCGGTCGCATCATAGGAGAAACGGTGGGAGTGCCCCTCGTCCTCGTTGGAGACCTTGGCGACATTGGCGGGCTCTGAATATTTGTCGTCGAAACCGGTCCAGGCTCAGGTGTCCTTCCTCGACTTCTGTTCCCTCTTAGCCTAATGCTCGAGGCGACGGACCTGAGGGCAGGCCGTTCATCCTCTTCCAGGTTTCCGAACAGATCCTCCTCTGGCATGGCATCCACATCGAAGATCGCATCGTACAAACCGTGTGAACCAGTCCCCACAATCGCTTCCAGGAGAGGCATATTCCTGATACTGTTATAGAAGGAGCTTGTCGTCTCCCGGGTTTCCCTTGTAGCATGTCCTGCCGAGAACCCCCTTTCGTAAAGTCCAATCACAACCAGGGTGGGGAAAGACTATTTCAAATTTCGGTAATTGTCGGTTAAAGGATGAAAGTCAGTCATCCGGATTGAATTGAATTGAATTGAACATTGAATGAGCGCACAGGGGTTAGTCTGGAAGGATCGAATGGAAAACCATCGGGCACGCTTACAGTCAATTTAATCATGAACACATTTACCGAATGCAACTTCCGAGGCGAAAGTATGCAACTCAACGGCCACAGCACGAGGAAGGCAACCAAGTTGAACGGAGGCTGATAACTGAAAAGTGCGTCTGACTTTGACCTGATACGTGTTAGAGTTTAGGCTCGGAAAAGGTACAATGGCATGATTCTCGGGACCTACCCTTCAATGGTGGTCATGGCGAACTGGAATAGGTACTGGTGGCGGAAATCCTGTCAGTGAATGACAGCACACGTCCACATGCCGAAAATCTCCCACCTCCCTGTTGGCGTTCTGTGGGTGTCATCAGGGTCAAGGGATCCACCAAATCCAGTATATCCAAAGAACATACCGCGTCGATCCTGGCAAACGTGTTCGATAATATCGAGATCAGTACTGAAACAATCGTTGAGTTTCCCTGCGGTTTCCGAACACACGCTCCCACGCCATTGAACTTACTCGTCAGCAACAAGGTATTCGACAACGCGGCAAAGCCAGTCATCAGAAATGGACCGAAGATCGGATGGAAACTGGACGCCTGCGCGAACGACAAGTATGTGTTTCCGAACCAAACTTGAACCATCAACCATGCAATGGATCTCCAATTCCACGGGTTCGATCCGCCAGCGGATAACGTGTGCAGGGTGAACAGCAAACCAGAGAAACAGATGGCCGCGATACAGACGAAGAACACGAACTCCGCAATCATAGCGCGCAAAGCTCTAGTGCTCCAGTTCAGCCTTACAAACATTTCCAAAAAAATAATGGGAGTTTACAAAACCACGACGTTGTTCTTCACAGCAAAAAACGCGAGCCTGGGTGAGGGTTAGCCTTCAGCTTAATCATTGGACCCGTTGAATTGTGTGGGGTTACCTGGGGAACAAGATGCACGCGCCGCAGGCCAGAATATCAAAGCCAAACAGAGATGACGACTCTGAGAAAACCCCGTTTCAGCTTCAGTGAATTACCGTCCACACGAGGGTTTGAAACTCACCATCACCGGTAGCGAGGCCCTTGATCCTCAGTATAACGTACAGCAGAAAGATGATAATGAACGAAGTGTCAAAAACGTTCCACATCTGTTACGCGCTGAGCGTAAGTGGGCTTCCGTTGTTCAGGAAAGATAACGAACGTTAGCAAGGTATACTATATTGGGCGACGTTATAAGTTCCAACGTTGTCTTATTCCCGGAAATGGCGAGACTTACTGTCCCATCCGTGTTCTTGTGAGGCCGTGTACTCCTCTAATGCGAAAGCAACCGCGAAGATTATGAAGAAAACCTCGTAGGCTGTCATATGACTCGCCTCGGCATCTGTGGACCACGCCAAATCCATTAGCACAACTCATCGTAAAGGACAAACCCAGAACAGAAGGACGCTCACTTGACACACAGAGCACAAACACAATGAGCAACACGGTAAAGTTGAGAAACTCCAAGATAGCCCCATACTTCGGAACTCTCAGGCTATGGTACTCGGACTTGAGCTACACAACCACATTTAAACCCGCCGCCACACCTACCGATAATGGTTTAAGAACGGGGCAGTCCGATGGTCATAAACCTCGATCGCTTTCGTCTTGTAGTTGTCCGCGAGCACAGAACGTGCTGTGGCCACGTTCGAAAAGACGATTTTCCCCGAATACACGTCGTTCACGACAGCTTGGACCAAGGGTGCGGCAACGAAATGCTTAGCTTGCGTCGCGATCGCCATCTATAACGTAATCGCAGATAGACACGTGAACATACGCGTCCCTACAGACTACGCCGTCCCAAGGAAGTATCAGGATGGAACAAAAAAACTGACCTCGAGTGCGCATTGAGGGTCATTCATGCCATCGTCATTACCACCCAACGACGTCTTAACCTCCTCAAACACAGACTCCGGTGCACCAGCCAACGGATCCCAACTGGTCATCAACACGAAAGCAAGCTGGATCTTACTCGACGAAAATCGACTCAGGAGCTTCATAGCCAGGATTTCGCACATGTCCGCGCGAGCGAGCATAACGCCGGTATAAGCCATATCTTCTCCGGCCAGTGTGAGGAAATGTGAGCGGACGACGAGACAGGCGTAGACCGTGGCCAAGTTCTTGAGTCGGGCATATTTGAAGACGAGGGGACGGATTATGGCAAAATTGATGTCTGAAGCCGTGAGTTGCCTGATAGTCAAGGAATTTGGAGAACCCGTGATGAGTCCATAACCCCGTGGGGACACGTCCGTACGGAATACTCACTCCCAGCTCAACGCAGCGTCTACACCATACACAAAACACCCATCAGCAGCAAAACTCAAGCGCAGTCATCCTTACGAACCTATGGATTCCTGGTAGAAAGATTCAGCACCATCTCCACAACCTCCGGACTCATGACAACACGTACCATCGCATCTTTGTGGATATGGGGAATTAGCGGGAAGACCTTGACAGCCTCAAGGTACTCTGACGTAGACTCCAGTAACCCAGTCTGCTCCTCGACATCCATGTCTCGAATTGCGGGGTGAAGGCGGTATCCAGGCGAATATCCGATGGTGTTGCGGTACACCGCCGCGATTGGTCGTGGCGTTCGAAGGTTACTACAGCTCCCGGCGGGCCACGCGTTCGTTGAGCAACCAAAGTGTCCGTATTAGTCGAGGACTCAAACTACGTAGACTAGATAAACGAGCGACGATAATCCAACAGAAAATCGTTCAGGTATACAGGAGAACAACCAAAACGCCCAAAACACATCTCACATCAAGGCAAGGAAGAAAGCACCGAACGCAAGAACACTGTTGATCCCATTAGCCATAACACCCCCACCATTCCCACTACCACCAGTAGGTTCAGAGCCAGATCCAGTGCTGGTGTTGCTTGGTTCAGACGAAGACGAAGACGAAGGGGAAGCAGGACGGTTGATTGTCGCGGTCTTCGCGGCATCGTGGAAGGAGGCAGCGGTTTGACCGGTAAGGGGTGGATTTACAGCCAACACCATAGGAGCGTTGCAATCGCTGTTGGCGTACGAGTAGAACCTGTGGTCGGGCCTCATCAATACATCATAATTAGTCAGTGCGAGGTTAAATTTACCACAAAGGTTGGGTATCGTTGACCTAAGGGTGGTGTGAATTCATTTAAGCCAAAGGTGAGAGCAAATTGAAAGAGAGGACGCACGAGGAGAGTGAAGCTCTTGCCACCAGTCATGGTGGTGGTCTGCAAGCCGGTATCGTAACCTCCTTCCTTGGGGGTACAAGGCGCCTCGAAAGTCGACTGGGTAGCTGTATGTTGAACATTCGTGCCATTCTTGACGTAGCTTGGGAGCTGGAAGGTGAACTCAATGGTATCACCAGCTAAGCAAGGTTTCAGCCAGGTGAAATGGATGTCGTGTGCCACTTAGCACGCACCTTGAGGGAGAATCGCTGAAGGGTCATAACCGAGACCCTGCTGTCCGTCCGTCTCCTTGATTCCAACAGTCACCTGGCATACGAATGAACCTCAGGCTGAAACGACCACTCCCACCCGCATCCAACGTACGGTGAAGGTAGCAGCGTTAGCCATGGCGGCCAAAGCCAAAGCAGTAGCTCCGGTGGTAAGCTTCATCTATGGAACTGAGTCGAGAACGAGAAATGAGGGTGAAGGACAGTCGTGGAAGCGGAGGACGGGCTTGAGGCATGGCTTGGCGAGTGCCAGGAGATGAGCCGAACGGCAATCTCCATAGCCCCTGCCTTCTCACGACTGCTAACTCTCCTCAAGATCTATAGCCAAATGTCCGAATCCGAACGAGAGATGGTTCTTAAACTTGCTGCTATCAAAACTCTCCGAGAATCGTATAAGGCGGGTGTACTCAAGGCCATAAAATCACCCAAGTACCCTCCTAAGCCGTCCCTCCTGGATCGTGTATCGTTGTGGTTGGTCACGCCGATCAGTAGACGAGTCCAGAACGGAAGATGACAGTGGAAGTTCTACAGGCAGGGCGATATTACAATCCTCGAGATTGATTCCATCGTGAACGCCGCGAACAACCGTCTTGGAGGTGTGGCTGGTTCTCGCCTTATCTAAAATATCTTCACTGAAATAGATCAGATGGTGCAGGAGGTGAATCCACGAACAAAACAAGCGAGTAACTTCACTCAATCGTTCCGTTAGTCAACGGAGCAATCCAGGCAGCCGCAGGACCAGACCTTCTCAAAGAATGTAAGTGCACGTACGAAGTGTGCACTGTCGTATATCGCTCATCCCTCGCTTCGTCTGCTGGAAGGTCTAACGCTGGGTGGTTGCGATACCGGGTTTGCCAAGATCACAAAAGGTTACAAACTCCCTGCGTGAGCTATACCTCCCTTGACGGACGTTGCTCCCCTTAATCCCTAACCGGATCTAGGAAGCACGTAATCCACGCAGTCGGTCCAGTATACTCTTCAAGAAATGTCGAGACGAAAGCCGCCCAACTACAGTCTTGCTACGAGACCAGCCTGGACATTGCCGTTCAGAATGGCCTAGAGCATATCGTACGTTTCCCTGGACAACCGGTATATCTACATTGCTAAATCAAGGCACGTCATAGGCGTTCCCTTCCTTGTCCACTGGCATCTACGGCTACCCTATCGAGGATGCTACTCACATCGCACTCGATGCAACGCGACTTTTCTTGGATAAACCCGAGGGAGACAAGGTAATAGATCTCCACTTCCTTGACGGTGCTGAAGGTGTTGACTTACTCTTTTAGCTTGATCGTGTCATTTTTGTCGTTTGGAGCAATAAAGACAGAGATGTCTACAGGTTGGTGCACGATACCTGGTCTACCTGCCTACCTCGCTTATCGCCTTTACAGGGACCTTATCCCTCAATACTTCCCTCGAGAAGAAGAAGAAAAAGGAGAGGAGGAGGAGGAGGAGGAGGAGCAGACTACATCTGAGACGTGAACTACAATTACGAAGCTAACCACGATCCAAATCCCTGTATTATTACTGAAACAACAACACTGACGGGGACAGGAGGAAACAGAGCGCGAGTCACCTACTCCCGTTCAAGTGTAACAGCCGTAACGTCTGCATATCGGGCATCACCCCCTTCGCGAGAAGATACTGTGCAATATCCTGAGCTCCAGCCTTTGCCGCCCTCTGCAGCATCGCTCTCGTGCACGCGACTCTGTCCGGAACCCTCCTTCTTTTGGCACCACTGGGGCCGCCTAGATCACCCTCGATAAGTAACCTCACCATCTGGAGGTCCTTCTTCTGAATCGCCACCATCACCGCGATAGCTCCCTTCGCTCCTGGGTCTCCCCCGTGACCCAGCAAAAACTTGACGAGGGGCACGAAACCTGCCGCGACAGCCTTCGTAAGTGCATAGCCTTCGTGGGCATCGCACTTCGGAGGTCCTGTGATCATACGCCTCGTGCCGTATAAATCAAACAGATACCGTAGAAAAGGAAGGGGTCTGTCTTCGTCAGACCAGGGAACCGGTATCCCACGTCGTACTCGAGGTCGGAGGTCTCTGAACAGCCATCTCGGGAGATCTGGAGCCGGAAACCTGGCGGTCGGGTCACCGGTCTCAGAGTTTCCGTACGCCAGGAACCCGGATAATCTGAACAAGGCCTCTACAGTCTCCTGGGTGCATATCGGATATAAGAGTGCGACCGTGAACGCGTTAGGGGTTATGACCATAGCTTGATCGAGTCTCCCGAGGATGTACTGAGCGCGAAAGGATGGTGGAGACTGTTTGAACATCTCGTAAAGGTACTTGCAGACGTGTGGAAAGTGTTCTGACAACGTGAACAGCTGGGTCTCGTAGATCAACTACTTTAGGGGGGAGTGGACATAGATGTTAGTGATCGAGAAGTTTTTTCGAAATGAGAATTTGACTCACCTCTACTGGAAAACGACTCAGTGAAGATCGTTCATATGGGGATAGCGGAGGACTACGCGCGGGGGTTGCGGACATGATGAAAGGCTTAGAGAGACACAGTACAAACCGGAGATACGGAAAATCAGCCAAGTTGCCGTATCGGCAAACTCCGGGCTTGCCTTAGTACGGCAGAAACATGGAAGGTACACTATACAGTTTACAAGTTGCCACCTGGTGATGATATACTTGCCGCCCTCCAACCATTACCGTGGTCCTCATTCGAGCACCTCTAGCACAATACTTGACATGTAACATTGCGCGATTCAAATCAACAGCTTAGCATTAGCTCCTCCTTCCTGGAACAGAGGCACGAATCCTCTCTTTCCGACAACCCCGATGCCTTCGACTCCGTCAACCGGCACAAGGCACTCCCGATCTTCACCTGCCTCAAGCGAAAGGGCGTTCTCAGATGAGGAAAGCCACGGAGCTGAGGGGATGGATGATAGAACTGCGAAGATGTCGTGGTAGTCATCGGAACATCTGAGGGACATTGCGATGTCCAGCAGCTTGGTTAACGGGAAAAGTAAGGTGTCAGGATAACGAACTAAATCGTCTATGGAGTGTTGGCGTCAGTAGGGTATCACCATAGGCAATGTTTAATACTCACTGAAGCAGCTCTTGGCGAACTGGATGGACTTCAAGGAACCACCACAAGTCTCGAAACTTTTCGAGCGGGCAAGATTACCCACCATCACACTCCAACCCCAACCTCCGATGACGAGTCGTGGGCCACTTAAGGTACGAGAGAATAGTCTCGCTGTCATCGATCGTGCAAAATCAGAAAATAAGGTCTCCACGACAGGAATGTTTACATCCTCCGGCCTTCCCAGAGTACGAGAGGGGAGGTATAGTTGTAGTTTCTAGAAGAGGAAATATCGTTAGGAAATTGAGGACGGATGAATGGTTCCCCGCCAGCCGGATACAGACCTATCGTACGTTGGGAAGTGTCCGAAGCAATCCACTAGGTCCTAATTCGAGAATTTGCCAAGGTCCACTGGGCGTATTCGAGGCGTTCCACGAATGAAGGTGAACCAAGTGCTCGCGTAGCAGGATGGGTATAGACAACGATCTGATAAGGCCAACCCGCTCGGTTACGCCCATGAATCTTCAAGCTTTGAGGGCGATCTGTGTATCCATGGAGTTGACGTCGCTTTCGTTGCTTGAAGCAATGAGAAACTTTGGACCTTACGACGCGGCCCGCCCTTAATCTAGATCCCTGCCTGGAGTAAATATCCTCGGGAACAAGACAATTTTGTGGCCTCGAGCAACTGAGAAAGAGGTGTGTTGCTTGCCATTGTCCCCGCGACAAACGTTCACGCTGTTATTAGCACAATCATCCAACGTGACTGGCGTACACGCAGAGGAGGTGAGGAGAGGGACAAATGAAGCGACCGTCGGGTATGTACCAGGTTTTCAGAGAGGCCAAAAACGGAGCTGGATCTGCAACGCGAGGAAGGCCCCGGTGCATGTGATCTTACTTCAGTATCAGACGAGGGTTCCTTCGTTTGACGACTGATTTTCCAACTCTAACTCACCATGGGGACGATTGAGGGGGAGGAGGAGGCTTACCTCCACACCGACTAAGCGAACGAGCGAAACGGGTGCGCGTAGCCCAGAACTGAAGGAAGTCTCATCAACAAAGTTGGAGACGTCTCAATGAGGACCGTGTGGTCTGAGCACGGAATGAGGATGCCAAAGCGATGGGGTAGGAGAATGTGGGGGTCGCAGCAGGGTTCGAATAACAATAAGGTTTAGGGAAACATCAAGCTCATGCTCATGAGCTGGTAATTCGACAAGCTAGGGGGGCTAGCCCAAGAGAACGTTTTCTAACCCTCCAATGAGAATCTTGGCGGGCCGGAGCTCGGTTAATTGGCATCAAGACCATCGGATCCAGAACACCAGTATAGATGATCAGAAGCGGCGACATGTTCGGGAGGGGAAATGAAGGGATGCAGAAGAGATAAGAGAATTCGTTCGAATTCCGAGACCGGGTTGATGGTATTGTAAGTGAGGGGAATCACCCGAAACAATGTACTGAGAACTACCATGCTGCTGATAGCGAGAGTCGAAGAGGAGCAGGAGCAGGGACACCGTTAAAAAGAGATAGGACTTTGAGTTTCCCAGACACCTGTTCGTTTACTGTGTCGGACGGTTGCCTGTAGTTGCCAACAATCCTTGAAATAGGTTCCTACCGCGCACAGCCGTCCACAGTTTAAGTGTATATCGGCTCCTCGTCACGCGGTTTTCAAAAAACGGGGAGTCGGAGACATACCCGAGGGCGTCCGGGCAGACGAAACACAGCATCGCAGGATGGACCGCCGCCACAGAAGATGGTGATGGTCGAGATTGATCGATGCGCGCGTTGTTTGGGATATATTTATACACACTCCTACCTTTGCGCCCACCGCCTCCGGCTGGGGTGTGCTTCCGATCCGACGCCAGAGTCTAAAGCCCCCACGATCTA
>Ga0307512_10003066_pt1 | contig 20011 bp, 23 predicted proteins | sample 14_EM_MG_FD_200267 | JGI IMG/M metagenome (GOLD analysis project Ga0307512, IMG submission 200267) | Populus trichocarpa ectomycorrhiza microbial communities from riparian zone in the Pacific Northwest, United States - 14_EM | ecosystem: Host-associated > Plants > Roots > Unclassified | place... | reverse complement strand
CTAATCCATTACGGCTTCTTCGGGTGCCATATCGATTTGTTAGGCTTGATTCTGAAGTTGATTTCCAGTAGCAGCTGTGTATATCGGGATTGCCAAGACTGAGTCAGGATCTCATTCAGGAATGTAACTTGGACATGCGGCATCTTGATTCATCTGTAGGTGCGTTTGCCATCACTTCCTTGCATGCACTTTCGCCGTTCTCGGAGTACAATTGTTGCTTCTTCTCCATGTGCACTTGCCGCTGCCAGCCTTCTGCATTGGTGAATGAGTTTCACGGTGCTTTGTTCCTGCACTTCAGGTGCGGTAATTCGCGGTAGGGGTTGTTGCGATTCCGGCACTGTCATCCCCCACTTTTAAGATCGTTGCTCTGCCAAAGACTAATCTCGTAAGGTTTCGAGATATGCGGTATCGGCATTGTAGCTGTATGACTCGGGATCTGATTCGGGATCGTATTCGGCATTGGAACTCGGGCATGTAGCTGCATAATTCGGTATCTCGGAAAAGTGCTCTGAATAGTGGTCGGTATCGTACTCGGTGGAGCTATGCCGCCGGTACATCGTATGTCTGCATATCTGCGTTCCAGTGTAACTTCGTAGTTTGAAATCAAAGTAAGTGATCTCGACAATGGTATAATTTCGCATAACTGCAATATCTTCATAAAGGGAAGGAGGTTGATTGTCATCCGTCTCCAGTGATCCATCTCCTGAGATCCATCTCCTATCATCCACCTCCGGTCATCCATCCATATCCGGTCGGGATCCATATCTGGCCGCGATCTATCTCTGTTCGTGATCCATCTTGTCATCCATCGCCGGCCGCAATCCCTCTCCGGCCGCGATCCCTCTCCGGCCGCGATTCCTCTCCGGCCGCGATCCATCTCCGGCCGCGATCCATCTCCGGCCGCGATCCATCTCCGGCTGTGATCCATCTCCAGCTGTGATCCAGTTGGTTCCAGCCATTCGTTTCCACTGTGCATAATTGCGCTCCTATGGGCCGCATTCCGTGACTTCTCCTGTGGCTCTGTAAGTTTTCTAAAGGTCATTGTTACTGACCTCCATAATGTCCGTCTTCCGTTGACTCTTCATCGCAGTCCCATAATCCATCCGGTGGCATATCGTCCATCATAAGAAAATACCCACTCATCGATCCGTCCATATGGCATGGGATCTTTAAGTCCAAATCCAAATCCACGATCCGGCCTCTTGAGCACGTGATCTAATTCCACGCAATTGCATGGATACAGCTCCACTCCACTCAACTCAACTCCGTTCAACTCAATTGTATTCCGCCCATATGGCAAATTGTAGCCGGGTTCCAAGTCAATTGCAATTGACCGATGCGGCGGGAGTGTCTCCGCCTTGGCTTTGCTGAACCTCCACGAAATCTCCATATATCGCTGGATAAGTCCTCCATCGTCTGTAGGCACCATCTTTGTCGTGGTTCCGGCTCCATCTGCAAACGTTAGTTCTCAATTCATAATAGATATATATGGAGCGGTAAGGAGGAATATCCAGGAGCCCAGATTTAAAACGGTTCGCCCATGGAAGAGCCAAGCCCTGCCGTCCAGTACTCCCTTCGTGTCTCGGCGTGCCGGTAGCAGTCATTCAAGGTTCCCATGTGGACGCTCTTCTGCCACAACTACCGCCGCTGCTCCCTGCTCGCCCGTCCAGTGCCTGGTGCCTATCTCACCACCAGAGATGCTTTCCACTGTCACTCCCAGCAGCCCTATACGAACTCCCACTCTTAGGAAGAACGTCCAAACGACCTCCTCACTGGCCAGTTGATCGTCAAAGGCATTGGTTCCAAGTATTGAAATATCCGGAACACTGCCGCCTCGTTCGGAACACGCCTCCCTAGCCATGATCCAGGTACATTCCCGGGGCATACCTGATGGCCTGCCCGGTCCACTGCCACCTCTTGCGCTCACCCTGGGGTTGCAGAGCCAAAGTCGAATGCTTTGCAAGTCGACACTAATTCTCCAGCTCACACAGTCCGTCCACCGCGGCTGCCACCATGTTGTACGAATAAGCTCACTGAGCAAATCACATACTTGTCACACCCAATTGGGACTGTCTGACAACCAAATACTGTCCATTCCCACGTGGGGATACGACACATCAATTGAACCTCCATGCACCTTTAATACATGCTGAATCCGCTGGTCTCCTGAGAGTGCCCAGACGGTCCATCCTCCGGTAGTCCCATGGATCCTCAGAATCCCGACTACAATTGAAATTGAAATCATCACCATTGTGTTCCTAAAACCCTCTTCGTATGCCATCGTATGGGGCACATCCGTATTCACTCATTGGCGATCAGCTTTCGTTGACTGGTTTGACGAAATAGAATAGAGCTGGCGCAGATGGCTATCACTCCTCACAACGATCCGATTCGGTCATCCAATCAGGTGCCAACTGTGATAATTGACAATGGTAGTTGCGAATCATACCTGCTTGCCACTTTAGAACATTCGGAGTTATTATACTTCCCATTCGGAGCTGCCACACGATCTGCGATCGCTGCTCCACTTCCTGAACTCTGCCCATCAATAGACGAAAGAAATCAGTAATCATAATTCAATCATTGCATGGCCGTTGACCGTATATAGCTTTGTAAGACTTCCGTAACCGTGGCGGTAAACTCCTAACATCATCCGTGACGTAGATACTTCCATAGCCTTGCAAAAGGTAATTGCGATTGGACTGCCATCGGTGGCATCGCTAGATGTGAATCGTGCGTATCGCGTAAATCGGCCCTGATCCTCCATAGGTGCACTTCGTTAGACGTATGTGCCCATATACGCTCTGCGCAGCTTCCGTAACGTAGATGACTCCATCGAGTCGTGTAGAAGGTAATGGAGATTTCAACTGCTGTCGGCGATGTGGATCGACGTGAATCGCGCGTAATTCGTAAACTGCCTCTGGAGAACGACCAGCTTCGGCATTGCCGGTGACGCGACACTTATGGACGTATGGGTTCTTGCATCGTCCCTGTAATTGTCAATTGACTGAATTGGAAAGTAACTTATCAAATCTCATTGATGCCGCGATTGTTAGCTTTGGAGTTCTGGTATGAATCCGTTGAAATGGACTTCGATTGACTTGGTCGCTGACGCGTCTTCTGACCAGTTGGCCTCTAGAATCAACTCGCAATTGTCTCTGCATCCGTTGACCTCAATTGGGTGTACTTATCAAGCCTCATTGCGTCTGCAATCTGTCGCTGTCCAATCCGGACGATTTCTCGTTCTTAGGTGTCGCAATGCGTCCCTGGCTGCTTGGCCTCTGAAATCCGCACCAGATCGTCTCTGCTACCGTTGACCTCAATTCGATAGAATTATCAAGGCACTTCGCTTCTGCAATCAGTGCTCCCAAATCTGTATGATATCTCGTGTGTAGATTGCGTGTCGTGACGCGTCGGACCGGGGTAATTCATGAAATCCAGTATGCGAAACGTATCTGAAATTAAAGAGCGATAATAGTGTAAAGGCATACGCCCGTGTATGGCCTCGTATGAAGGTATATCAGTAGATACGGTTGCAAACCTGGATGTCAATATTGTAAAGTAGTATAAAGGTAAGATTATCGCTGGAGATCTAAGGCTCGTGGCGAGCCGACTATATAAAGCGGGTATTACCCGGCCCTGGACACGTCACGTACAGCCGTGCCATTACACCCTGCTTGTAATGGTGTCACTGTACGTGCCGTACCAGAAGACTGACATGACCAAGCCAATATGACGATAGCATTGATACACCATGGATGATGCAATCAACTCCTTCCACTCAGGGATGATATTGTCGATCTCATGGAAATGTGGGGACCAGTCAGGGAATACCTGGACAATGCTGCAATAAATCTTAGTGCCACCCAAGTCCTGCGGAAGTTCACTGCCTCTCGACCATCACCCAAAGAAAATGTCACCCACTACTCTGCCAAACAAATTGCCTTCTGCAACAAGATGATAGACACCACTGCAGATATCACTGATCATACCATGAAGACACACATATTCACTACGCTATGTAATTCATATGCAAAATAAATAGAAATCCTTGAACAGTGGATTCCCACCTCCATGGCCCAGCAGTATATGGATGCGATCTGCCAATATGCTAAACAAACTACCCTAGGGAAAGAAATCAGCGATTCATCCACCGGAGAGGCTCTATCCTCCAGTGGGCAAAACCCTAGTAGCCGTGGCAATTCCCGTCGCAGTTGAGGTGCCCAACGAGGAATCAAACACAAGAAGCACAGATTCACATACTGCAAAACGGGCAATCTTACCACCTAAGCAAGCGGAAAGAGACAGCACACTGCTTGCGATTCACACACTTCCAGGAACGATGAGTGGACATACAACCACTGTGGTCTCCCTGCACCCTTCATGGCCAACTACATCCACTTCAAATAGAACTGGGACCAAGGCAACAAAATCAACAAATGCACTGCATCCACATCGCATGCTACAGCAGAAGTTTGCGACCTGATCTCACTAGCCAACAATGCAACCGCACTCAATGCAGACTCTGCACCTGGTGCATTGGTCATCTGTTCTGGAGCATCTCACTATATGTGTACTAACTGCACCAGATTCAAACCAGTAAGGAAACTTTGTCAGCCAATAGTCATTGAACTCTGAGACAATGACAAATTTACAGTACGCCATCATGGTCTCGTCAACATTTCACAGGAATATAATGTCAATGCATTATGCACGCCTCTGTTCATGATCTCCCATCTCTCCATGAATCAATTACACAGACCCGGATACACATTCATATTTGGATGCGGCAAGTGCTCCATATCATCTCCATTACTAACAATCACGGCCTATCACGTCAATCAACTGTATTTCATATCTGCAACAACTACACTCGCTTCGACAAGTATGCCTACGCAGTCCACCACAAGAAGACGATTGAGGATGAGAGAAGCAATATCATCAAGCACATATACCAACGTACCATCAATTGCGAACTCAACCAAGAATACCACATGCTCACTTCACACTGCCTCTCAAAGTACAGCCTGGACTGTACCTCAATGTCAACTACCACCGAATTGCCAATTCCCACTCACAAGCCACTCACAAGGTCAAAATCGTGACAGTGGCATCGCCGCCTACCCCACATCGATCACACCACCGTTCGATCTTTCATTGATCGATATACCAAGCATAACTCGATGTGCACCACATGCATCCAGCCCAAGTGCACGCAGAAGATCATTAAGGTCAAGACCACGTGTAGTACAAACTCATTTGAACTCATCCATTTGGACGTGTGTGAACCATTCTCCACACCTACCTCCTCTAGCAATCACTACAATATCCTATTCATCAATGGCTAGACACAATACACCTCCATTTGGGTCCTCCCAGATACGATGTCAGAAATGTGCACCTTAGCCTACCAATCATTTCAGGCCCGAGTTGTCTCCATGGGATAAAAAGTAAAACCATCTTGTTGGGATAATGGCCTTTGAGAATACGACCACAAGACCTTCTGGTTGGTGCACGCTGCTTGTGGTAAATCATAGAAACCATGCCCTCCATTCGCTCACCATAAAACAGGTGTTGCAGTAAATATGATCCAGACCATCAGACAGAAAACACAATCTATGATGATTGACTCCCAGGCACCACTAGGGTTTAGGGGAGAAGTAATCAATACTGCAGTCTACCTCCACCAGCAATCTCCATATGAAGGCCTAACAAAAAGAGATAACCGCAATGGCTCTCAAGCATCATATCCTACCCCACATGAGATGCTGCATGCATTTGGCAAGACCTCTCACGACAATGATAGCAATAATATCTCATACACAGCTCCTCACAACAGCCTTCAGTGAGTTAGCTGCTACGCCTGTCGACTTATACCTGAGCTGGAACGCAATGGATAATTCCACCCAAGATTCAGGCAATGTATGATGGGCAGTTAAATGCACAATTCAACTACACTTTGGAGGGTATAGGATGGAGCATTCTGAGTAGTAAGATCACAGTCGGGTGTCATTTCAATGAGGAAAGGAATGCTAACACGTTATGCCTACACGCAAACGAAACAGACATTGTTGAGAAACCAGCAGAGATGGCATATGTCGAGGAAGTTGACACAGGTGGACATGGACATCTCTGTGACCAGGCAGGAATGAGTTGAATAGGTGAAGGCTATGGAAGTGGTAATCATGACTGTCCTGATAAAGATACAGACCACAATGTGCCCGATGCCGACAACTGTCAAAGTTTGCCTGCAATTCCAGCTGTGAGATCACGTTCTTCTGATATGGAGTATGTACAACCAGTGTCCAGAGAAACTGTCATCCACAGTTGATATCTCCACCGTGAAAATGACAATGCACGCGGAGCGCTGGGCATGACCAAGCAGTCATTCCAACGGCCGCCACCATGCACGAATAGTATCACATGAAGTCGGGTAACGGTCTCCTCACACGCACCAATCATCATGGGATAGGCACTCCGCTCAACATCCATCAACAGCGATCCATTCACATACTCGGAGGCAGTTGACAGCCCACAATGTGGCAACTGGAAATGAGCCATGGAAGAAGAGTACACATTGATCCTGCTCAATACCACATTCACAACTATCATCTTCTGGAAAGCTAGGCAATTGCAAGTCAAGCCAATTGGCTCCAAATAGGTCTACAAGATGAAACACAATCCTGATGACACTACACAATACAAAGCACACCTCATAATTATACGCTACGAACAAATGAACTTTGGTGCAACCTATGTTGCTGGTGGAGAACTCACCACTTTTCGGAATCTTATCTCTCATGTTGAAAAGAATGGCTGGAACATTGATCATTTGCCTATCGTGACCACTTTACTCAATCCTGAGGTCAATAAGAATAATATCTATATGACCCTGCCCAAAGCCTGGCTAGAAGGACTAAAGGCACCCACAATCATCATTTGATCAAATACACCACTTGATGCCCTCAAACAACCACCACGACATTCGCAAAGCAATATTGACCCACTCTGGCTCTCTCTCGAGTACACATAGTCCCTGGCTCAACCCAACCTCTATCTCTGCACCAATGATATTCTGATGCTTCTGTACGTTGACGCCATTTCAATGTTGTAGCCAGAAGATGCTACGAAAGCTGTGGTCGAAGTTAAGGCCAGACTCTAGGAAACATCCACAATCCCCAATCTCAGCCCGGCACGCCAATTCCTCGGCATCGAAATCCACCACAATGAAAACGGCACTAGCACTGGCATCAGTCTTGGCCAGAATATCTTCATCACCAAGATTCTCAAACAATTCAATATGCAGAACACTCACAATGTATCAACTCCAATGAATCCAAATGTGAAGCTAGACCTGGCCAAGGATCAAGGGGAGAAAGAATTAAAAGATATCAAAGTCTACTATTCTACTGTCGGCTCATTGATGTACACAGCACTTGCAACTGGGCCCAATATCTCTTTTGCGGTTGCTGCACTTTGCTGACACAATTCCCGACCTTGTACCAGCCCTCTCACAGCCGCCGAAAGATTTCCCCACTATCTCCAATCCACTGCTGATTTTCAACTGCATTGTAGTCGCAGCGGTAGCTCCACTGGCAGTACTGATCAACTCCCTGCCTACACGGACTCGGATTGGGCCAATGATAGTGCCAACCGCAAATTTCAAGGTCGTGATGTCATCCGTCTCAGCAACTGAGCTGTCTCATGACAGTTCCGAAAGCAACATCTCATTGCTATGTTGACACTTGGAGCTGAATAAATCACCTGCTCCAAGGGCTCCCATGAAATGATATGGCTACTCCAGCTCAACCAACATATACCTGGCAAAGACACATTACTGCTTCTGATTGATTGCAACAATCAGTGCACACTTAGTCACTTGACAACTGGCATCATAAAAGCTCACACAAAGCATATCAACGTTTGCTATCACAATAGTCGAGATCTTCATACCCAAACGATAGTTGACTACTGCTACATGCGTACGAATGACAATGTGGCTGATATTCTAACCAAGTCCTTCACAAAGGATAAGCACGTGTAATTCGCGATGGCGATAGGGCTAAAGTAATAGAGGTCAATTCAAGGTTGGATTTAATGTTGGATTTAAGGTTGTTTCACTTTTCTTTTGGGCACGCAGATATATTTGAATCTTTATGGATGGCCACCCTCAGGCTATGGCGGTACTCTTTCCCTACTCACTTTCACAGGGTTTCAAGGAGGCTGCTATGGGAATCACTTTATTTCATCTTTTTCATTTGTTTCTTGCTCTATGGTGTATAGCAAGAGGGGGAGTATTGCATATACAGGTCTCAGCCGGAGACGGAGATGTCTCGTATGGCTGGAGACGGAGATGTCTCATATGGCCGGAGACGGAGATGTCTCATATGGCCGGAGATGGTGATGTCTAGTATGGCCGGAGACGGTGATGTCTCCTATGGCCGGAGACGGTGATGTCTTGTATGGCCGGAGACGGTGATGTCTCGTATGGCTGGAGATGACTGTTGACTCTGGTACGAGCTGATGGCATTTAGCCGTACTTGTACTTTCATATATATACTGGCCTTGTGGCCCTCTTAGATAGAATACAATCAAGCTTCTCTATCATCACTATTTCAACAATATGAAGGGGAGCACTATGTGTATAAATTATACTAGCATCGGTGGCGGCTTTGCCGCCCCCAGGATTTGAAACGTTGAGCATGGTGGACTTGTTACGATATCAGGCAGATCATCTAGACTTCTGCTGTGTATCCACCACTGTGTATCTTTATTTGGTTCTGCTGTGTATCTGCCACTGTGTATCTGCCACTGTGTATCCGCCGTTGTGTATCCGCTACTGTGTATCTGCCACTGTGTCTACTGTGTTGTATATCCACTACTGTATCTGCTGCTGTCATCTACCGCTGTGTATTCGCTGCTATACATCTGCCACCGTGTATCCGCCGCTGTGTATATCGTGCTGTGTAGCTTGAACTACTTCTGTATATCCGCCGCTGTGAATATGTATCCTGACCTTGTACTGTATATCTGGCTGCTTCGGCAAAAGTGCAAATCGACTATAGACTGCGCTACGCGCACACGCGCAGCTCATAGCAAGCTTCCGGGGACTCCTGCGCGATGCGCAGTCTATAGTCGTCCATAGTCGGTCCATAGACATCTGCGCGTGGGACTATGGGACTATATACGGCTGGCAGTTGATTAACCTTAGCCAGTCTTGACTGCCAACAGGCCTAAGAAATTTGAAGTTCGCTGGAGATGGTAGAGTGGCGCCGGCAGTGGCAAATGGCGGGTGGCAAGTGAAAATTTGTGAATGAGTCTATACAAATGACTCAGTGCATTAGCAAGCACTCTCCAATCCTTTCTAGTAGCTTCGATGGCATTCTAAAAACTTGTAGGTCTTCAGGATAAATCCTGAGTCAACATGTGGATATCCGCCACTGTACCCACCACTGTATCTGCCACTGCCACACGCGACACGTGGCAAGTTCACCCGACCAATGAGAATGCTTCGAGCGGACAAACCAAGTGTATAAATATTAGACTACAAAAAGAGGAGATAAGACAGATATATCCAAGAGAGGTGTGTACCTTGTGCCTTACCGGGTGCCCTACCATCAGCCCTCAGCTTATGGACAATTCTGTAGGTCTATAAATGCAACAGACTTGGTTGGCCTGTTAGTTGCGGTCAATCGCCATGACGGTTAGTTGACATGTACAACCTAGTGACAGTGCGGTGGGAAAGGTTGATGGGTATACTACCGGGACAACCGGCCATAACGGCGACGACTACCTTTCGTAACATCATATCTTTCACTTTACAAGCCATGAAAACCAGTTATCTCACCTACCTTGTAAGTACACCTCTGATCCTTGGAGACAACAATTATCCTGGTTTTGAACTTACCAACGGTTCATTGGAACCCTCTAAGTCCACTCTATTACCCGTCATAAAAAGTTATAATCCCAGCTAATTTAACGGTGCCATTAAAGATCTTTGATTCCATGGCCAGACGCAGCACTTTTAAACCCAAGTCCTGTATATCGGACCTCAAAAGAAGTCACGGTGGACTCGATAGGATCCTCGTCGGTAATGAATGAACCTCTGACGCTGAGACACTGTAGAAGATAGGGAAGAACATCGTGCAGCTGCTTCGGCCCCGATCCCGTGGTTCACAACCGACATCGAGGAGAACATCATCGATCAACCACACGCACCAATTACATGACTGCCGGTTGCGTCTGGTTAATGGTGCCACTGAATGATGAGGTCGTAGCTTGGGCTAGGAGGCAGCGGAGCAGCAGGCAGTGAAGGAACAACCAACACTCAGCTATAGAATATACATTCTTGGCCTCCGGGTGTAAGTATTCTCAGAGTGATAATTGGGGAGTGCATAGATGGGAGATAACCTCCCCGTTAACGCGTTTCACAGAACACTGGAACAGAAATACATGCACACAGATCCAATTTAGACCTAGAGTAGACGGATGCACTACGGATTCTCGGTGATATAGTACGCAGATTACGAGAATATGAAATTTGGAGTGATTAGAAGCGGAAGCAGTACATTGACCCTTGCAGTGCCATCATAGCTGTGGAACTATCAACTGCAACGTTGTATATTAGGCCATCACTATATTAGCTCGTATACATGAACATCATGGTGCTATCCCGAGGATACGGGATGTGAATATTATCGGAGATGAAGCACGATATCTGCGTCTGGCACTTAACCGCCAAGCCCACCGTAGATCTTATCAATCCATTTAATCTCTGGATCTAATCTCTCATCTCTTGATTGATGATACCTATCAGTAGTCGTATAACCCCTTGTAATCCAGCTTTGATGTTAACGTTGTATTTCATTACTGTACCGGTCTTCGTGGTTAGTACACTTTTTTGTGATGACAGTTTTTTCCGATCTCCGAAGGGTCAATAATCGGCCAAAAACGCAATATAAACTTTTTAATATACTCCTTTCTAACTGCTGACGTACTAACCACGAAGACCGGTACAGTACTGTAGAGGATAGAGGCTAGGTAAAGTAATGTGCAGATAAGATGTGAGCAATCTAATTAGATACCCTTCGTGAATTTGGTTTGGCCTCTAGTCCTTCCGAAACATTTAAGGCTAAATGGACCTGACCTGCATTAAAAATTTTTCAAAGTCCCCACACGGAAAGAAAAACGGCAAAACTACCGACCAACGTTTTAACAAACTGACAGATCTTATATAAATCTCCCGTGATCATTCGAAACCGTTCTGGTGGCATTCGAGCGTGAGATACGAACTTGGTCGCATTTGTTGAAACCGCGCGCCTTTTGTTAGCAAAACGTGCCATTCCATAAGTATTGGAAAACGACACCACACAAGTTCGGGTTTGCGATTCTGGGTCGGATCGAGTGATCGATGGGGCAGAATCAAAACGTGGAATATTTAAGAAATGTAGTCATTCCGGCGGCGCTCGGACAGTCAGAAATTCAGTGTATTTGTACGACTAGGGCGGTGAGATTGGATTCCGTTGGGCGGATAACGAGTCAGTTCCTAGGATGGAACTGTGGAACATGAGCCGTCATATCTTGGTTAGCCTTGTTTCAGCAAAAAGTGAGTTCGGATAATTATACGTAAATCAGCGAGTCTAATAAGGGGGCTGTACTAGCGCGTCAGCTGCACAATAGTTATATATGAATGGTAGTTAGCTATCCTTGCGGAAGAGTTCGTTATCTCGATCACTTCCGTAAATCCATAACAAACAAGTCCACTCCCACTCAATGGCCGCCGATCTCACGAGCCTTGTAGCTTTAGTAGTAGCAGCCGTTGCTCTACTAATAGCTGCTCTACAATTCACACAGCAACTGATGGCGACCGGTTATGTCATCCGGAAGTGCGACCAGATTGTTGCGGGCGGTTTAACGCGCGGTGGTACCCGTCAGTGGCATTGGAGACAGTTTCGCTTCACTGTTAGATACGAGGCCATAGCCTTTACTTTGCCTGAGTCCGTATACTCGTCCCTGGGAGTTAGCTCAGCAATCCAAGTCGAACCATCGTCTGAGAACATCTGGGTCCGTGCGGCGAAGCTAAGGCACACAAGGAATTCGAATCAAGGCTGCTGGGTCTCGTTCATCCAGGATATACTTGAATGTCTCCCTCCTGAAAATGTCGGTGTCAGATGGGAAAGCGCCGACCGAGTACCCGACGACCTGACTGTCGCGCCGATCCGGGTTGACACAATCACCGTTATGCTGCTGTGTGTTGCCTCAGGGATGTCATTATCGAAGTTCGAACCTACGACCGGCGAGATCAGCATGACCGGCAAATACGGCGGAATTTCGTCCTCAGTCCATCCTATACTGGGAGGACTACTTCACTACACGCCCAGTGCTCTTAAAGAGTCAGGTAGTGCGCGAAATGAAAATCTTGAGCGGCATGCGAGAGCGGTTAGACAGAAAGAGGGCGTTTGGGCAAATGCGGTTTTTGGCAGATTCAACGACAGGACATTACATCAAGGATATGTTAGACTTAGCGATCTTCGAAGTACAAAATACCCCATCGTCAAAGCCGGCGGCTGGCCCGACAGAAGCACTGGGGATGCTTACTCCGATGGTATTGGTGGTGCTTGCGCTTTCATGGTATTCGCTAATGTGGATATTTACGTTATTGCTCCCCCATCCTCTGTCAATGGGAGCTGGTCCCCCCGCTTTGCCGAGGTAATCGTCAAGGCACATCTTCTGCAAATCAAACACACGGCAAAGGTTTCTCTTCCATTAGAGTTTATCGGTGCTCGAGATGCTTTCATTGAGAGTTATGGCTGCTCTTCTCCGCACCTTCGTTGGGATCTCGTGCAGTACCAGGCTCCATCCATGGCGGAACCCCTCAACAACCCTGAGAATCTACAGTGTCTTGCTGTTCCAGACCTAGTTGCTTATGCTATAGAGCATGGAGACCCTCATTCTTTTACCAATCCAAGTTCATCCATACCGCCCAGTGCTGCATATGAAGCAATACTACGTGCAGATTATGGGATGTACACTTTACAGACAAGATATCCGGAGGTCATCACCTATGCGGAGGAAGCTGTGGCAAGAGCTATTGTTACATTGCGTGATGTTGGGCGACCTTCTCGAGGGAGGGCCGCTGGTATCATAGATAAGTGGCCGAAAACTGTAGAGGATGCTTGTCTGGAGGTATGCGAGAAGCACGATGTTTCGAGTGGAGTATTCAACGGCCTTTTTTCATATGTAAACTTGTATATTTTGCGGGCTGCGTATTACGCCGTCATGATGTTGGCGTCGGGTAATGTGGGTCCTGCATTTCCGGATGAAACAGTCCCTGATACTGCATTGGCTTATATGGCCTGAGGTGGATTGTTTAAGATAGGTATTGGCTATTTTGAATTCATCAATTTTCGTTTTAGTTCACGCTTTTTTTGAAAGTGTAGCTCGCGCCACATCAATCCCTCGAGTGATGATGAATTCTTAGAGTTGACCCCTCTCAATGTTTTCAACAGTCCGGACGGACCCGGTTTCAGGTAGGGATCAGTACAGTCCAGTCTAGCAGCGAGGTCAAACTGAACTGGACCACAGACTGGAAGTCTTGCGCTGGTCTGCACCAGTCCACTTTCTGGCAACGTTACTTATTTAGATTCGGTATAGCTCCTAGTAGGCGGCCTACAAATCATGATTCTTCCCCGCTTATCACCGGCGAATACACACAACTAGACGATTGCGTCTAGTATAGGATTATTTGCTAGTCAAAATGGGCAAATTTATTCCATTATCAACCCGATTCCAGCAAGTTTAAACCTAACCCTGCAATGAAGTCCAGGACCAGTCAAGACTAAGTCTAAACTAGTCTAATGAAACGTTAGACTGATCTGAGTCTAGCCTAAAAAGACCCCGCACTGAACTGGACTAAATCCGGACTGTTCCACCCCAGGACCGTACAGAACACTGGATAGAATATATTACAGAATATCTCGTCTAACCTATACTGAGACAGGTCGCCTTGTAATAAATAACCAGCAACAGTCAAGCCTTGGGAGTTCGCTAGAAGCAGACTGAACTTGACCGTAAGTAAGGTACCATCAAACCGAACATCCTCTTTAAACACTACACATGTAGTAGCCGTCCGTGGCACAGCGTGGAGGGGTGTGTTTGCTATGGGGAAAGTGTCAGCGAGTTTGTCTCTGAAAACTTGGGACCCAAGTTTGTTACTGTAAGGCCTGGAAGGAAGTCGCCGATTCACTATGGTCGCCGAATTGACTCACAGGTTGTAGAGTTATACATAAGTTTTCACTCGCTACCGGTCCCACTACTGGTGTTGCTATTCTATGGACATCTATGGACTTTTACGGACCTCTAGGCTCTCTTGTATATAGGGTCATAGATTCTCCCTTATATAGTTCAATTGATCATGACTTCTTCTGTTTCGTACTTGCAACAAATTCGAGGTTGGCAAATGTGACATTGAAGCCAAGCCGAGAATTATTGGTCTAATTCCGCAATTCTAATTCAGATTCTGGGGAATAGCCTGAATAAGCTATACAAGTGGGCAAAAACTTTTGATCGATTAAGTATTATGACGAGAACCCCGAAAACACCCCAACTGCCAGCCTATTCTTGGCGCTTATGTATGACTGGGTACACTAAGTAATATTAAAAGCGAGGAAATAATAATTTTATCAAAAACTAGAATTAGATCTGTTTATCAGTTCCTAGACATCGCCAGTAGCAGCGCTTTATTGCGTTTAAATATTTGGGTGGTTTTGCATTGTCTCTTCCCGGACCTCTGATTACCAAGTTTCTAGTAGATACTGTTCGAGTCTAGATCTGAGTAAGACAAGGTTATGACATTAATCTTAAGGTCTCGGGAAAACGATCCATCGTGCCGCGTGCCGCCAGTCGTAATCATTATTGTTCTATCGAAGTTTATTATTATTTTCAGGAATCTTGTTAACTCCATATCACTAATTCCATTACCACGCTCGTCGAAGATTCGTTACCCATAGAGGGAGCCCAATACATTGCATTAGCCTTCAACTTACCGTTGCTAGCTTCGCTAAAATATAGCAGATTTTCCCCGATTTGTTCTATTGTTAAACTATCTGCATATCTCTGGGCTTCTACTGCTCTTCTTCTGCATGTTAACGGGGATATATTTCCGGCAAATGAATTTTGACAAGCGTTTTCGTTCAATCGATTACCGCCGTTACGAGCGGGTATGCATCAATCAGCGGAAGTATTAAGATGTCTAGTACCATATTTCTCTATATACTCAAGCCTCGAAATAACCCTTCGTACTAACGAATATATTGTAAAAGTATTCTGCCATAAGATACACCCTATTCCAGCACAAAAGTTGCCGGTTATAATACATCACTCGAAAATTCTGCCCATCGCCTATGTTGCATGTGTACCTGCATCGTGAGCCTCAGGTCCGTTTGATATTCGGTTGGTGTATGAGGTTATACCTCAGGAGAGAGGCTCATATCAGAGCAAACGGATATGCAAACAGATATTGATATGGTGACAAATATGACTATATATAGGAGTCAAGTCTGTATATATAGGGGCCTTCGGCCCTCGTGATCAGTAAATCAACAAGTCTTTCAAGCATCCAAAGTAACAGCCTATGTTGTATATCCGGTGGTGACAAGTAGCAGTGACTCAGGGTGACGAAGCATCAAACTTTTCCCAAGAACGATGGCAGAACAAGGAGGGGTATATACAAAGGACGACCAAACCTGGCAATACTCGACAAAGTCAGTTCAGGATCATATCGGTCCAATTTAATCTTCATTCTCTAGCTTCATGATTTTTACTCTCATCAAGCTTTGATATTGTATTTCACGACAACGGTGATATGGCAGGAGTAATCTCAAGAATATCCCAAAATGTTTGTTACGGAGAAGATGAGAAGACACGGGTGAGGTGTGGGTGTGTGGATTCAATCGCCAGTGGGAGCATGTAACCAAGTTCTTGAGAATGCGGAGTGAAATGTGCCCGAACATAAAGGCTCGCAGGATCTAGTACGCCTTGGAGCACAGCTATTGAGGCTGCTGAATGGGGCGTGCATAAGGCAACAAGTGTGTTATGTGTGCCAAGAATAACAAAATTCACTGGGGATCAAGGCCCTGGGAGTTAAGAGTTAAAAGAACACAGCAATATTCTGATGCACCCACTCCAGTCGGCGGTCGACCCACAAATACGCATACTGGTCAAATACAGGCCACCACATATGCAGACACCCTTGCTATGGGTCGGTCTGGGTCAGTCAGGGGATACCGATCAATAGATGCCTGTCAGGCCGTAATTATTGGGTTGTGAAGTCTAGCCGAGGTTAGCTTTCGGTAACCTAACTCTACCATGACCACATTTCTGTATGTCCGCCTTGGCACAGGCCGACCTCGGCCTAGGTTAACCCGATCAAGGTCTGGGTACACAAAATTGATCATGCTTGGTAGCATATAATTAGTTTGCAAAAGTTTGCAGCCTCAGGTCGAAGGAGTGCATTGCGCACTGAAGTTGTGGGAGCAATGTGCACAGTCTTCACCCAACTCTCGGTCAGGTAAGATTCACCATTTCTGCCAAACTCCCCACCAGCCAGGACGTTTGTAAAATAACTGCCTTAAGACAGTGATTGTGGTATGATATATGATGATCGTAAATTAACTACAGCCATAGGAATAATCGTGGTCGTAATGTAGGTGTTTCTCACAAGACCCAGTATTATTGATGGAGGACTCCTGGCTTAGTAGCATCATGGAAACTGAGCACCGACTTGCCGGCAAGGCAGACCACCTCCGCTAGTATCAGAAAACATCATCACATGCTATTAAACTTGTCATCTTAGCCCAGATTGAAAGACCGATGACTCCAATCCCAGCAGCAACGACAAGAGGAAGGCTGCTCCGGGAATCGAGATGCAGACTATTTTGAAAAATATACAGGTTATTGATGGAATCTGGTTGGTGGATAAAACACTTGAAAATGTGTGGCGACTGCGGCTGAGCCGTTGTGGTTTCGGTTGCATTCCATTGGACGGATAAAAAGCGCTGTGACTATTGGGCCGTTGTGAGCAAGGATGCTGTTGTGGAAGATGAGCAGTCATATTTTGTTTTTGGTGAATATTAGCTTAAATGTAGCCAGCCATCCTTGCGGACATATTTTTCATCTCGACCACCTCTGAAATTTTATCAACAGACGATCTGAATTCCACAAAATTTTCCACCAAATGGCCTTCGATATCACAAGCCTCATAGCGTTATTCGTAGCAGCTGTTGCTCTGCTGGTAGCTGGAATCCAAGTCACTCAGCAACTGATGGCGACCGGCTATGTCATTCGGAAGTGCGACCAAGTTGTTGCAGGCGGGTTAACGCAAGGCGGCACTCGACAGTGGCATTTTAGACAGTGCCGCTTTACCGTGAGTTATGAAGCCATAACCTTCTCATTTCCGGAGTCACTGTATTCGTCTCTGGGAATCAGCTCAGCAATCCAAGTCAAGATATCATCCCCTGCCTTATGGATCCGCGCCCGGGAGTTGAGCGATCAAAGAACTTCGGCTCAGGGCTGCTGGGTTTCGTTCATCCAGGATGTGCTCGATTGTATCCCTCGCGACCATCTCAGCACCAGGTGGGAGAGCGCCGACCGCGTCCCAGATGATCTGACTGTCGCCCCGATCCGAGTCGATGCAATTACTGTTATGCTTCTTGGTGTAGCTTCGGGCATGTCGCTATCGAAGTACGAGCCTACGACCGGTGAGATAAGCATGTCCGGCCAATCCGGTGCAATCTCATCTTCCGTGCACCCTATATTGGGTGGACTAATTCACTACACCCCGAGTGCAGTTGGTTTTACACCAAGAGGAGAGTCACTAGAGCGACATGCAAAAGCGGTCTGGCAGGGAAAGGGTGTGTGGGCAAATGCGGTTTTTGGGAGGTTCAACGACAGGAGTTATGGACGAGGGTATGTTGGACTCAGGGAGCTTCGACTTGTAAAGAAGCCCATCGTGGAGAGCAACGGCTGGCCGGCACAGTGCAAAGCTGATACAGAAGGCACCGCTTGTTGCTTCATGGCCTTCGCAAATGTGGATGTTTACGAAACAGTTCCCCCATCGTCTGTGAACGGCTGGTGCGCCCACTTTGCCGAGGTGATCGTTAGAGCACACCTGCTACAAATTAGAAATGCGGTAGCAGTTGAAACTCCAGAACCGTATAAGCGTCTTAGGGAAAGATTCATCGAGGATAATGGCTGCTCTTCCCCGCACCTACCTTGGAATGAACTTCGTCCCCCGGCCCCGCCACTCAACAACTCAGACAACCAAAAACCCCTCCCAGCTTCGGGCTCAGCCTCGGAGACCACAGCAACGACGGCTGAAGGAACTAACAACCCGGACAACCTACAATCTCTCGCAGCGCCGGGTCCGGCAACGCAGATCACCACAACCAGAGAGGGAGCTGACAACAACCCCGACAACCAAGAACACATGGCAGCTCCAAATTCAGACAGTCAGACCGTGGATGTGACTGTCGACAACTCCGACGGCCAACATCCCTTCGCAGCTCCGGGACCATCCACGAAGACCAGCGTCACAACAGCCGACAGCCAGCAACCTCTCGCAGCTCCAGTTATGGCGACACAGGTCACCGCAACTACGACCACCGAAGGAGATGACAGCAACCCGAACAACCACGAAAACACGACAACCCCAGGCTCACTCATGCAGACCATCACCGTGACCATTGAGGGATCCAACAGCAACTCAACCAATCAATTACCTCTTGCGGCTCCCAGTCTAGCTACGCAGACTATCGCTACTACTACTGAGGGAGCCAACAACCCCACGGAGGAAGCCAACGCCAACAGCCACCAACCCCTCGCAAACCCGAAACCAGATACCCAGGCCGTGGCTACGTCTATCAAGAGATCCAACAATATTCCCGAAAAGCCAACATTCCTCGCAATTCCCGAACTCAAAGACTGTGCAGCGACGCATGGAAACCCTGATTCTCGCACCGACCCGAGTTCATTCATACCCATCAGTGCTGCATATGAAGCCATACTATGCGCCGACGATACTATACATAAGTTACGTTGTAAGAATCCTGAAGTCGTCACTTACGCGGAGAAAATCGTAGCAAGATCTATCGCTACATTGGCAGATGTTGGGCCCCCTTCCTGGGGGAGAGCAGCTGCGGATATATTGAGGTGGCCGGAGACTGTCGGGGATGCTTGTCGGGACGTCAGGCAGACTCTCGCGAAGGAGAATAGTGCCCTGAACACAAAAATGGAAGACCTTTTGGAATATGCTCATCTTTATATTCTGCGGGCATCGTACTACACTATCATCATGCGGGCGTCGGGTAAGGTGGGACCCGCGTTCGATAATCAGGCAGTCCCTGTCACAGCGCTCGCGTATATGGCATAAACTTGTTTGTTTTTGGGGAGTTTGTAGCGGATATTTTGTGCAATGCAACAGTTCTTTGTAGAAAAAACTCTCGTTACATTTGAATTACATACAAGCGAGTCTCAGTGCCCTTATACATCAAAGAGAATATAGCCTGGATGTGCAGGGCTCACTACCATTCGTCCTATTCTCAGCTATTCTAAAATCTCTGGAAGCTGAGTAAGTGAAATGACAAATCTGATATGACAAAAACTTCGGACAAGTAATTATTAGGGCAGAAGGTTTGAACTAGGGGAAGAAAACTACGAATTTGGCTGTCAAAATCTAATACCATATACATAGGAATCTGGACTCCACCGGATTAAATGTTTTAGAAGTTGGCAAATAGGATGACAAAGTAACATTCCATAACATTTAGATACAAAATGTATGATGACGATCTGGAGATGAAGAGTATGTATGATTGTTATCACTTCTGAGCAGGAGGTTGATGATTAGATTGATATATGTGAATTATTTACCTGATCGGGATGGACTAGCCGTTTTGGGTCAGTACGATTTTGCCCTTGCAAGGTGGCATTTCGAACTTTGAAGATTAGAGGGCAT
>Ga0307512_10003065_pt1 | contig 20011 bp, 18 predicted proteins | sample 14_EM_MG_FD_200267 | JGI IMG/M metagenome (GOLD analysis project Ga0307512, IMG submission 200267) | Populus trichocarpa ectomycorrhiza microbial communities from riparian zone in the Pacific Northwest, United States - 14_EM | ecosystem: Host-associated > Plants > Roots > Unclassified | place... | reverse complement strand
GATGCTCTTCTTCTCTTGGGTATCGTATTTTTTTTATGAAATCGGGTCCCTAGATATGGCTCAAGCAGATCCCACAACGAAGCGATCTCTCCTCTCCTCCCAACCGCCTACTCGACCTGTATGGAGTTTTTTGGCGGATTTGTGCTCTAACTTGACGTCATGAACTCTCCTTGCGCGAGTTTTGTTTCCACTCTCCAGTGGAACGCCCCATTCCATTGGCAGTTGTAACCCATGGCGTACCACCACGCCATTCGGTGATAGCGACGAGGCGAAACAACCTGAGGACGCGTCTCAATTACTTCTCTTTCGAAGCCTTCTAACCCAGGTTCAGGAGTACGGTGCGTCTAGATTGACGAAACGCCCATGTGGTTCCCGTCCCTGGATATTATTGTCTCTTCTGGCTCACGAGTGACCTAAATACCCTCCTCATATCCATTCCCTCCCAGAAGGTTTCGCCTTCTCCACTTACAGTACAGTATTACATCTCATCCCGCTCGCCGTATTCGTCTTGGCGCCTAGAATATTCCTGTAATAACGATTCACCCGGTACAACTCTCCCTCGTTAGGCGACCACAACCAGACATCATCTCATGTCCTCGGCATGTGATCCCAACTTCAGGGCTTGTATCCCAGCTGTATTACATAGCGAAGTTGGTCGTAATTATGATCACTATCACTTATCCCAAAACCTTGTACTAACCTGATGCGCGTTTCAGTCGGCGGGATTGCCAAGCAAATAATAAGGCCACTTTTCGTGCGCATGTTCGGGCGACAGTTTTCGATTCTGCCGGCAAAATGTCTCCTGCTGCCGATATTCCATGGCACTGATCCCAGACCACATCAGTCGAGTTTCAGATCACAGGATCATCTCTTTACACGACGAGCGCTTTCACAAACACCCGTCCAACTTCGCCGGCCGTGTACGGCGTGCGGAATTCCCAGACGACTTGATAGAACAGGGAAGCTCAAGACCGCTGCCGGCAACCATTGGAGCACGTGGGGGCTCATCTCAGAACCAAACCCCAACACAAAGCAAAAGATCAGTTAAAGATATCCCGACGGGGATCAAGAAGCCGCCCAGTACAAAGCACGGTTCCCTTTCTCGGTGTGGTAAGCTGCAATGAACCCTCATCGGAGAAAGGGGTAACTTTCCACATTCGGGCTGAACGCATGACGACGCCGTCCGTCAATTAGCCGCCTTGCCTGGTCAGCAGGTCTCGTAACTGATTCGTTCGTCCGTCTCGTCCCACCAGGGTACTTCAGGTACGCACAACGCCACACCCGTTTCCGTAAGACAATGAGCTATCTATGGGTGGTAGCACGACTCTGATAATAGGGAACCACATGGCCTAGGACACTCGGTTTTGCACAGCGCTTTTACTATAAGAACAGCGTACTTGCTAGCAGATGCAAGCTGAGCATATCCACGCGACAACGACAGAAACCTGGGGCTTTAGCGCTTTAGCTTCCGAGGTGCCTAATGCGGTTGGGATTGGGAATGTATATCTCGGGACGGTACCATACCGTAGCGGTAGCGCCTCATCGGGACAATCTCGAGTGGCGGCGGAGCTCAAGTTCGGCGTCGTCTCGATCGGCAGGCTATCGGGATCCACTGCGGAATCAGTGAGGATCCATTCTCCTTTCAAAGGTCCCACCATCTTGGAAACGTGGCACTTGACACGGTCGCTTGGTGGTGGAGGTGACAGGCTACGATTCTTTGGGGGCCGGCCTAGCCTCGGCCTTCACTTGCCATTGACCATTGAGCCTCTGTTAGTGTCTTTGTCTGATCAGTTAATAGATAAAGCCCCGCCGCCTTACTCGAAAGCAGCATGGCCTATCGTTCCGCGGCGACGCTGGCCATGGCGGTGTATTCTATTCTTCTGGCTCTATTTTTACTCACAACCCAGTTGCCTAATCAAGCACAAATAACGTGATCTAAGTGGCGCGGGTGGTCGTTCGCCTCATGCTTAGATTCAAGCATGACATACTAAAGATGGGTTGGGACCTGGATTCAGAGAGTGGTCTGGCGCATTCGCCCTCTCTTTTCGTGCGTCGACAGTGTAGTGTCGTTACCCACACGGAATCAGCGCTCGCAGTGCGGGAAGCGAGATACTGTGGCAGCTTGCACACGGCGTATTTCGTCCGCCCCATAGCCCCACCAGGGGTGCTTTTTTCTTTCCCGTGGATCACCTATGGATCACACAGTAAGGTTCTGTAGTTTCCGATCTTCGCACTAGGCAGTTTCGTCAGGGCCGAACTGTCGCACCGGAGGTACGCCACAATAGCGCCGCAGTACATCACCCGTATTCCTGGCCATTATTACTTATTGCTCTCCCTCGTGCACAACCTACTGCAGCGTCCGTGCACTTAACTATTGCCGGTTGCCACATGATTTGCCAGTGCATGTACGGTGTTCGTTTGTAGTCAAGTACATCGTCCGACGCCTTTGCTCTTCTGAAGCTTCATATCGATGAGCAAATCGGGGGGGTTAAAGATGCTGTGTGAAACAATTTCCTGGTCGCTCACGTTACAGTAATCCCGCGGATTAGGGTGCGCTGAGGTACGCGCAGGGATAGAGGTGGAAATGTAACCAGTCATACCGTCACAGGCATGGAATTGCGACTGGCCTTGTAACGCCATAGTGTAAGCGAGCGCTCGAAGCGCTTTGAAAAAAGAAAAGAAATTTGATAAAGAAGGAAAGTACTTCGGGCATCTTCTCTCATCAAAGGTGTTGATCAGCCTCAGGCCTTTTCGCGAGCTACGCAGACAGAGCGCAAAGCACATCCATCCATCGGGACGAGCTCCGAGCACGTGAAAGGCCTGCGTCAACGCGTCGAGAGCTTTTCCGGATTGATGCAACGACTTGACAAGCAGCCACACTTGCTCCCCTAATCCAACATATGGGTGTGTGGTTTAGTTTGTGTTGTTCATTGGTACAGTCAACGCGACGAATGGCTCGAACAACAAGGCTATGGCCCGTATAAGATTATATCTCATTTAAAGTTGTATGGAAGCGAGTTGCATCCTAATCGAGGTTCGACACCAAGGGGATGGTCCACTGATGGTCCTCGGAGTAATAATGAACATTCATGCCCCTTATAGGCCTTACCATCGCACCATGTGACATGGGCATCATTTAATCACGAGTAACAGCAATTGTATCACGCAAATTTATCACCAAGTCGAAGTTACCCTTCCGGTGCATATCATCTATAGGAAAGGAGAGGCGCGTATAGAAATATGCGAGGTCTTGGCAGTTTCTCATCGGATCCCCATGCCCGAACGCACGCCAGTTGCCTTGCTATCGTTTGTACGATGGTGGTGTCCGTGGAGGGCCCCGCGGGTATACGTGGCATCCCACAACTTGTGAGCCCACGACGCAAGAAGGTTAAACTATAATAAGAGGGCTGGTATCAATAAAGTCGATCACTTGCGTGCTTGTGTTGAACGTGGAGCTTCTGGTTTCGGGAGTGTCCCCGCGCTCACTAGGACCCCGCGGTCATCCCTTATCATCCTGAGCCATGTGGTTCGGTTAGCCGAGACCCAGACACAGAAACAAGTACATATCACGTGTCGCAGGTTAGCATTGTTTTATTTTTATTTTCCTTTGTCAGCGCTTTGTTACGAATACTGTAAAGGTTCCATCTTGCAGCGTTTCTCGTTAGACAGCCACTTTTGCAAATGTAACTATAAATGCAGGGACAATTCAATCTTGAATTTCGTTTTGGGTGTGACCAACAACGTCGGACTTTGTTGACATTGTTGTGCTATTGTGTTGTACAGTTATTCGTTCCGCTTTCAACGATGTCCAGACATTGGCAATGATAGATTCGCATCATGGACACACTAGCGGTATTTGGTTAACTAGCGCGTTGCTCGTAAACTTGCTCGCCTCGCTTTAGTAGGTAGCTGCGGAAGCGAGTTGGATGACAAATTACATGATTGGTTTTCTCAGTGAGCACTTCGCTGGCAGGTCCGCTCACTTCCTACCGGCCTCTCACTCTTATCATTATCTTCTCGTGTCTACACGTGCTTTAGAGAGCCGGCTCGATTGCACGATAGAAATCAAATCTGAAGGCGTATCATACGCTGGTATCAGGAATCAGGATCAAGGATTACACAACAGCAACTTGAACATCTTCACAGGTGACGTACCATCTTAATTTGACAGTTTCCCCACAAGCCGTCACACTTGCGGTCATATGCCTTGTTAGGGGAACGAGGTCGCGCACCCACGATTCACGAATCATACAGTATAGCAAGTCAACCCTTCGAGTGCTGGCCCCGTAGGGGCTATCTTGTTGCATAACGAGTTCAGTTACAGCTTTCAAATTCTGAACGCACTTGCACCCCAGTGGCGCAGCTACTACGGCTGGACAAGGAGCGCACGGAATGGGCGTGTGATGGGTTAGAGCTGCCGGTATATCTCGCTTTAGTCCCAATTTTAATATTCATCGTGTGCCAAGCAGTTATGGACCCGAGGGAGGCTCCGAGCGCCCGGGGGACGCCTCGAATGATATGTCAATCGGTGGCTCAAAGTTCTTGGTATATATACATATAACCTGAACGACATTTCTCCTCGTTCAACCCTTCCGTCGACCATCATGGGTGCCTTACTTAGCTCGCTCGGGAAAGGGCTCCTGCTGACGGTCGCCCTGCTCATCGCCTACTCCTACATCCAGGACTGGAGGCGCAATCCAGCCCGTCTGCCGTATCCCCCGGGTCCCAAGGGATACCCCATCATCGGAAATCTGTTCGACATCCCGAATGCCTTCATCTACAAGCGCTTCCGGGAGATGAGTCGCGAGATCGGTACGTCTGTTCCTTCCCACTGCTCTTCGAACGCTGACGAGCCATTGGGCGTAGGTTCTGACCTCATCCATCTGCAAGTATTTGGTTTCCACCTCATCGTGTGCAACACCAAAGGCGTTGCGGATGACCTCCTTGATAAGCGGTCGTCCATATATTCGGATAGGTAATGTCATGTCAGGCCTTTGATCGAATGCTGCTTGTCTTATACGGCTACTTCGGACCAGGCCTCGGCTCCCAATGATGGTTGAACTGCACGTGAATTTCTTTCGTTAGTCAAGAATTGTCTCCTGATTGAGATGTTGATAGTATGGGTTTCCATTGGTCGCTCGGCTTCACGCCTTACAACGACTGGTGGAAACATTCGCGCAAGCTGTTCCACAAACACTTCCAGCCCTCCGCCGTTCCTCAATTTCGCCCAATGAAGATCAAGGCAGCCCACGGTTTTCTGCGATGTCTCTTAGATGATCCGGAGCGTTTTCATGAGCACATGCAACTGTGAGTCCGCGGATCGAGTTCTTGAATTCGAAGAGCAGCTGATGGCATTCGACCGGTAGGATGGCCGGCAGTACGATACTCGACATCACTTATGGACTTGATATCCGCACTTCGGATGACCCCTACCTCAAGCGTGCAGAAGAATGCCTTCAGATCATTGACAAGGCCGGCAACCCCGGTTCCTTCCTCGTGGACATTGCCCCTGCATGTACGCATCGCCCATTCCTTCAGCTCCATTCGCTCTTGAACTGTCGCCTATGTCTTCAGTGAAGTATGTACCCGAGTGGATGCCAGGGGCAGGGTTTAAGCGTAAGGCACGCGAGTGGCGCGCAGTGGCAGAGCGGTTTTACACCATCCCGTTCGAGTCTGTCAAGAAATCGATGAAAGAAGGCACCGCTAAAGGTTCCTTCACCGCCCTCGCTCTACGCGATATCACTGAAAAAGACGACCGCGCCTACCAAGAAGAGCTAATCAAAGGTCTTGGTGGCACTATATACACTGGTGCGTGCTCTCCCTTCTCTTTACCACAAATGATCAAACTTAAGTCACGGCCCACAGCTGGCGCCGATACGGTATGGTTTCATCACGTTCGGACACGAACTTGAACAAAGCTAATCCGATCTTCCAGACCGTGGCTATCTTGTTGACCCTCTTCCTTGCCATGCTGATGAATCCTGCCGCCCAAGCCAAGGCACAGGAGGAAATCGATCGCGTCATCGGCACCGATCGCTTGCCAACATTCGATGACGAGCCAAAGCTGCCATACTTGACTGCACTATCCAAAGAAGTCTTCAGGTGGCAGCAGGCTGCGCCCTTCGGTACGCAACTCGTGATGCGTTTCCCTTCATGAGCCTAACTCGCCTCTTGTGACCCAGCAATTCCACACCGTTTAATGGAGGATGACGTCTATAACGGCTACTTCCTCCCCAAGAATTCGATCGTTCTCGGAAATGCATGGTGAGCCGCATTACGTTCGCGTCCCCACCTTGGCCGTGCAAATGCTGAAGGGAAAATAAACCGCGTCGCAGGGCAATCCTACACGACGACGCGCTCTTCCCAGATCCTTTCACGTTCAAGCCGGAGCGCTTCACAGATCCTAACGTGGACCCGCGCGTCCCCGCAGCCGTCGACTACGCATTCGGCTTTGGGCGGCGCGTCTGCCCCGGCCGCTGGATGGCGCACTCCTTCGTCTGGATCGTAGTCGCGAGCGTGCTCTCCACCTTCAAAATAGAGAAGGCTGTCCGCAACGGTCGTATCATCGAGCCTACTGGCGCTTTCACGCCTGGTATCCTTTCGTGCGTAATTTTTCCGCGACGGAGGATATGTTCACGTTGCGCTGAACAAATTCTTTCTCTCTTTTTTTCTTTTCAACCTACAGGACTCCGGAAAAATTCGAGTGTTCTATTAAGCCACGGTCGAAGGAAGCTGAAGCGCTTATCCGCGCAACTGCGACGGCATGATCTATTTCTTGAGGGTGGGTCTGGCTACGCTGAAGGACCACCGTACTTCGACCTGGTTCGAATTCACCGCCAACGACCCCAAGTTTACTTTCATCTTTCCTTTCATCCTTGCTTGTAATCTATTTCGGTTTATCTTACACGGCGTAGTATTGCTAGATTATCAAATTGATTCATGAAAACTCCGACGGAGTAGATCGATCGATGCCCTCTCTGAGAAGGTAATGACGTACGAAATCGCTATTCGGCTCGCGCCCGCACTCGCACCCACACATCAGGATCGGCCATTCTGCGGCTTTCAAAAATCATGTGATTGGAAGGAGGGGCCTGGGCAGCACAAGGATACTGCTTTTGCTTAATGGGAAAACGGGAGACGCCGTGAGATATGCATATTATTGAACTTAGTCGAAGTGGCGTGGATCATGATGCGAGTTTGAATGAACGGTATCGAGGAGTCATGGGATGCTATTAGCCGACGTCAAGAGATAGCGTGCCGGTTGTAGTGCGAGGCTGGGAACGAACAACGGAGCCGTATTACTGTTTGCCATGGGTGTTCCTGATTATGTTTCATATGATTGTGTATTGACGCCACGGTACTAATACAGCCGAATTGTGATATTTTTTTGGTGCGAGGTCCGAGATGATGAATGGTAGGTATAAGTAAGTCGTGTCCTACGAGGTCCTAGGCAACTTGAACGAGATTAAGAACAAGAGAATAGGTTGAGCGAAGTGTTTGCACAGGCAAAAATGACACGAAGGGGCAGGAAACGATTTCTATTAGGTTAGCCTGCCTCGGGTGGCACGCGAGAAAATACAAAGATGTAGCGGGACCATCGTTCCCCCGAAGTATATATGAGCCATGTGACAAAGGACCAGTCTCAGAGCGACATGCTTACTAGTACTGAAACACAAAAGAAAGCGCAGAGCAGCCAACAGACCAGACTTGTTTCATTCGGGCACGCATGAAGCAGAAAATCCAGGACACCAAAGCTCAAATGAGCAAAGGGAAATGAGCGATAGTAGCAGACAGTGGACAAGCATTCGGGGAGTCGGCTCTGTGGGGCCTACTTGTGCCTTAATTGATGAGGGCCGTTCGTTGAGTGATGAGCTCCATGTTTCCTCAGCGATACGACGACCATGATCAACAGGGGCAGGCGTCAAGATCATTTGAATCCAGACCGCCACCGATACTCCCACTATCGCGCACGAGCGCTTGGCTGGCGTCCCGGAGCTCCTTGGCACGTTGTTCGAGAGAGGTGTGTTCGTCCGTCAGTTTTGTATGCAAAGACTTGAACAGATTCATCTTGGAACTGACACCCATGCCGGTGAACAAAGGGCAGTTATCATGCGTCAGTTAGACAGGGTTGAGAATAACGGAATTGAGCGCGCACCTCATGTGTTCCTTAATCTACGGAGTGGAAGCAGGAAAGAGATCGGAACACCACCCAGAGGGACCAAACACAAGCGGAACGAGAGACTTACCATGTCCACCATCTCAGTAAACTTTGCCATTATGTCATTTGCACCGGAAAGCCATTCCTCCATCGTCGCCCTAGACCAACGTTCTGCCCCTTTTTCATACAGCTCTGCATAACGCCCCAGATCGGCTTCAGAAAACTCTAGGCCAGGGAAGTCACCCATGGTTGCCGAAGGATGGGGAACGTTGGGTGGGAGTACGAAGGTTTGCGTTCCTCCTGGGCCAGGAGACACACTTTCGAAAAGAGGGGTTTGGGACACCGAACCATGAGAACGCAGAGGGCTACGACGAACACAGGGCCGCTTTGAAAGTTCGTGCGATCGAGTTGGTAGGATAATGTCCTCCCTATCCCCAGGAGAAGCCGGTCGCGTGCGCTTCGTCGGATTTGCAAAATTGGATTCAAAATCTGGGTTGAGTGCCGCGCGCATGTTCAGGCTTCGTGTTGGCTGTGCCTCATTTCCAGAAGCGGCAGGACGGACAGCGTCACTACGATTCGCGGGGACAGAAAGCCGGTCTCCCTCGTTATCGGTTTGTTCAGACATGGAGGAGTAATATCCACTATCGTCCTGATTGCTTGCGGCGTTGTCAAAGGGGAACTGCGCATTTCCGAAGAAAGACGGACGAGACGACGGACGGTGAGCAGGGGCGGCACCCATCTCGTCCTGAGGACGACTAGACATCGGGCGAAACAAATCCGAGACAGCAGCATCTGAATTAGACGCAGATTGAAGTGCGATGGTCTCAACTGAGCCCTGTCCCGAGGCGGCTTCGTCGATGCTCTTGGAAAACGGGAGGGAAGGCTTCTTAAATTCTGACCCTGAAAACCCCGTGACAGGACCCTGAAGCAACGCAGTGGGTGGGGTATACGGGCGAGGCGCATATATGCGCGTCGTAGAGCCCTTGGAGCCCGAACGTGCCAGCATGCCACCGCCGGGCACCTGATTCTGATTGCGTGCTATATCAGGGTCCGCCGTGGTGCCGAAACTCGTTGTGCGCGGGGCAGACTTCTTGAAATTGGAGATATTGAGGGCACGGGTCGCTCCCTAATCGATGGGTGTCAGCTCAGTGTAGTTACGAGTTGGTTGCAGGTAAATAAAAGGGGGCACTTAACCCCAAGCCCGAGGTGATTCTTCTCGGCGTTCGATGAGATACTATTGTTCGAGACTACATGAGCGACGTTGTTAGGGGCAGAACTCGTTTCTTCGCCCGAGTTCACGGCTCTTGAGGCTGGACGGGATGGAAGAAAAGGTTGCCTTGCGCTCATAAGGTGCGATTGATTTGGGGGCGTGATGTTGGTACTTGGTACAGTTGTTTTGTCAGCGGCCCGGAACACGGAGTTGCGTCATCTCACCCTGTGTTTAAGAAGAACCGGACATGGACTGAAATCTATAACTAAAATCACATTATTCTACAACAGCAGGAGAACTCTCAGAAAAAGTATCGGAAGACTGCTCCTGCCACATGGAATAGTAGAGACCGCGCGTCAGCATGAGTTCCTCATGCGTGCCCTGCTGGACGACTGCACCGTCCTTGAGCACAATGATTAGATCTGGCTCACGAAAAGAGTCAAGTAAGCACCAAAGTAAAAGGAGAGGCAGCGTAGGACTCGCCTGCTTCGACGACAGTCCGCAGACGGTGTGCAATGAAGATGCTCGTTCGTGCGCAGTTGAGAAGCGTCGCGTTGATGTTCTTCATGAGTTCCGCCTCTGTCTGCGCATCCAGCGCAGACGTCTATACACCGGCCTATGTGAGCACCACGTGGCAGTTCAAATTTGAATACATACCGCCTCGTCAAAGAACAAAATAGGCGGGTCTTTCAGCAGAGCTCGTGCCACAGCAAGCCGCTGCTTTTCTCCCCCAGACACCATCAACCCACGTTCGCCGACAGTTGTCGCGTACCCGTCCGGGAGTTTCACGATAGTTTCGTGCACGTGTGCCTTCCTCGTCGCTTCCATGACCTCTTCGTCACTTGCGTCTACTCGCCCGTATCGCACATTATGCATGATGTCTGCATGAAACAATGGAGTATCCTGTGGGACAACACCGACTTTGGAACGCAGTGACGCGAGCTGTATCTGTGATATGTCCTGACCATCGATGAGAATGCGCCCCCCTGATGGCTCGTAGAAGCGGTACAAGAGGCGGAAGACTGTCGATTTGCCGCAGCCTGATGGGCCCACGATCGCTACCTTTTTTCCAGCAGGAATTGTGAACGAGAGATCATGGAAGATCGGATGAGATGGATGGTACGCAAACATAACATTCTCGAAGGAAATTTTTCCCCCTGAGAGCACAAGTGGTTTCGCATCTGGAAGATCCTGTAGAGTAGATTCGGTCAACAGCCCGCGTCAGCCTTTACAGGAGTGGCAAGACCTTGGCTGGGGTATGCTCCGCTTGCAGATTGAAGAGAACCTCCATATCTAACAGACTCTGCCTGACCTCGCGGTAAATAGTACCGAGAAAGTTCAGGGGCATGGACAACTGAAATACGAGTTGGTTGACCATAACCAGGTCGCCAACAGTCATCGTTCCTGTCCAGGGAGATGAGAAATATGAATTACAGACAGATCCTCAACTGACCATTAATAACTCCCTGTGCCGCGAGGAACATGATCCCAGTGAGCGCCGATGAAAATATGACATTCTGTCCCGAGTTGAGAAAGGCGAGCGATGTCGTAATTTTGACTGACGCCTTTTCGTATGCACGCAAATGCGTATCATACTGTTTAATCTCGTATTGCTCGTTACCAAAATTCTTTGTGCAAAATCGCTGTCAGTCTCAATTTTAACGCTCGCATAGCGCTCCGTCCGGACCTTTACAGCTTCGTAATTAAGTAGCGAGTCAACTGCAACGGTGGCAGCTTTGTTGTCAGCAGCATTTGCTCGACGACGGAACTGCGTTCTGATGAGATTGTCAGAGAAATATGGTAAGCGTAGGAAAGTCTGCAACGTTGACTCACCGCCACGCCGTGGTACGGACCGTAAACCACGTATACGCGGCCATGGTTGTGAGTGTGATCGCAGCAAAGTCCCAACCAAACTTGTAAGTCTGCATGGGCATTGTCAACTTCCGCATGCTGACGTGTGTTCACTCGCGCACCAAGATACCACACACGAGAGATATTTCAAGGGCCGTGGGAACCACCCGGAAGAGTATTGCTTGCAAGATGAATGTGACGCCTCTGTCGTTGTGATAGGAATAGACAAAATAAGCTCCTCCGAGACACAACGGGATGGAAAGAGCGCGTATAGAACGCACTTGGTTCCGCGGTCTATAGCGCGCGTGAGACCACCCGTTTGTCGAGATAGATGGAATTTGAGATCGAGGTTGAGCAGGTGTTCGAATGTCTGACGCGCAACAGTGCGGACCGCTCGCTGGCCAACGTTCGCGAAGACCGCGTTCAACAGCTCACTGAACAGCGTAGCGCCTACGCGCGCCGCGCCGTCTGCCCTCTCCGTATACGGTAAATCAATTCCACCCAAACAACGGGGCATATAGTTACGACGCACAGGCAAGGATGACTGAACCGCAAACAACCCAAACAGTCGATTGTGCATCGAGGGGAATATTAAGCGTGTCGATGACTTCCTTGAAGAACAGCGGGACCTGGACGTTTAGTAGCTACCATAACAACGTTCATCCCATGCGAAAAGTGCGGAAATAAGGCTGAAGTGTGCCGAACCTTGCCACTGATGAGCATGCCAACGCCCAAGACGACACGCCCTCTCGTTCCCCAATCACCTTTCGGCCATATGTGCACCGCGAGCCTACGCACAATGGCCCAATCACGTCGACGTTGTTCCGCATTCGAAATACTAGTGGCGACTGTCGACGGGGCCGGCGGGCTCTTCCTCGTAGCTGCGGACTGCGGAGAGCTATTCGGCTGCTGCGAAAGGTGACGAAATGCGCGCCAGTGACGCGACGCTGGTCGCGCTGGAAGCCAAGGTCCAGTGATTAAAGGTCGAGAAGGCCCGGAAGTGAAGAATTCCGCTCTCGGTCGACGGCATGGACCAGAGCGGACCGCGGCTTGTTGACAAAATGCGCGAGCCAGCACGTGCGGGTGTGAAGGCGCGGCATAGGTGCGCAGAACGCGGACACGACATAGAGCTGTAGCACTCTGGAGAGCGCTCATCGTTATGGCGGTCTGTGACCGTCGTCTCTTCGAGGAACTGGTAGGCCGGGCTCAGCGGAACGCGATTTAGCATCGTTACAAACATGGTGCGATTGCACGTGACCAATGACGCGAAAAAAAGGTTTGCCCTTGAGTGCCATGGCACAGGGCGTCCTCGGATCAGATATACAGTAGTACTACAGTAGTGCCGTGACTGAGTATGTGTTATTTTTTTCAACCTTCTTTGTCACCCTGACAAACTACCGATTATCATCAAATCCATCAGTGATTTAAGATACAAAAACCATTTCACAGAATGCGGGGGCCGATGTTGCCCCTTGGGCATATCACGCATCCAAATTGTCTGTGGTTCCAATATTAATGGGGGTTGGCTTCAATGTGTTTCCATTACATCCGGCTACCCTCCTTCGTGGATATCCACAACGACCTTCACTCGGTATCGCTCCTTTCAACTCGCTACGCGCGGTGGTCTTGAGGATCGGGGTGCCAGCTACGGCCACAATCTTCGCCTGTGCCATAGACGGGCCCCCGGTCATGGCCCCACACCCGCCCTGTTAACGAGCTATACCACTTCCCTTTCATTTATTTGAGATACATGCTAGCCAAAGGCGACGTGCGGTCCTCGGCTCAGGCAAAGCGATTGATCTGAGATTATTCGACTACGAACATTTTCGAGACTTGTATAATTTCCACGCGGCCGTTATTTGTCGGGCAAGTGGTCATTCGATTATTTGGATAATAGACTTTTCTCGAATAATCTTTGGGGAAAGAGTTGCGCCAGCGAAAATAGCATTGATGTAACGTGTCGCATCTACTGTTTCAACCACCGCATAATAGTAGCCCTCGGTACCCTTCTGCAAAGTTGTTATCAAGCTGGTCTGTCCGGCCCTCTAGTATAAACCGCGAATCGGATCCGGGTGTACGTAGCATTTGGGAACGGGTTTTGGGGCGGTGATTAAAAGACAGAGGCCCCTACATCTCCTACCTTGAATCAGTATCAACTCAAAAGCGCGCCGAACACCACTGGTGGTTTGGAGATTGGAAAAGCGCACATACCTGAGAGGAAGGAACGTCCGACGATGTCATGCCAGGCCCCATCTTTGAACCAACGACAGTAAACCCACGAAGGGCCTTTCGCTCCGCTCTCTGCTGCCCTGCCGTTCGTACTGCGCTGGAGGGAACGTTTTGCACCTCAACGAGCTCCTTGACTGCGAGAATCATACCCGCCGCTTCCTGGGTATGTGGATGGTACACCGTCTGCATACGCCGTCTCAGACCGAGCGCAGCGAGTGTCCCTTGAATACGTTTTCCGAGAGAGATACCGGAACGCCGTAGGGTGATGCGGAAGTGCGTCTTGGGCTCTAGGGCAGAAGAAGAGGACGGTGGTGAAGAGGCAGCGAGGGCAGCAACTGTGCGGGAAGCCGCAGTCCCATTGTGCGCTAACCTCCGCTGTAGCGCGTGGAGAGAGTTTAGAACGCCATTGGTCGCGAGAGTAGGTCGGGAGACGCTGAGAATGGGGGTCATCTTTTCCTACGTGAACTTGAAAGTGAAACCCTCAGTTGGTCCGCAATTGATGAGTGCCGGTGCCACGTGACTACTGTAGGCGCGACGGGTGAGGGCACCACGGCACCACAATCGCATGAAGTTGGCAAAACTCAATCTTCGGACAAACCTAGGCAAAATGCTACTGCTAGTACTAGCTGTAGGTACCGGCTATCTTATGTTCGTCCATGAGGACTCGCTTCATACCTCCGCCAGGACAGTGCCTGCTAGTGCATGTCACGGTGCCAGTGCCCACTGGCAACATCGTACCATATTCGAGTCTGGCTTATTTAAACGCAAGAAGATTCTCGGCTTGACTCTTGTAGACAGGCCGAATCCTATCTTTCTTTCCTACCACCTATTTTTTCCCCCTTCGGGCTCAGATTTCTTGCGAACTCTCCTTCCTATCCTCATGATGTCGACCACTGGCAAGACACCCGCGCTGGACCTTGCATCGATTTTTAATGCCGCGTTAATCGAATATACCAAGAAAACTGGGATAAACCCCATCACATGTCCGTTCGCCGAAAGGTTACTTGATTGCGATTCTCCCGAGTCTGTCATCCAGCTATTGCAAGACACAGCACAGAATTTCCATGACTTCCGCGGCAGACATTCGAGTTTGTCCAAATGGCTTCCTCCTGTGGTGCAGGTTGTGTATCTGGTTTCTGGTAGTCTTGGTCATACCGCTTGCCTGGTGAGCCTAATAGACATAAGATGCCTCCAGTGCAGTGAACGCTTTTCCATAACCTCGTCTTCAGCTCGCGATGCATCCTGCAAGGGCTGTCTTCGTGGGTATTTATGTCCTCCTCATGGTACGCATTTCTCTTCTCCACTCGTCCAGAATTTCGTGACATTTAAATATAACAGGCCGCAAGCGGTGTCAGTGCGGGCTACAATGCGCTTGAAGATCTTTTTGAACGTGTCGAAAGCTTTCTCAAACGCATCCACATTTACTCGGAGGTCCCCCTAACCCCATTCATGGCAGATACCATCGTCAAGATAATGGTTGAATTACTCTCCGTACTTGCTCTAGCCACGACACAGATGAACCAGGGGCGACTAAGTACGTAGTTCGTTCCTCGTGAATTTCCTCAGCTGAACCTACAACAGAGACTTTCACAAAGAGGCTATTGGGAGAGCGCAAAATTGAGGCCGTGCTACAGCGACTGGACAAACTCACCCGGGAAGAAGCTCACATGACCACGGCGCAGACGTTGCGAGAAGTTCAAGATCTTGAGAACAACATCAAGGTGATCATGGCCGGTGGGTGAGCGTTACCTGCCTTGCTGCTACGTTTAGGTAAATCGTATTCCAATAGACGGAAAGGCATCAATCGACGGCATGCGCCAGGCTTTGGGTACGTCCTGCCTATGCCATCAATTTGGTGTTGGCCAAGCTAATTGTGGTCGCTAGTTACGTTGCAAGGGACCTCAAATCACATAAATACGATGAAGCGTTAGTCCCACTTCTTCTGCCAGTAGTAGTTTTGGGTGCTGAGCCCGCCCCAAGGCGATCAATTACAAGAGAATTTTCGAAATTGGCTCTGTCCTCCGGATCCGTCGGAAAACTACAACGCAGCGCGGAGGAATCATCACAGCGAAACTGCTACATGGTTCATAGGAGACCCCGCCTTCGAAAAATGGAAAAAGAGTGGCTCGCTCTTGTGGATCCATGGGAAACGTACGCCACTCTCTAACTTTTCACCTTGCACCTATTGATGGCCGTTTCGTAGCGGGTTCTGGAAAGAGTGTTCTTTGGTAAGCGTTGTGCCAATCCTTCTCGTCAAATTCATCTGTCTTATCCCATCAACTAGCTCAGCGATTATTCAAGAAGCTGAAGTCCTTCGTAACGCAGGATTGGCCTTCATGGCATATTTCTATTGTGACTTTAGAGAGAGATCAAAACAAGACGTCCGCGGTTTACTCACATCTCTACTTGTCCAACTTTGTGCCGAGTCGGGCTCATTCTCCCAAGTTCTTTCTGACCAATATTCGAAGCATAATGCTGGTTCCCGGCAACCCGACGATGGTACACTTATGCAATGCTTAAAGCGTATACTCCAATTACCACGACAGCAAACTGTTTATCTTATCGTTGATGCCCTAGATGAATGCCCCAACACTGCTGGGATAGTGTCGGCCCGTGATCACGTCCTCGAGTTTGTGGAAGAGCTTATCGGATTGCACCTCACAAATCTTCGTATTTGCCTTACGAGTCGTCCCGAGGCAGATATCCTCACCTCGCTTGATCCTTTGTCACCTCACACCTTTTCTCTTCACGAGCAACGCGGACAGAAAAACGACATCGAGAAATACGTCAATTCCGTCGTCCATTCAGACCGGAATATGCGCAGATGGAGAGAGGAGGATAAGAAAATGGTTATTGATACGCTCTCAGACAGAGCGGACGGGATGTAAGCTATCGCTATTACAACCTCTCACAACACTTTTTCATTCGATGATGCAGGTTTCGATGGGTCTATTGCCAATTGGAGGTCTTGCGCCGTAGTTTTCCCCCAATGATACGGCACGCTCTGGATGATTTTCCGGGCAGTTTAGACGAGACATATGAGCGCGTTTTACTAAACATCGGAGTGGAGAAACGACAATACGCGCATCGCCTCTTTCAATGCCTTGCGGTGTCCGTTCGACCGCTTCGCGTCGAAGAGCTTGCCGAGATCCTTGCAATTCAATTCGATGGAGCACTTCCCACGTACAACGCGCATTGGCGCCCGGAGAACCCACAAGAGGCGGTGCTTTCCGCCTGTTCCAGTTTAATCGCAGTGGCGACTGTCGACGGTTCATCGATCGTTCAGTTCGCCCATTTCTCTGTCAAAGAGTTCTTGACATCAGAGCGCCTCTCCAACACCAGAGAGAACCTTTCCCACTTCTACATTCACCCCCAGACAGCACATACAACCTTCGCAGAGGCAGCCCTCAGTATCTTGCTAAATGATCATGCTGACAGAAAAGGGGTGCTGAAATCTCCACTCGCCATTTATGCTGCTCAACAGTGGGCCCATCACGGTAAATCCGGGAAGGTGTCGCCAAGGATCCACAACGCGATGCAGTACCTTTTTGACAAGGCGAAGCCATACTTTTCAAGATGGATCTCGACGTTCGATATTGACCATCATTTTCGAGAACCCACGTCTCCGCCACAGTTTGCGCCACTCCCGTTACTGCCAGAGGCGGCCCCGTTATACTATGCAACACTTTGTGGCTTTCGTGTCCTTGTTAAACACCTCGTCGTCACCTTTTCCTTTGACGTCAATGCTAGAGGTGGCTACTACTCGACTTCGCTGCATGCTGCGGTCACTACAGGAAATGTAGACATCGCGCTATTACTCCTCAACCACGGCGCAAACGTGAATGCCCTGGACGATGAAGGATGGAGCCCACTACACCGAGCGTCGAGAAGTCTTGACGTCTTGGAGTTGCTACTCGAACAACAGGCAGACGTCAATATTCTCGGCAACGACGAACAGACTCCATTGTACCTGGCATCGCAGGATGGGGAACTCGAAGTCGCACGGGTTTTATTACGATATGGTGCGGCCGTGGACGCCCGTGATAAGAACGGCCGGACGCCGTTGATAGCAGCTTCACGCCTTGGACACCTGGCTCTTGTACGGTTATTGATACAGAATGGCGCAGCTATGGACTCGCAGGATAACAAAGGTTGGACCCCATTGCAGTCAGCTTCGTGTTATGGTCACCTGGACATTGTGCGGGAACTCGTTGCCTGTGGTGCTGATGTAAACGCTCAGAAACATGATCTCTGGGATGGGCTGCATCTTGCAACATGCGCCGGGAATTTCAAGATCGTACAATTCCTACTCACACATGGCACAGCTGTTGACGTGAAAAACAAGAAAGGCGAAACGCCTTTGGATTTGGCATCTGGCAATGGGAAACTCACAGAGTTGTTGATCAATCACGTTGCAGACGTGAAATCCAGAGACAATTATAACTGGACCCTATTTCACACAGCTTCACGGAACGGGCACCTTGAAGTTGTCCGCTTGTTACTCAAGTCCCTGAAGGATATCGATATACCAAATGAAACCCTCGGAACTCCACTAGCACTAGCAGCACGTAATGGACAACTCGATGTTTCACGCCCGCCGATGGGGCGAGGTGCGGACGTGCATTTCAGTGATGACGCGGGTTGGACTTCCTTGCACTGGACGTTGAGATACGGATATTTTGACATAGTGCGGCTAGTACTTGACAACGGTGCAGCAGTAAACGTACGGCAAGAGATGCTTTGGACGCCACTGCACTTGGCATCGGCCAACGGGCATCTCAAAATAGCAGACTTGCTGACCCAGAAAGGCGCAGATGTTGACAAAGGAAACACGGTCCATGGAACGCCGTTGTATTGGGCATCTGGCTGTGGGCAACCTGAGATCGTGCAACTACTCGTCAAATACGGCTTAGATGCGAACTCCCAGGACGTTGAGGGCTGCACAGCGCTGCACGCAGCCGCCCGAAATGGGCACCTCGACATTGTGAAGTTATTACTCCACCTGGGTGCTGATGTTAATTCGCGGAACTTCAATGATATGACACCCCTAGACCTAGCATTTAGCAACGAGCACCTCGAGGTGGGGTTAGACCCTCTGCATGGCGCAGGCATCGTTCCCGTTGATCACAAGTCGGACAAAATACGGTCTCATCCCATGCAGTCATCTCTCAGCAGCTTGTGGGACATAAATTTACAGAGTATGAAGAGGTCGTTTCGTTGCATGTCGCATCACAGTTTAGGGATCTTTAAGCCCTACAACCATTACATGATGACAGTGTCGATGCGGATGAAACTCGATGGGGTCCTCTGAACGTGGCATCGAGACCATGGTGCCGATGTGAATGCCAAGCAGTGACGTGACTGGACCCCGTTGCACCTCGCCTCGTATAATGGACACATCGACATTGTAAAGCTGTTATCAAAACGGGGCGGAAATTCACAGGCGCAGAATGAGGCCAGCTGAACACTATTACAAGAAGCGCCGCGAGGAGAGCGCGAAATCGCGGGCATGACACACGTAGAATGTAGGCACTTTCTGCCATGTTGTAGGCCTCGAGTCTCTGTTTTCCTAGGGTAGAAATGTCCATGTATGATAACTGAACGCCATCTCAAATCCGAAGGGCATCTGCAGGAGGAAGTAATGTATGAGTACATCATTCTTCGCTCGAAAATCGCCATACAGAGGTTATGCGTATTTCTCTTTTGCCTCGTGTGCTCTTCCGCATCCAATTCATCTCCTCACCCTCTGCCCGCTCGTCTAAATTTCCCAAGGACGACGAGAGGGGAGGACAGACCCGCAGCGCTTGTGGCTGAGGCGGAGATTTCCTGCTGATATCAGAAAGGATGGGGCGGGCGGCGGTTCCTGCTGCATCCCGCATATCCCGGTCAGTAGTTCCGAGGTGGTACAATACGTAGAAATCACTCGCCCTGGACGGGCTGCAACGTTGTCGCCATACTAGCAGGGCCAGTGCCAGCCTGAACGCCGCCGCCGCCCAGTGTAGCGAGTGCATGCCTGCTGGCCTCGGAACCGGCCCATCTCGACCTCTGCCCGACTCGACCAACGCCACAGGGCAGCGCGCGCGCGCTCCCATCATCTCTGCTCCACACTTTCTTTGTTATGCACAAGTAGCCTAGGCCATTAGCTACTTTGAACCTTGTATTTAACCCCTCTGTCCTGACCCAGATTCATGTGCAATTCGAGTTCCTTTTCCCCCAGTCGTGCGTGCCATTTTCCAGCGGTCGAGCGGTTAACACCCGCCATCCCGCTTCAACTTTTGCTCCTTCGCACGTTCTCGGATCGAACGTGCTGGGTTCTATTGTGTTATCCTTCCACTTCCTTCGAACTCACGGCGGACTTTCCGTCTGTGATTTACCAGCGCCCAAGGAAAGATCGGATGAGTCGGGCAGAGGCTGCACGGCACTGGCACTCGGCGGTCCCCTGACAGATGTACGGTACGTATGAGCATACAGGACTCCGATCGGGTGCCTGTGCCATTGAAGAGGCGGAGGCTCAGAGGCCATGCCTCCCAGAGGTATATATAAGAATTGAGGTAGAAGCTGAG
>Ga0307512_10003064_pt1 | contig 20014 bp, 18 predicted proteins | sample 14_EM_MG_FD_200267 | JGI IMG/M metagenome (GOLD analysis project Ga0307512, IMG submission 200267) | Populus trichocarpa ectomycorrhiza microbial communities from riparian zone in the Pacific Northwest, United States - 14_EM | ecosystem: Host-associated > Plants > Roots > Unclassified | place... | reverse complement strand
AACCCCCCCCCCTCTCTCCCCTCCCGCCATCTATTCACAGTAACTCTGTCAGATCGACAGAAGAAGGTCCCGGACACTGATTCGATTGTTCCTGTCACTTTACAGATACATCCACCCGCTATCTGCACTAACCAAAATCTACTTCGACAACCTCCTCTGTTCATCTCCGGTCAACTTCGAGAGTGGCCGGACGGAATACGGCGTCCGCGTCGGGCTCGGAGATCAGGGTTCGTTTCGTTCTTTGTCGGCCTGGTTCAAATGGAGACCTGTGCATGTTTTTCTTTACTTACCTCGAGAAAACCGGAACAGACGCCCAAGGATCGTCGGAAATCTTGATTTATGGACATTTGCAATCTCCTCAACCCGAACCGCAAGTTCAAATACCTTCCGGTTCCGCAGGATCCTCGACCACGCCTCCAGAGTTATCACTGGTAGCGAGAAGGATCGTGCCTGTGCCTTCTGTCCCGCCACCGGTAATGAGACTTCCCCGGCCCGATGACCCCACGCCACGGAAACCTCCGCTTGTGATCTTTGGGAAGAAGGCAGGGCAATCACAGCGGACGTCGAACTCTAAACTCAAGGAACCGGGACCGGAGGATTCGTCGATTAAGCGAGGAAAGGAGACGATGAAAAGTCTCCCGAGAACCGGGAGTGCGAAGAGTCTCGGAAGAACCGCAAGCTTCCGAATCCCGGACGACGTGTTCGGCTCCACTCCGGTGGCCACTTCGACTTTGTCCACAAAGGGCAAAGGCAAAGGAAAGATAGAAGGTCTAAGCAGTGAACAGTTCGAAACCCTCAACAAAGTGGTAAGTGTGGCTGCGCCACACTCAGTCTTTTGTTCTCGGGATAGGCTAATGCGTTCTCGACATCACTCACGCTCATAGGAGGTGAAGAAATCCGCAGTAAAGTTCTTATTGAAGTACGGCATCACAAAGGACGACCCAGACTTTAAGGAGGTCTTTGGTTTTGTGTATCGTGGCGCTTCGTTCGCTCTGGTAAGTCTATGGTGTTCCTTTTTGTTGGGACTCCGGAACGTGATTCACACGCGGGCACCGGATATTTACCTCCAAACAGAGGACATGCATGGGATCAGAGATTATCAGTACAAACCTGATCGACAAATGTGCGGATATGCATGCGCGGATGTACGTTCGAGGAGATGGCAGTGTCGTGAAATGACACACATGAGATGGCTGTTGGTGTAATTTGTTTAATATTGTGCCGGCTACCAGTCACCCATCGACGAGTCTGTGACTTGGGAAAAAGTACTTTATTTGACCTGTGTCAACTACCGCTAATCTCACTCATCACATCGATATACAAGAGGAAGGAAACAGGTCGTTAGGTGGAACGAAAAATGTAGGTTCGTTGGAAAGGAATTTGTTCAATTCATCCGTCCCCAGATCAGGGAAGCGGTCTCCCGCTCTTGATCGCGTCCGCGATGGAAGACTTGATTGTGCCGGATAAGTGGAGGGCGTAGATTGCATCGTAATCCTCCTTGTGCTGTTGGTAGAACGGACATCAGGGTGACTCGAGAGGATAAGGAAAAGGCAGACACACAGAAAGAGTTCTTTTGATAGTCGGACGGCTTGCCAAGAGTTGGCAGTAGGCGGTGAATTTGGGAGAGACGGCCTCTCTCTTGAAACCTCTGTGTTCGACGAGGACCCAATCCCTGATGACCCAACTGGTAACGGAGAGATCGACGATGCTAAATTCCTCTCCGAAGAAATAAGGGCCACGGATCTGGTCGACGTAGCATTGGAGATATTTGATCCATTCGTTGAGAACGGTGGCCCGAAGCTCAGGGGTCTGAGCGTGGAAGATACGGAAGTATCCAGGGACGATGAACTTGTTGACGAAATCGACCCAGATCCTCGCTTGAGCAGCCTGATAGGGGTCAGTTGGTATTAGGTGGGGTTCGTGCTGGGGGTAGGCATCTTCGAGGAACTCGAGGATGACGTGAGAGTCGTAGAGCGGTCTTCCCTGATACGTGAGAGCGGGGATTAATCCTTTGGGATTGAGAGCTATGCACCGGTTATGGGACGGGGACAAAGGGACCGAGATACGAAGATGGAACAAGCGAGACGCGGGATGAGGAGAAGATGGATTGAGCGATCAGGCTACTAGAGATTTCCTTTTCGCGGTCGGGATCACTCACCCAACAAGGCGGAGCTCTTATTGAACGGATTAGTCTCGACGTATTTGTACGGTATTCCGCGTTCTTCGAGAGCTATCCAGCATTTCTGGGTGAACGGGCAGAACTTTCGAGGAGAGGGTGTGAATATCGGGGAAGATCAAAGCGGGCGGGGAGATATTACCCAACCACCGTACAAGACGAGTTCGCAGTCGGCTTGATGGTTTTTAACGGTCTCTTCGGCTAGACCTGTGGCTTGAGGGTGAAGCTTGAGGACGTGGGATGCCATGGATCGATGGAGGGCGGTGTGGAAGATATGAGGGGTTTAAAAGGGATTGTTTGCTTACTGAGCAGGCTCGGACATGGTTAGATCATCGGACTTGAGATGGAAAACAAAGTGATGTAGTGGACTCTAAACCAAAAACCCTCTCTCCATCTCCAAGGACACAAAGTCGGCATCGGTTCTGTTTGGAAAGGATCAGAACTCGTTTCTTTGCCTGACAGCGCGGCCAAGTCGTCGGAAGTATCTAATTCTACCGAACACGTGCATGTCCGGAAGCAACTCACGCTTAAATATCAAATCGCCCGTTGCTCCATATCTCCTTGATTCTCAACCACAACCATCTCCTCCGCTCTCCCTCTCAAGTCGGCATATTCTCTTTTTTTTTACCCTTTTTTACCCTTACATATATCATATATTCCTCTCTTAAATAAAATGTCTCACCTCTCCCACTTCGTTTCCTCTGACGCCCTCTCTTCCCCCGTCTCCGAGGCTGCTCCCTGGTCTGCCTCTCAAGAAGCCCTCTTCTCATCCTACGCCCAATCAGACTATTCCCTCCCTCCATCTCCCCACTCCACCTCCGTCCCTCACTCTCCCGCCATGCAGCTCAAGTCGCGTCTCTCTCCAGATAGCGCCTCCGACGGCGAACATCTTTGCATGCCTACCCATCAACTCTTCGATCTCCCCGTGACCCCGGTATCCGGTCGCTCTCCATCCCCTTCCATGGGTACCGAGCAGCAGTCCTTCTCCGGGGGCGTTAAGCGTCAGGGCTCTTTCACGACAACCGGAACCCGCAAACCAAGGGAACGCATGAGCACCAAAGACTTTATCCCACCTGATGTCTCCGGTCTCAGCAAACGCGAGGCGCGTCTCGTCAAGAACCGTGCTGCCGCTTTCCTCAGTCGTCAAAGGAAACGAGAAGAGTTCGAGCACATGGAAGTGTACGTTTTCTGCCTTCATTTCTTACATAATTATGAATCTAATCTCCACGTTCCAGTCGAGTTACGGAGCTGGAACAAGAGAACGCTCGTCTCCTCGCTCTCGCTCGTGGAGAGGATTCACCTGCATTATCCGAGATTGAGCAACTTAAGGCCCGTCTCGCTGCCGCCGAACAACGCACCCAGCAATTGAGTGCTCAGTTGGAACAAGCGGAATCGCAAGTCCCCACAGTAAAGCTTGAGTCTACCGACCCCGAGGTCCCTCCCCCTGTCTCCCGCTCTCCTCCCTTACACACAAACAAATCCGGTACGGGCCTTGGTTTGATGGTGAGTATTTTTTGCACCTCTGTTCCTGTTCGGCAATCCCCGCCCAAACTCTATTTCCTGGGGTCCCACCTTTCGGGGTCCCATCTCCGTTTACCGAGCCTCCCGTCAGTTTCAGATTTGCTAACGCCCGCTTCCAAACCAAGGTTCTTCTCTGTGCTCTCCCGTCCCTCTTGTCCGTCCCCACCCAATCCAGTGTTCCCTCGACATTTTCCCTTCCCCTCTCCGATCAATCCCTGAGTTCCCTTGACACCTACAACTCTTTTGACCTCAACTCATTGATCTCGGGGGACCAACACGACTGGTCGATGACCAACGCCATGGACTTGGACTTTGATATGGTAAGCGATGGCTCAATGCGATCCTCTCAATCGCTCCCCATCTCTGCTGCGATCAACGGTGGGAAACTCGAGTTAGGGGACCAATCATTGGATATCTCCTTTGATGCTATCTCATCAGAGGACGGCAAGATTCGTGTTCGCATTCACCCCTCTACTTCAGGGACATCCAGTTCCATCTCTTCTCTCCCCTCGACCCCTGGATCCCTTTCTCCCATTCACAGCTACATCAAATCAGAACCGGAGGACCCTTTCCTCGGTGTCGGCGGGTTTGATTTCGGGAGTGAACTCTCCCTCGATCAGGATATGTCAGGGGCCAGGAAACGGATCAGGATTGCCCTGAAGAACATGCCAGGGGAGGGTAGCGAAGGTGGTGAATGGGAAGTTGAAGTGTGCTGATCCCATCGTTCTTCATCACACCGGCCAGGAGACCGGTAGGTGATGGTTATGGTTTTCTTTTTCGATTATAATTTCTATCGCCCATACCCCTTGTTCGCAAGGCGTATGTGACCCCTTCGTATGCTCTCGGTTTAGTTTCACCTTTTCCCCCCTCGATGGCTCCGTATATTATGCCAGACCCAACCACCCCTACACACGAATCCGCTGTCCGTTCTTTCAGCTGACCGCAGTCACTCCCTCTATGTCACACCCGCTTTGTCGTGTTGCCCCTCTACCGTACTTTACATTTGCTGTCACCTGCATCCCCGTTGTTTAGTGTTCTAATAGCCTTTTGGATGTTCTTTTGCGACTTTCGTGTAAAAAAAAAAACCAATACTCATGTCCCTTGCACTGTATATAGTCTCTCTGTTTGGGCTGGCGTTGTCTTATCTTACTCCTTTCTTTTGTTCTCTGTCCCTCGTCTCGCTCTCTGATATCGCTGCATTCCGACTACACTAAAAATTCACATCGGATACACTCATAGATACGAACGCGCTGTCCTTTGCTTGCTTTCCCTATCTCTCTGCCTTCCTTTTTTCTCCCTCTTCTATTGGTATTCATATTGTTTCCGCGCCTTTCAAGTGGAGTAATTAGATTTCGCCTTTGTATTGACCTACAAACCTTCCCCTCTCATCCGTATATATGAACCCATTCTTACAATACAGTCCTCATGGGACATCTGCTGTATCAGATGACCGCATGCGCGCACCCCACGCGCGGGTAATGAATTCCTGCGGGGTCTTGAACTCCGTCCGTTCGGCGGGGCGTCGAGGCTCACTGGGAAGGGGTGTCAGCAAACTCAGGAAGGTTATTATTTGAGATCACGTTCGCGCGAAGGGAGCTCTCCGTTTGTGGGGCTGGTGTTATTTAATGCGCAGCTTACGGCGAGTACTTAGGTTGAACCAAACGAGGTTCAGGGCTGTGAGTTTCCGCGGAACAACTGCGATCGCTTTTACTTTTTCATTGTACTGTGGCCAAGGGAGGAAAGTTGAAAGTGATTTGGATAAGGCCTGAGCGCGAAATGCGCAAAACAGGCTCTTTGTCCCTCCTTCGTATTACCCCCCGCTTAACGGCCGGTATGAAGGGGAGAGAGGGCGTCAGGAGAAATAGATCATCCCTATCGTCCAATAGAATCCAAAAAAACGAGGTCTAAGACGTGCACCCCTTCGTCGAGCTCCGTGAACGTACTGCGAAAGGAACGAGGACGGGTAACCCATACAACCCATACAACGTGGGGGGGCGGATGATGTTATGCCGCTTACGGCTTAACAGACATGTTTGTTACGAGAGAGCGCCACTAGAAGAAAACGCACCCTCATAAGGCTCTGCAGGGATAGGGAGGGACGACGACCACTAGGGTGAGAAGCTATAGTAATGATCGGTCGTCACCCATGAAGCTGATACAGCATTCAAAACTTACGAAAAAAAGCGTAAGCAATTCATAACACCCCCACTCACGTGTTCGTACCTTTTTTCATCCTCATGTTGTTCCCCGAATGGTCGTCCTTCATGTCCGTGGTCCACAAAATAGCAGCAGCCAACAGAGTCCAAGTCTTTTCCCCCGGGGCACGGTCCAACACCGCCGCCGCCATAGGGTCAATAACTGGGCCACCGACGATCCATTGCAATGAAATCTTGGAAGAAAGCAAATTCAAAGAGAGCATCTCTGAGATCTGGGATCTGAACATACAAACGGGGATGATAAAGCATCACGAATGATACTTGGATACGTCAAAAAACATTTCCACGTTCCACCTGTCATGCATCATGATCGGAATTCCAGAAGGTGATTAGATCCTTTCACTTACCCTTCCCTGAGGTCGTAAGAACCCCCGTGTCAGTTGCGTCCCAGAAGAAGGGGGGGGAAAGAGTATGTATATCACCGTAACGCGGAGAACCCGCAGCAGCCACGCCAATCCACACAGACACGACTCCACAATCCAAACAATCGCCGGGTCGGCCGTTCGCGTTAATTTCCCGTCATTGTTCAATTCAAAGCATGGTCCCCGCTATTGAGCGCCAGACGTCATCCAAAACATTCCAACGTCTAATATAGCCACAGCCCAGGGTCGCAGCACGACAGACGGCGTACTAGCCCCCAGGCAACAAACAAAAGATAAACCCTTCCTCACTCACGTTTTCATGTCATGCCGTAAAAGAAATTCATATATCCTTGCGTTGTTCTACTTGAGGGTTCCCTTGGAAGGTTTCGGTTTTTCCCTAGACCCGAGGCGTGTTGATGAGAAGAAGTGAAATGTGTAGACGCTAGATCCAGTGTGTTCCGAAACGGGGCAGGAGGGAAGATTGGCAGGGGCAACCTATCACCGTACAGTACCTAGCATACAAACGGTTGCAGCGTGTACCATCGAGGCGTATTGAAGACGTTACTGCGGTGATTTCGTGATCACGGGACCTGTAGGTCATGGCTCGTGGTAGATGCCCACCAGAATTAACGCATCAAGAGGTCGAGACATCTGAGACGGAGGGAACCCTTGACAATACCGTCACGATGAAGTGGTGAAACCTACACGCGCCTCTTGAGAACGAGGAATGTATGTGTTCCAGTCACCGACCGTAAACCGCGAGGGTGCAACGGGGGAACCGTAACAAGAGATCATCGTATCCCATCATCACCAAGGCGAAGGGGGAAGGAGCGGTGTATGCTCCGATTTGTTGAAAAACGTGGACTGACAGCCAATGAGGAGGGTCCAGAAGTCCTTAAAGCGTAATAGTGCCCGCGCTACGTGTAATAGCGGAACCCGTTCGTCGGGGGTAAGATAGCCGAGAACTTCCCTTTCGTAAAAATCCGACCGTGGTCCTAGGATCCAGGACAAGTGCAGTCCGCACAACGCGTTGCGAAAAGAATATCATCATATCACCATGCCGCGAGGCAACCGTGCGGTCCCGCCCCGCGTTGATCTTCTATCGCGTGCGTCGGCTCGGGTGTTCGAGGGCGAGAATAGACCCACGGAAAATCTAGGGTGCGGTGATGCGGCTCGGTGACTGTGTGACCCACACTCTTCTGGCGTCTTTTTTGTGACTGTTGGGAGTGGGACGTGACAGCGTGAATGGGGTTCGCATCACCCAAATCGAGTGGCCTGATCGGCCCGCACCTTTTTGCGGACCTGAGCGAGAGAAGAGTGGCCTCACAAGACGGACATGACCACCACGAGCTCCGGCGCGGGAACGTTGAAAATGCCTGGTTTTTTAAGTTGCTTTGCGTAATAGAACGTGAGGGGTGGTGATAGTCGAAGCGGCGTCAGGGTTAAACGTTAACCTGCCTATGTTCAGACCTAAGCGAACCGTTTCGTTTCAGATACGGGCGGGGATTTTGGGAAGAGTGTTTGAGGTGGGACTGGTGGGAGGGCCAGAGGATTGCACCATCTGGGTCCAGTCTGTGAAGCAGGGGAGACCCGAACAGAGCAATAAAACTGAAACGGGGAGAGGGGAGTCGCCTTAATGAGTCGTCTAGAAATTCCATGCGGAAATAAAGGCATCGTTTGGGGAACCTTTCAGCTCTTTGAGAAACCGAGTTCGAGCATAACCGAGCAACATCAAAGGGATAGGTCTGCCTTCTCTCGCGTCCAAGGACAAAGGTGCCGGGGATCGTCAGTCACGTGAGGACGCGTCGCCATTGTTCGCGCCTGTCGGGGCGAATGGCAGGAAGTTCAACGATCAAAGAGCCGGCGATGCGGACTCTGAAGGCTTGTGCCGTATATGGTCACGAAGTGGAGGTGTTTCTCCCCCATTCAAGCCTCGATGGTTATAAGATAACAGGGCTAGACGAGGAGATCTCACTCACCATTCAGCAGCTTATTTCCCTTTCCCGATTCCCTACGCTCGTTTTCCACGTCACAACTCGCAGGATCGACACATACCTTCCGTGTACATACCCCTCTTCCTAAACAAGCAACACGATCTCCGCTATGATGAGCATTCACCGAAATACCCTCTTGAAGTTTTTGATCGCCATCGTCTTGGCCACAGTGACATCAGGTCAGTAATCGAGTTAGGCAAGACGGAGGGAGTACTCAAATGGGGTCAATTTGCCATTTTCTAGCCCTGCCAACAGATGTAGGGCTGCTGCAAAACACAGGAGCCCACCTCGGGTGCCAGGAGAACTGCAACGGTTATAGTGAATTGGTATGTCATCGCATCTAAAGTTCGACGTTTGGAGGAGCTCACCTGTCTCACAGCTGGGAAGCAGCAATAGCACCGGGACAGAATACGTTTCCAACGCGAGCAATACATTGTCGATCACCACTGGTATGGGATTCATGGCGATGTTCCTCTGGACGCTGCTCAGTCTGTTGTAAATCTCCAATGGGTGCCATGGGATTGTAGAACTGTAGCCATTAGTTATAAGTTATCACCACATGTAACACTTTTATAATCATACCTGTGGATAACCAGAGATGTCGTTGTAACTCAACCCCTTGTCATGCGATGATGTGGCGGATTCCAACTGACCAGAGTCTGAAGATGTGGCACTGGTAGACGCTCAGTGACAGCACCGGCCCGGAAACTTTGACAGATCACCCCGGAACATTCATTTGGGCGTGATCCGCTCTACTGGAGCGGATTCCGACTGCCAGCTTGATGGTGCTTCGGGTCCTGTTGTTCTTCCTCCCAGCTCGAAGCGACAACTCTCGTCCCCGTCGGTCCCCGGCTGCCTGCCCGGTACTGTAGCCATGAAAGCGTTACACAGACACAGGACTTTGTCGATTGTCACTTCAGCTCTGCTGCTAACGGAATTCCTGTTCTTCCTCCTTGTTGCTCTTTCGGTGCCGATTATAAAACCGATGTACATTCTGGGTGTGAACTCGCATGTTCAGCCTGGTCAGCCGGCCACATCTGTTGCCACTAGACTGAGGTTCGGGGTTTGGGGGGTGTGCGCCTACAGGTAAGTTGAACTTCGTTGCCATGGTTCAACGCGGATGATTTGATTGGCTCAAACTCTCCGTGCCTTTTCCCGCTCGCCTGCCTGTACCGCAGTGCGCTCGATAACGGGGGGTATGTGGATCCTGATGGTCTCTGCTATGGACCTTCAGTGGGTTACCAGATACCCGACTCGATTTTGAACATCACCGGATACCCTGCACTCGCCAAGGCCGTTCTTAAAGGAGTAACAGCCCTCCTCATTCTTCACCCCATCGTCGCAGCACTCTCGTTCATCGGGGCCGTCACGTCGCTGTTTCTCAGCACCCACACGATGCTCATCATCTCCTTAATTTTCACCATCGTCAACACTTTCCTAAGCTCGATCGTCCTGGCTGCGGACCTTGCCATCGTTATCGTCGCGAGAAACCGAGTTCCAGGGTTGACTGGGGGAAACTTCGACATTGAATGGGGAGATGCGTTGTGGTTGGTGCTCGTAGGTGTTGTGCTGTCGTGGTTGGGAATGATACTCCTGTGTATTCCCGTTTGCGGATGCTGTGGTGTGAGTGATGTGTATAACGCCTGGGAAGCGAAGCAATTCAGGAGTGAAAGTTCTGACCCTCCACAAATGACGGAGAGGTAAGACTTACGCTACTTCGCTGATGGACTTGACCTGACGATATATAGTCGTAGGTGATGCGATTGAAGAATTATCTTTATCGGAGGTTAAAGCCTCACAGTTTACACGACATCTTTATGACCAGATTCCCGCTATAGTAGATTGGCACTGTTACCACGATTTGTGCTCTATTGTAGATAGCAACATGTTTTCCTGTTCCAAGTCTAAAAGTGTGATTGTGAGCCGAACGGACCCGCAGCCACGACAACGATCGGTGGCCCGTGTGACCCAGGTTCCTTTCTCACTCTTTCCCTCCATGTCGCTGATTGAAGTCAGTCCCCTCCACGATATCTTATCCTTGTGCCTAGTCGTCTTGAGTCCTGACCGATGGTGTGATATCGCTTTCCCAGGTGATTGCTAACGACCGTCTGGGACGCAAGGGTACGTCATGCAATAGTTTTTTTTTCGATATCGGACCGCAACTTAGATCGCTTTCAAGTCCGAGTGAAATGCAGCCCTGACGATACAGTCGGCGATCTCAAGAAGCTCATCGCTGCCCAGATCGGCACTGACGCGTCCAAGATCCAGTTGAAGAAATGGTACGCAGACAAAACATCAACCTTTACCCGATATCCATCGCGCTCCGACCCACTCATGCTGAATGTCTGGGCAGGTATAATGTGTATAAAGATCATATCACCCTGGCAGATTACGAGATTCACGATGGAATGAGCTTGGAGATGTACTAGGCCTCGGTCGAAATTCGCACCGATCGGGCGAACCGTTCGGAAAACTCGTGTTACCTTCTCGCATCGGCCGAGCTTTTGTACTTACAATTTTGTACCACAGCATCAATGAATTCTTTCACGTGAACAGGGCCCGACCATCAATGGTTCTTACCGTCCATCACCAGATCTCCATAGATCTTTACCCGACAGTTTCCTCATTCACTTTTGTATCCTCGAGTCGTTGCAAAGGGATCCTGATAAACAGGAGTGGCCAATCTGTCCATGGACAAAATCATCATCGATGAACGTTTATTTCACGCGACGGAGCGTCGGGAACACCGAATGGGCTAATTTAGGATGTGATACAGGTGATTATCTCCCTCTTCCTCCGCAACGTCCCTCAGCCCCAGCATGAGGAAAACTCGTCTCTTTCTTGTGTTGTTCGGAGTTTTGGCACCACATGCTATGGCGGCCACTGCTGCGTGTCAGTCCGGTTGGAAATGGGTGAGCAATACCTTTGTTTCTCGATTTGAGCTCCAGGGAGCAGTAGAGCTGATGTGTGCCCTCTACCAAGTCTTTCAATTCGAAGGGGGAAAACCCCTGTGAAATAGCCGGTGCGCTATATGCAGAATGCCAGGGATTCGGCGCGTTCGAATCAGCGTTCCACCTCTACCGTAATAACTGCGACCCACAGATACGTACGCAGTGCGTCCCCTGGAGCAAGGAATGCATTATGCCACACCTCAGAGAAATACCCCCGCACATTGGTGCAAATGCAACACCGTGATGTACAGGTATACAGTGAACCCGTACGCGCGCCCTAGTCGGGTGTTGATTGTGGAATTTTGCAGCCTGTATATGGCGTGTACTGCTTGTCAAAACGTTTCCACCCAGCCGTGGTCGTTCTGGGTGCAGAATTGTGACCAGATCTGCATCAATGAGTACCCTGGGAACATCCCTCCGAGCACTGCCGTCCCCAACTGGGCCTACGTGAATGTTACAGTACGTGTTCAATACTAGTGGTTGGGCGTGAAGTCTTACTTTGCTGTTTAGGAAGGAGATAACTTCAATCCTGCGGTTGCGAGGCTCGCTGGCCATAAGCCAGAGAGATGTGCATCGTTTCCCTCCACTGTCTCACTATCTTGCACCTCCACAAATTCAGTTCACTCGAAGTCGATAAATATACCTACGATGACTCGCTTCAGAAGCAGCGGGTCAAGCCCCAGCAAGTCGAAGGCAGCGGTTCCTTCGACTCGTTCACTAGGGCCCGACAACTCTACGGGTTCAGAGTGGTCAACCTCGGTAATCTCAGCTACCCTGCCAACAGGATACGGCACGCAGAGCAGCCAGGCGCAGGGACAGTCGGAGGTGATTTCCATCGTTGGAGGCGTCATCGGTGGCCTGGCGTTTCTGGCTACAGTTGGTATCGGAGCCTGGATATTCCTCCGTATACGCAGAAGGTTCAGGCGGGATATTAATGAGGGTCATCCGGTCTATCCTAGATATCCTGGTGGTAAGGTTACCCCCGAAGACATCATGCGACCCCCCAGGATGCAACTCTACGTGGGCGGCTTTCTCCTGCCATCCAACTTGTTTCCTGATTGACATCGATAGGACACGCCCGATCAGTCTATTTTCCCCGACCAGACTCGCTACGGCACAAGTGAGGCACACCGGGACAACCACCCCCTGGCCCGAAAATGGATTTGATTACTTCACCCGCTCATTGCCACATCGACTAACATTGGTGTAGCATCACTCACTGACACTGCGTCGCGCGGTCTCGCCCTCCGTTCGTGTGATACACTTTCTTGTGTATTCGATACTTTTTCAACGCTGACGTCCGTTCTGGAATTTTTATTCTCCTTGATCGTGCCAAACCGAGTCTTGCGCTGTCGAATGTCGTCGCAGCGCGACCGCAATTTGTAGCTGGTATGCGATTTTCATTCCGGCCTCGGTGCTGAACTGAATAAACTTTGCTGCTCAGGCCACAAAACTCACGACTCTGTGCCTTAGAAATATCTCTGGCTGGTCTTGGTGTATGCTGTAGCGTCGCCAGATCTCGTATAGAACGGGGAATATTTCTCCCGCTATCTGAATACTGAGTCTTTAAGCTCTAAGTCTGCTGTCCCTCCCCTCCCCTCCCCCAGGATTCTCTTCCTCTCCTTTCTCTCCAACACGTCGCTGGAACCGCTCGTACATAAACCCGGTCGCGTGCAACCCGCTGTTGATTACAGAATGTGACCTTGGGATACAGACTCCGCTGAAGACTCTGATAACGCCGGTAATCAAGTAATGAGCTCAGGGAGATCGCTGCAGCACGTTATCCTAGAATCAGCAGATTTGCGGTCGCGGATGCGCTTCCAGTTCAAAATTACGTTGCGGCGGTTCCTCGATCATAAATCAATCGTCCGTGCCGTTGTGCATTCACTTCGTGAGAAGATTATCGCCCAAGGCCAACGCAATGACCGTAATAGGTCACCGGCTTCACCGGGCAGTATGTGAATATGCAGGGTGTGGGAACGCCGGACCTCCCCGCGCTCTGATCCCGTGCGATCAACACCGCTTGTAGGTTGACATTGTAACATTGTGCAATGTTGAACGCGGGTATGACGAGTTTTTTACCTTCCGTTTCGTAGTAACAAAGTGGATGAGTCTCGGCACCTGTGACACTGGGGGTGGGTCTTTCGGTTTGCGTCCTGCGCCATGCTGACCTGGAGGCCCGACCTTATACCTAGGTAATTGCGTTTCCATGACACCCGAAACACCTCAAACGCTCCGACCGTGAAAAATCTCTCCTGAGCCTTGCGTCGCGCACATCCTCTGAGCAGGAGTAGGGATATCAGGTAAAGCTTTCATCCAGATGTGTTGACTGTGGCAAGAGGTACATCTGATTTGCCTTGTATTAACCCAACGCACTTTTAGCGCTGAGATTTGAGCTGCAGCTCGGCCTTCGGGTCTCACTCCGGGCTTCTCCACATCAACAATTCAACACCACCCGGACGCCACAACGAATGGTGAGTTAGTTAGAAGCTCGGCCAGGAAACGGTGTCCTGACATACTCTGCCGCAGAATTAACGAACTCTTTCGTGCGAACGGGACACACCAACAAGGATCTCCAGTCACTCGCCATCAAATCTCCATAGATCCGCTCGCACAGCTCGATTCATACTTTGTGTAATCAAGTCACCAACAGTTGTTTCGATCGGGGGGAACGCGCAAGCTGTTCATGGGTAAAATCATCATCCGTGAATACTTACCCTACGCGACGAGGCGCGAGGAACGCCCAAGGGCCCAATTTGGACGTGGTGTAGACCACTGTCTTTCCCTCTACCTCCACCATGTACTACGGCCCTCGCTTGAGGAGAGGTTATCTGTCTGTTCTCATTCTCGGGCTGTTTGTGCCGCGCGCATTGACAGCCTTTGCTGTATGCCAGGCTGGCTGGGAATGGGTGAGCAACACTGTGTCTCTCAATTTCGGAGCGGTTTCGCTTCCGGGGGGACTGCCGAACTAATATGTACCTTTTGCTAAGGCTTCTAACTCGAAAGAGCAAAACCCTTGCGAAATCGCCGGCGCGCTGGAGGCGCAATGTCAGGGATTCGGTCCGTTCAAATTACCACTCCACCCCCACTCCAGAAACTCACGATCCACAGCTATGTACGTATTGGGTCCCCTGGGACAAGGAGCGAACTATGTCACGCCTCAGACGAACAGCAGCGCACAGAAGTGTGAGTGCAACACCGTGATGTTTAGGTATATGCCGAGCCTGCACGCGCACCCCGGTTAGCCACTAATTGCAGAGTTGTGTAGCTTGTATATGGCGTGTACTGCTTGTCAAAACGTCTCCGTCGAGACGTGGTCGTTTTGGAGGCAGTATTGTGACGAAGTATACGTCACTCAGTACCCTGGGAGCATCCCTATGAACACCGCTGTGCCCAACTGGGCTTACCTAAATTATACTGTACGTGCTCGATACCGGTGGCTGGGCGCAAAGTCTTACCTCGTACCCCGTTTAGGTTGGAGACAACTTCGACCCTGTGGCCGCGAAAGCTGCCGGCGATCAGCCAGAGAGACTTGCACCGGTTCCTTCGACTGTCTCACTACCTGATAGCTCTACGAGTTCGAGTTCACTGCCATCGATTTCGACAAGTTCAAATAGTGTGAATACTATGTCGACTGGGGGCAGTCAGCAAAATAATGACCAGACGAAGACATCGGTCCCTCCGACTGTTTCATTACCTGCCAACTCTACGCGCTCAGGTTTACCATTATCAACCACAAGCGTGTCGACTGGTGGAGGTCAGCAAAACAACAACCAGACGGAGAAATCGTCTCCGAACGTGGGTGCCATTGTTGGAGCCGCCATTGGTGGTCTGGCGTTCTTGGGTATGGTTGGTGTTGGAGTCTGGATATTCCGTAGACAAAAAGCGTCTGGAGAAGAGGTTGGTCGGGACCATCCTGACAACCTTGGACATTCCAGCAGTGTTGTTACGCACGTGAATGACATGCAACCCCCGGAGATGCGACTCTATGTGAGATTTTCGTCCTCTTGCCTAACTTGTTTTCTGACATAGCGTCGATAGGACCCGTCTGACCCATTCACCTTCCCGGACAAAATTGACCACGGGATAGGTGGGGTATACGCATCCCTATCCAACAAGCCCCATTACACCGGTGCCGCAGAACTGTGAACGATTAGACAGGGTTTTGGCCTTGGAACACTGGCCTTTTGGCCTGCCTTGTTATACTTTCTCCTACCTCATACCCCGCATATACTGGCATCGATGCAACTTTATTTACTGCTGCCGCGTCGTGCAGTTTGGACTTTCATTTGCGCACGTTTTACCAGGACTTTTGTGTATTTGATACCCATGAATTTTGACATTCCTTTTGGTTCCGGCCATGGACTACGCAACCAGCAAGGTAATGATATAAAAAGGTTCTAACGTGACGCCTGGTCTTTTCGTCGGTCATTTCACATCATGGCTGGACTACCCAAGTGCGTTGTCTGTGATACTACTTTCTATCTGTGATCTAATGTCCGACAGGTATGTACTAGTTTCAGTCGTTCAGCATCAGTGTCCGGTGCAATTAACCTTGTGTGTTATTTCCAACACCAGTCCGCCCAAGAACTCTCTCATCTTCGCAATGGGTCCATCCATGGACTTGGCGCACACTCCCCGTATTCGGACGGTTTCCACCCCATGACCCGCTTCTTTCCGCTCCATCAGAACTTCCGCCAATATATTGAGTGATATGTTTGAATCGAAAGTAATCTGGAGTTCCCGAAGTGCAGGGAAAGGAATGACCAGGGCACCGGTGAGCGTGTGACGACACGGTTGCGTCAGTAAAAAATAGATATTCCCGCCGTTCACCAGTTCGAGGGTCTCTAAACTCTCGAACTGCTCGATCGGAAGCTCTCCAAGTGGGGGGCGATCCACCTCCATGGTCATCTGCTTTATCTGCCTGAAGGAAATTGACGCGTTCCGAAGGAACCAAGAGGAGTGGAGATCATCGGGGTGTCCTGAGAGTACGGTTATACTGATGTAACACGTTGCCGAGTGGAATTGACACAACCGAGTGCCTCTCCGAGTAATATACCTCATCTCCATCGGTTCGACGAGCAAGGGGAAGTGACCTTCGTGGGGAGGTAAGATGCTGGCGAAGTCGTTCTCTGCGGCGGGGACCAGGCGTAGACTCAGCCAGTGTAGTTCAGGGGCGATAAGACAAGACGTCAAACTAAAGGTCCCTCCGGAGTTGGACCAAGTGAGCTCGCGTAGTCTGTTGAGGGTCACGACCGTTGTCCGCTCAGCGGTTGACACAGACCGGATTCGAAGGTGGATGGTCAGAAACTCAAGTAATGGGGCCGACGTTAAAAGCGCCAACAAATCTTTGACTGTGGCCTTCGAATCTTTGTCAATCCATGTGAAGGAGGTTAGGTTTGTGAGAGGAAGTTCGATGATTGGGGTCGGTGAGATCGAGTTGAATGAAAGGCTTTGTAGGGAAGGCACTTGGCCACCAAGGAAGTCGTGGGGGAAACAAACCGCGCCCAAGGTCCTCCAGACAAAGGTTTGATTGGGTCGTCCGTCGAGCTTGAGACGTTGAAGGAGCGGAGCCGGGCGACACAACCGCTCAACGATCGCCTCGATTTGTTCCTCGTCTCCTCCGATATCCAATGACTTCATCCTGTCAACCCAGGGTATTTGGCTCATGTAAAAGTCTTCGGGATCGAATTTCCAGGTTTCGAACGAGACACGGGTGGGTATAAACGAGACATCGATTGGTAGCGCTCCGGACCGGGTGAGATATGTGATAACACGGTTGGAATTCCGAAATACGACCTCTGTCCAGAGAGACGGAGCGGATGTGAGCGCAGAGCGCCATTGGTGACAGACGTGGGTAGCGGAAATCAGATCTTTGTCCCCCTCGCGAAACTCGAGAGTCCTCGCTAGGATCTCAGGTGGAAGACGGTTAACTGGAGCGGCTTGATTCATCGCTAAGTGGATCGTGACTAGGACCCTTGAAACGTCCCGTTCAAGAGCGACAACCTTTTTCGCCGGATTCAGATTTCACACAATATCCAGACACCCTGTGTCTCGTACCTTCTCTGCGGGCAGATCGAATAGGGTGCTAGATGTCCGGTTAGTGCGTTGTATGTGGCTAGGTATAATATCATACACACCTTCTGGCCCATCCTTCCATCGACACCGCCTCTGTCAGCACAGACACGAGCCGTTCAAGACCGATACAACTTTCTGGATGTTCCGATGCTATCATCGTGTGAGATGAATCGATAAGATCTGAGAAGGTACGGCGTCCGCCGGCCTGTTGACCTGCTGCATATCTCGCGGCCCACCCGCATGCGCAGCAAGTCGTTGAGGGTCCCTGCTATCGCATCCGGTAGACGGTGTTGCTGTACACTGGTTTGGCTCGTCGGCCAAACAAACGGTTCGTTGGCTACTCGAGAAAAAGAAGCGCCAAGTCCCAACTTTCCAACCTTTAGGGCGTCAACAAGATGGCTGCGATTCATGCTAAACTTGGAAAGACTCCTGCTCTAATGAAGGATATATAAACCTCCGCGAGCAAGACTCAGCTCTCCCTGTCTCTCCCCTCTGCCACGCGCCATGGACCACGACGTATACTGGTGTGACGGTTGCCGGCGCGACTTTCCTCTGAAACGACTTAAGAGTTGTGGGGCATGCCTGTAAGCCACTTCTCCGCTGTTATCAACGTGGGGTTTCGGATTAACACCCACAACAGAACTGTCAAATACTGCGTCAGTCACCCGTCGTCCATATATTACTAACTCATGTTGGTCTTCCTCAGTCAGTGACGTGTCAGGCAGCCGCATGGAAGGGTGGACACAAAAAGCTATGCCGGGAAATTGTCGTCCAGAAAGATCTGCTTAAAGGGTGGGCGCATACCTGGAGGAATTTTCTTAGATGGATGACGGTCTGCGCGTTGGACTTGGGCAGCAGACCAGGAAGCCATCACAACCGCTGGTACCCTCTCTCGCGTTTGGCTGGAAACATAGGTTCCTGTACTGACACTCACGCTTACCAAGTTTAGAGATACAATTAAGGAAGACCGGATCCGACGACCTTACTCGTGCCTATGAGGTCACCTCCGTAACCCACTCGAACTTATGCCCTTGAACTAACTCCTATCACGCAGGTTCTAAATGGACACATTGAAGCCATGGACGTTGCCGAGACAGTCATTTTTGAACCCGATGCACACATGGGCAAAGAAGACGTACACAACCAAATTTATCTTGCTCTCCTCGTCAAGGGGGAAGAGGGCGAACTCATCGATGCTATTGGACTTGCTTGGGAATTGCCGAATCTAATTAACGATACGCCTGAGAGACCCGAGATGTGGGTAGAATACTGCGTAAAGGTCCTGAGATCAGTCGTAGCGAACAGCAAGCCACGGCATGCTATCAGGGACGCAACATTCACAATGGAAACCACTTTCCTGGTGCGAGGGGAGTTGGATTCGGAGCTTTGCTGAGTTGCTCTGTGGATATTATAAGTGGACGTAGATGATCTTTCACGTTTGACTTGAACCGTTCGTTCTTTCCATTCGTTCTGGGGGTTCGGAATTGCTCTAACCGTGTCATCTCTTTCGTCATACTCCCCCAACTCTACAGACCCCTGGCTGAGCGGCCCGCAACAGTTCTTCTACCTTCCCCGATCTTCTCTCTCGAGCACTCCATTCCCGTAATCATTGCTCCCCCATCCGGCTACAACAACTTCAGGCACCCTGCTGCTCGTTCTAGTCTCCTATACCTCCCTTACTCTCCTCTCGGCTATTCTCGATCCTCCTTCGGTCGTTCAATCCCTCTGTTGTAATAATGTCGCTTGGTGCGCCGGGTGCGTTCCCTACCTGGGGAGTCCACCGGTATCGAATCGCTCCTTCCCCTTTCTTGTCGATGCTGGTGGTTGTTTTAGTTTAGATTCTCTTCAGAAGCGGGCACAAAGCCCAGATGCAAAAAATCTCGAGGAACTCACCAGCATCGCCTTTGTGGCCCTGCCTCCCCACTGGGTCAGTTTGTTGTGATGGGAAAAGGATCTTCCAGGCTTCCCGGAGCTCTCCTAGTACTTCCGTGATTTCCGGTGACTCCTCAGCCAGGACCTCGTCGAAGTCGGCATACGTCTGAGCCTCTGGCAACCGTAAAAATACTATATCTTCGGGACAAAATGCGGTGGGCAGCACTGGACGTATGGTATTGATCTGCCCTATCTCTTTCGCAAGGATCGCGCGACCCCACAACGTGTGGACGTTGGTCAGGTCGAGACTGCATGCTTTGCTATAACAATAGATGGCCTATTTGCTGAAACTCATATCCCTAATCGCACGTTCGAGGGCAATTCATCAATATTCGTCGGTGGAGACGAGAGAAAATTACCTCAATTGTTGCGCAAGTCCATACCACCATGCTGGATCGTGCTTTAAATGGGTCGCCATTATGCGTAACTGTAGCGCCTTGTAGTGAAGTCCCATGTCTACTTGACAGTTTGTAAGTACCTTCGGTTCGATTTGGATGACCTCTTGCATGATACGGACGGCGTCTTAAACTCTCCCATCGACATATACCTGGTTTCCTTCCCCGCCCTTTACTTTTTGCGAGAGCACTGGTCCGGTATTCCATCTTCGCTGGGTAGTGCTATCAGTCATCCAAGCAACCGCGGTAAAGTGACGATGATGTGCGTATGTAAGTCGGCGGGCCGGGCGCTACGCGTATGATCGGTTTCGGCCGATCAAAGCGTGTTGCGTCGCGGGGGTTCGACGACGAACGAGTTAGAGAGAGGGACTCGCGAAGTAGAAAGGTGA
>Ga0307512_10003063_pt1 | contig 20014 bp, 20 predicted proteins | sample 14_EM_MG_FD_200267 | JGI IMG/M metagenome (GOLD analysis project Ga0307512, IMG submission 200267) | Populus trichocarpa ectomycorrhiza microbial communities from riparian zone in the Pacific Northwest, United States - 14_EM | ecosystem: Host-associated > Plants > Roots > Unclassified | place... | reverse complement strand
CTCAGCCCGATGGCTTGATTCGATAGAGTGTGAGTTCCTCCGTGACCGCTCTGAGCCGGTTGGTGGCTAATCTGAGCCTGATGGCTTGATTCGACAGAGGGTGAGTTCCTCCGTGACCGCTCTGAGCCGGATGGATGGTGGCTAATCTGAGCCCGATGGCTTGATTCGACAGACTGTGAGTTTTTCCGTGATTGCTCTGGATGGTGACTAATCTGAGCCCGATGGCTTGATTCGACAGAGAGTGAGTTCCTCCGTGACCGCTCTGGATGGTGACTAATGTTAGCCCGATGGCATAATTTGATAGAAAGTAAGCTCCTCCGTGACAGCTCTGGATGGTGACTAATCAGAGCCGGATGGCTTGATTCGACAGATTGTATGTTCGTCCGTGGCCCTCTGAGCCGGATGATGGCTAATCTGAGCCCGATGGCTTGAATCGGCAGACGGTGAGTTCCTCCGTCACCGCTCTGAGCCGGATGGTGGCTAATCTGAGCCCGATGGCTTGATTCGGCAGACGGTGAGTTCCTCCGTGACCGCTCTGGGCCGGATGGTGGCTAATCTGAGCCCGATGGCCTGATTCGGCAGACGGTGAGTTCCTCCGTGACCGCTCTGAGCCGGATGGTGGCTAATCTGAGCCCGATGGCTTGATTCGACAGACTGTAAGTTCCTCCGTGACCGCTCTGGATAGTGACTAATGTTAGCCCGATTGCATAATTTGATAGAAAGTAAGCTCCTCCGTGACAGCTCTGGATGGTGACTAATCAGAGCCGGATGGCTTGATTCGACAGATTGTATGTTCCTCCGTGACGCTCTGAGCCGGATGGTGGCTAATCTGAGCCCGATGGCTTTATTCGACAGTCGGTGAGTTCCTCCGTCATTGCTCTGGAAGGTGACTAATCTGAGCCCGATGTCATGATTCGACAGAGAGTGAGTTCCTCCATCACCGCTCTAGATGGTGACTAATCTGAGCCCGATGGCTTGATTCAATAGACTGTGAGTTCCTCCGTGACCGCTCGGAGCCGGATGGTGGCTAATCTGAGCCCGATGTCTTGATTCCGCAGAGAGTGTGTTCCTCCGTGACCGTTCACCCAACGGAAATGAATTGCTAACTGAGACCCACTGTTGTAATTAGCCTGTGAGACCACCTTTATAATTCGTCGTGTTGTGTCGCTGACCATATCCTGAATCGTTGGTTTGACAGTCCGTGAGTTTCTTCAGGATATTTATTTCTATTGCAGTTCTATAGTGCTAATTGGTGCTGTATGATGTGATGCCGTAGTCGGTGAGTTTCCAAGATGTCGGGTTGTCGCGGTTGTAAGCTGCTAACCCGAGTCACATGATTTTTATCGTAGCATGTAAGTTTGCTTGAACTATTGTGTCCATCACCATCGTGCGCCGCTAACCTGTCATTCCTTAACAGCGTCCGTCTTCTATTGTAACCCGGTAAGAGCGTTGGTTATTAGCTGGTTATTGGTTGTTTAAGATTGGTGGATTACAAGTTAAAACCATTTGTGCCTCTCTAATCTTGTCGTTTGAATTGAAGCGACTTAATCGTATATGTGTGCAATCACGCTATCGTCAGAAAATGCGGAAGCTTCTCTGGCCACAGCGGCGGTTGCATCGAGTTCGACGTATTGGTCGACTTTGGCAGAGTTGACTGTAACCCTTTAATACAAAAGCTCCTGAATTGAAGCTTACAACCGACAAAACCGACAAAACCATTCAACAAAACGCTTCGCTTATTGAGCGTGTCAACTGCAAGGATCGATGTAGTAGAGTGGCGATGGTTGGTATGGCTAATAGAGGATATGTCGGATATCACTGATTCTACGCTGCAAAGGGGGTGTTGCATGTACTTAGAATCTCCGTAGGACTCTCGGAGATTACCACAGGGCATGCCGATAGGGCACAAGGTATGCCGACAGGGCACGAGGCGCAGGGCATGCTGGTAGGGCATAAGGGGTGCCGAGGTGGCGAGGCACTGCTACGAGATCTCTGTACATATACGAGCACATATACTCGCGATAGATAGACAATCAATTATCATACAAAGTAATGGGGGGTTCTTATGTAGATGTTGATCACCAAACCCCTTACTGGATAATAGTATTCGTCATACCTCTAAATCCGTCACATACCGTCGCGACTTTAATAAGAATCGTACTTTTTTGTTGTGGCAATGATAACTAGGTGATTATTCACTGTATGAAAACTCTGAGTTTGTGGAAGTTTTTGCCAATAGAAGGAAGTCTTTAAGTCTGTTAAAGCTTTGGAATTGACATTGACATAGCCAACCTACTTGACTAAGTACTTTTAATACCATTACCATTATCGTCTTCATCTTCATCACCATCACCATCACAAATACCATTATAACCACCATCAGCCCTGGACCAAACACGCATACATATGTCCAAAATTGACAGGAAACTGGCTGCAGATTCCACTTGGAAAACTGAGTCAGATATCTGCTCACCCCAAGATTCAATGGTGTATCTTTCCCACAGAATCTATAGCTGCAATTGTCAACACCATAATCTTGAGATATTTTGTGATGTTGAAATGGTGGGTACACTAAAGATAAGATTCAGACTACCAAATTGACTGAAATTATGATTGCTGCCAATATCTGCCACCCACCTAACACTGCCAGCCATATGCCACCATTGTCATACCTCCTGCTGGATTGCAGCGCCAACTCAGCAAGTCTCTTGATCAAGCACACTGGAGTGTATATATAGTCAGAAGTTCAGTTTACATTAGAAGAGTCTTTCCTGTTAAGACCATACTTGGGAGTATGGAGGTAAATATATAGGTAGTGTACGATTGAGTACAATTAGAAGTGCAATTGTGAGCATGATTCAATGTGTAGTAGTGAGTAAATTCAAGGTGTTCTTGGGAGTAACTTTGGAGCATACATGGTGTAACGGCAACACATGACCCGAGGCCGGGTAAGCGCCATTGTATATAGATCGCCCGGAACGACACTTAGATCAGTATTGAATATCTTACCACTGTACTCCCCATCTGTACTCACTCGCTCTGGTGTGCAACCGTATAAAATCTCATACTTCTGTGGCGAGACATAGGTGTATGAGTCCTTACATTATATTTGATTTTCAGTTATCTGATACATTTCGCGCAAGAGCATATACGAGTTTTACCCCTATTGTCAAAACACGACACAATTGACAGGAAATGAACAGCTTGCGCACCAATTCTACCATCAATCGCCTACTATGCCCCCTCAGAAAGCTGCCAGAGGTCAATTGCGCTTGGCTAGTATACGTTTGAGCACGGAAAATCTAAGATTGCCTCTCGGCCAAGTAACCTCTGATTTCAGCAGACGAGCCTCTGTATTTCTGGAGGACGAGATCAATGATGAGGACGATCACGACAACGAAGAAAACACTGCCGATACGGAAGATGCCTTGAGCGACGGCCTGGGCGACAACCTGAGCGATGTCCTGGGCAACAATCCCAGCGAGCCCGAACATACCACCCAATCCGAGATTGCGTCAATGCGAAAGATGATGAAGGAACAGCGAGAAACTCTCAACAATGCCATTGAACAGAGTACTCAACTATGTGTGCAGAATGCCGAGGTGAGGGAAGCAAACCTGGAATACCGCAGAGAGTCTGTTCGACCAGAAGCAATGAAAACAAAAATCTTCGATATGACCCATCCAGAACGGTGCTGTGGTGGAGTAACATACCTTGATAACTTCCTCGATACCTTACGATCTAACTTCCAATCCCACGCCCACTTATTCCCGCATGGAGTTCCCAACAAAGTCAAATATGCAGCAAGCCTTCTCAGTACGTGGAACAATCACCCGGACCCAGCACAGAGACAGACACAGGTGACCGATCCGGTAGAGTGGCTTGGAGACCTACAGGGAGACTCAGATCCCAGTTTGGAATACTTCGAGGCCTTTTCGGAAGAAATGCAAAAGATGTATGGCGACAAGGACCGAAAACTCAACGTGGCAATGAAGTGTATGACTGACTTCCTCCAAAGAGCGAATGAACCAGTGAGAGTCTACGCCAATCGAATCAAAGCAAATTGGAGAGCAGAGGGATTCCTCCCACAGGACAACAAGAACCTTTACAAAATTGCTAGGAGCGGACTATGACCAGAACTTAAGTCCAAGATCAAGCCATTGACCCCAAAGAACAGAAGATTCGACAGTGTGCGAGAGCTTTTTGACCCCACTGCCGATTCCGAAGTCAAGCCGGATGGCAAAAAGCCTCAACTGCAGCAGCCATAACAATAGCAAAGGCAGTTAGGAGAGTCATCATCTCAACAAGGGGGCAAGAAATGCAACTTCCGACCATGGATGTCCGAGCCGGCCAAAGCACCGAAGCCCGACAAGTCAAAGTCGGACAAGGATGATACACCCACACCAGCGCCTTGGGTCTCGCCAGAGCTCTACAAACTTCGGAAGTTGGAATGAAAATACATACGCTACGGATCCCCGAAACATAAAACATTCTGGTGCATGCAATATACACGCGCCAACTTCCCAGAAAACCTTGCTCCCCCAGGAGACAGAAAACAAATCAAATGCCAGTGCTCCTTCGATAGTCGACAACCAAAAGACTAACTGACCTTTCTCGGTAACTAGCTCGGCGGGAGAAGATGGACGAACGGGAGCTTGGATTGCAGTCATAGGGTCCGAGGGGGTTGATGACCACATTAGAGGAAATTCAACCGCATCGGATTTCAATAAGGCCGAGGGTTGTCTTAGAGAGCCCGAAAGCTCCCATGTCACGTCAACATTTGTGTGGAACGGCAAGACTGGATTCGTTGCAGATTGTCCAAGAAGTCCAGATACGAGATCAACACGGAGAATTGTAGTGAATACGAGCACTCAACAATTGCGGCTACCAGCATCTTTATATCTCTCCAAATTCTCAATAGACTTGGACTATCCCATGAAGCAGCGCAGATCACAACTCACGGCCTTCACTGTCAGGTGATGGTGCATACAAAGGAGAGCCGCAAAACGGCGATGACTGTTGAATATATAGATCATTTAGCCCCGGTCCACGAACCGGAGGTGCTAGTTGTCCCAATCAGGGCATCCAATCTAGTACTGGGATTACCATGGTTCAAAACCCGCAAGCTGGAGATCGACTGGGCCACCGGTCGATTAACTTCATTAAGAAACAGAAGTGGCCAAGGGGAGGCATGCAGATCAGGTATGATAGTGCAGTGGTACGAAGGTTGGGATGACGAAAGTACTAACCTACCGCTGCGAGATATTGGTGAGAGTACGCCGACGATCAACTCGACGTCAGAGATTCCTGTGGATGAAGATGGACAACCAAGGGAGAGCGGTGAGGACAGTCCTACTCCAGATATCAAAATACTCGGAGCAACCGCATTCGACGATCTCTTAGCTAGCGATAAGACTATCGAGACTTTCGCCCTACGAATTGGGGGATGCAGTGGACTGCTGGGAGCGACTCCGGAGGTCACCACTTTGGGAAATCCAGGTGAGATTGAGAGTATCAACCCAATGCGCTGGACAAGCAAGCAGGGAGCAGTGGCAGTAGTTGAGGCAGAAGAGCATCCTCAGATTCTTGAATGACTGCTACCGGCTCGCTGAGTCACGATGGGAGTTGAGTACTAGTTGGGTTTGGCTCGTTTCTGGGCAAACTGCTTGACCTGCAATTCCCGGGCATTCCTTCCCATCATCCCAAATCGCAAGTGGAGATAGAAGGCTAACACGCAGATGCCAGAACAGGTACTGTACCTACTGATGATGGAGGTCGTATCCCCGCGGGATACAAGGACTATGTGGATGTATTCAGTGAAGATAGGGCAGAGACTCTTGCACCGCGTCGGCCAATTGAGCACGCGATCGACCTCGAACCAGGCGTCAACATACCATATGGCCAAATCTGTAATGTTTCAGAAGTACAGTTGAAAACTCTCGAGGTCTACATTGAAACAAACCTAGTTAATGGATCCATCCAGCTATCATCATCGCCCGTGGCAGCATCGATCTTATTTGCGATGAAGAAGCACGGTGGCCTACAATTGTGTGTGGACTACTGAGCCGTCAATAGAGCCATGGTGAAGAACCGATATCCTCTTCCACTGATCACAGAGATGCTCGACAGGTTGCGTGGAGCTCAGATCTTCACGAAACTGGACCTTCAGAATGCCTATGACCTCATCCGGGTTAGGGAAGGCGCCGAGTACAAAACCGCGTTTCGCACCTGGTACGGTCAGTTCGAATATGAAGTCATGCCGATTGGGTTGACAAACGCACCGGCTGCATTCCAAGCTTGCATCGACCACTGTTTACAGCCTTTCATTCACGACTTTGCTGTGTGCTACCTCGACAACATACTGATATACTCAACAGACGAGGAGGAGCACGAAGAAGAGGTATGAAAAGTGCTCAAATGGCTACAAGAATTTGGCCGATACGCCAAAGCCGAGAAGGGCCATTTCCGAGTAACAGAAGTCGGTTTCCTTGGGTTCGTCATCGGCACCGATGGGATTGGCATCGAATGGGACCGTATATTTTGGATCAAGGATTGATCAACCACGGAGTCCGTTCGGGGCGTGCTAGTACTGCTCGGATTCCGGAACTTCTACCGGCGGTGTATTAGGAAATATGCAAAAGTAACAACACCGACATCAGACCTGCTAAAGAAAGCAGAGACATCCAGGATGCCTAAATAGCTCATATGGGAATGGACTCGGGACGCTGAACCTGCGTTCTGGAAGTTGAAAAGTGCCTTAACCGATGCACCAATTCTGAACCATTTTAATCCGGCAAAGCCGATTATTATGAAGACCGATGGAAGTGGCTTCGCCATGGCCGGCATTCGCAACCAGTATGACGGTTTCGGGATTAAAAGACGGGTCAACTTCTACTCTCGAAAATGCACAGGTGTCGAACAGAACTACGATACGTACAATCGGGAGCTCTTGGCCATCGTGGAGACTATGAAGTAATGGCGCCACTACCTTGAGGGAGCGAATCATAAGGTCTTCATTTAATGCGACCAGAAGGACCTCGAATATTTCCAAATGTCAAAAGTGCTATCCCGGCGGCAGGCTAGATGGGTGGAGATCCTCTCTTCATACGACTTCGTTTTCGAAAACCCGGAAGGCAAGAAGAACCCGGCAGACGGACCATCAAGAAGACCCGACGATGAGAATGGCTATGAGCATATGACAGCAAAGCTCCTGGCCACCTTAGCAGCGACCACCATCACCAAATCATATGATGACCTTCTGCGAAAAATCAAGGCAGCCCAGGAGACCGACTTTTTAGCCACAGAAATACGGCCAACTTTGGTCAATGTTTTAACCGCAGATGAGAGTCAAAGGAGATCAATCGACGGAGATCTGACCTACGAGAGGAGGATATACGTGCCCACGGCACTCCCCAGTAGAGTGACAAGCCATTTCCATGACAACCACGAATCCGGTCACTTTGGAGCCCTGAATACTGCCGAACTCGTATCACGAGATTTATACTGGCCTGCTATGGAGTCAGAGATACGGAAGTACGTTGCCGGCTGCGTGTTGTGCCACCGAATCAAAGCACCGTGTCACGCACACTATGCACTCAACATGCCACTGTCACCGCCTTCGCGTCACTGGAAGGGACTCACCAGGGATCTCATTACCGACTTGCCAGAGGCAGCAGCATCGGGACACACCGGAATCTTAGTAATAGTTGACCATTTGACTAAAATGGTGATCAACCTCCCCTGGCGAAAGGACATTGACTCCCCAGAGCTAGCACAAATGTTCTTCGAACATGTGATCTGCAAACAAGGCGTACCAGACAATATCACCACCGATTGTGGCCAAGAATTGACCAGTCGATTTTGGGACAGAGTTTGCTCCCACCTCAGGATCAATCACCGCCTCTCGAACGCCTTACACCCCCAGACGGACGGTGAAACTGAGCGGCAAAACCAAATGATGGAGCTGTACCTCCGAGCTAGTTGCAACTACGAGCAGGACAACTGGGTCAAATTGTTACCACTGGCAGAGTTTGCTTACAACAACTACACCCACCATTCCACACTAATGACACCTTTCTGGGCGAACTACAATTACCATCCTACGATGCAGTTTAAGCCTCCCAAAGACCCCAGGTTCATATCCCAGGTGCAGGCAGACTCGTGGATGGCAGGCGTGGAAGAGATACTCCGAATTCTCCAGGAAAACAAAATTGAGGCTCAGGAGCGACAAACAAAGTACGCCGGCAGAAAAGAGATGACTTTTGTGGCTGGAGACAAAGTATGGTTATTGACCAGGAATTTGAAAACATCCAGGCGTTCAAAGAAGCTCGATTACAAGCGCACGGGACTGTATACGGTAAGTAAGATCTTCAACAAGAATGCTTACAAAGTAGACTTACTGAGTACTATGCGGAACGACAAGGTTTTCCATGTGTCACTTCTCAATCGCTACACACCGCCAGTCGGAGGTCAGCCATGTTCAGAACCGCACCGAATGATAGTCGAGGAAACAGAGGAATGGGAAGTCGACTGCATACTCAATTCCAGGCGGTGCTATTGGAAGCTGCACTATCTCGTCCAATGGGCGGGTTACAACCACATACCCACCGGCTGGGAGCCGGCCGAACACCTTAAAAACGCCTCAGATCTAGTTGATGGGTTTCACAGTGAGTGTCTGGATCAGCCACTTGAGTAGGGGTATTGAGTCGGGGGGCGAGACATGGAGGACACAGAAGTAGTTTGAACATTTAATTGTACTTTGTTTCTTCACTTCCTTCTCTTCTGTGTTGATTGCATTTCGGCCCGGAATAATGGAGTCGGCACGGTTCTTACCTCCAACCAATCGAGGTGAAGTTTCTACGTGCACCGAATTGCCCGAAAGGTCGCCATTGAGCGTACTGATCGGTTGTGGAACTTATGGGTTCGTACGATTGTGCACGTAGGATGATTGTTTCATTGTTTGTTTCTTTTGATTCGTTTCTCTTAGATACTGGCCTTGGCAGCCCAGCAGGTCTGCACCGAGAGAGGGGGATAATGTAATGGTGACATGTGACCCGAGGCCGGATAAGCGCCATTGTATATAGATCACCCGGTACGACACACAGATCAGTATCGGATATCTTACCACTATGCTCTCCATCTCTACTCACTTGGTCTCGTGTGCAACCGTATACCATGTCATCTGCCTGCGGGGAGACATAGGCGTATGTGTCCTTACACACGGGAGTGTACAGTGAAGCAGGCTGTGAGTATTGTTGAGTTCAATTTGGAATAAATAGTTAAGTACGTATAATGACATCGCCACATGTGACGTTTCCAGGGCCGGGTAACGGCCATTCTATGTACTCGGCTTGCCATGAGCCTTTGATTTCTAGCGATAATCTTACCTATACATCTACATGTATACATATATGCTCACTCGTGTCCACATTTGCAACCATGTCCCTATGCAGCTGGACTCTGGTGTATGTGTCCTTACACTATTATCTTATTTTCGGTAAACAGATATGCTTTGCTGACGGGATATCCGACTTTACTACTATTGCAACGAGCAAGAATATGCAGTCAACAATCCAGAAATCCACTTCGACACAAGTCCAGAGGCCTACCGACCATATGAACGATCAGCCTTAAGACTTTTATCCTGTACACAAGTGAAGTGTCAAGAGCAGAGACGATTTCGGAGATGCACTCGGCACAGAGATGCGTTACAGGCCAACAATGTCGACAATTACTACAAGTCGAGAGACAGCTCCTACACCCTCCCAACAAATGGAAATCGCATATGATCGATTGCAACGAACACAATTGCAATCGACTGCAGTTAATTGAGCAGCACCCACCAATGTAGCGATCGTGATCGATGAGAACTACTATACTACTTCTTATCCCGTACAACTACCGAGAACCCAATGAGAAGTCACCAGACAATGATATTCGACTCAACACAGTTATATTGCAGGATCAAAGTGCAGCTACGGAGTAGAGGCTATGGAAATCCCGCCTGGAGAGGAATCCCTCTTACCAGCTGGTACGGAAACGCGTCTCTTAGTATGGGGAAGTTGTCAATTCCCCGAAGGCTGACACTATTGGTGATTGTCACTATGAGTTAGACATCGAGCATTTCGGATGACTGGACACCTATCAGCGTAAGGGCTTCGAGAAGGCATAATCTGAAATAGATGTTCGACGTTACAAATGTAGGAATAATATCCTCTGAATGCTTAGGCAACAGCAGGCAAGGTAGACTCCTATTTGAGCCTCCATCGACGGATTTGACAAAAAAGGGAGGCTCGGTGTAGACTGTACTAGATTCTAAACCCTGATAGTACTCGTGGACAGGATCCCTTGAAAAGCATTCAATTAAGGGGTTAACTGCCATCTAATTCAACTCAGATAAACTCAGCATTGATATTCACTGTTATACGAACTTCTGAAGGTCTATTTACACCGCTTGAAGGGTGTTTATACCTGCTTGGTGCTAGTATTGCACTCCTTCTTGGCACAATACTTCGAACCCTCAATTTTGTATATCTTCAGCTTCCAGGTGGAAATCCACCTTTGGCAGAGCAATAAGCATTGCACATCGAACAATTACATTTTCTCTATCCTATGCCATCAGTTTCATATGCTTTTGCCACCGCTAGGCTTGCTGGTAGCCATGCTGGATGGTTTCATGGTTGGTGCATCCTGAGAACTACTCAGATTGATTTGATATGCACGCGGTCTGAGCAGTTATAGTGGTATGTAATGCAAAACAACACCTGCAGTGGTTAACTTCCCTCACCATGAGTACTAAATTTCATCTTGAGGCTTCTCATTCTTAAGGTGACTAGTGGTTTTGCAAGATGAAGGCTGAGCAATTTTGGTGTTCATTGACGAACAAAACGCAGGATATGAATCAGAATTAACATATCTCACAAGTTGATCCAAGAAATCGCAGGAACTGAGGTATATATATCCATTCTTCCCACCTCTACCTCCATTCTCTTTTCCTCCTGAATTAATCACACCACCAGCATCCGGAACTATCTCCACAGCCCATGACTTGAACAACACAATGCCTCTTGTTCCAAAACACACCCTATAACCTACTCAACTTTGTATGGTCTCTTGGGGCTTGCTTCTGCTACATTCAACTGTATCATAAATCCAATGCCTTGGATGTAGATACATCTCAGAGCACATCTCTGGACTCATGCGGATATATAATGTTTGCGGCATGATGGATGAGAGGGTATGGGACCTCATTTGTGATATAATCTTTCTTGATCCAGTCATGACTTGCCACTTTTCACAATTCCAGGTGATGTGGCCACACTGCAGGAACAGGAGTTCGCCTTTTCGGGAGTGGTGGGCAGCCGTTTGCTCATATATAGGGCAAATATTTGACACAACGCACAACGAAATGTACAATTGGAGGTGGGACAACTCCCGTGCCTTTGAGGATCTAGCCGATCGCTCCAATGTGCAGACAACCAGCTCGGGGAAGGTTAAATTCACCGGCTAGCAGTTATCCTGGTGCTGTAGTGATCATTTCAGGGCAAAGACTGAGTGGTCAATCTGCTGGCAGTACAAGTCATCTTCCTGGCCATTAGACCATTGAATTGGGATGAGATACTCAACGAGGATAATGATGATGAGAATTGGGAGGATCCCGCAGTGCCATGCACTGGGAGGAGCTGTCCTCGCGATGGCAATGGCAATGACAATGGCGAGGGTGAGGGGAATACGCAGGGAGGTGAGAAAGGGACTGGGCAAGGAAAGGGAACAAAGGATGAGAAGGGGAAACCGAAGGCGACCGAGGACGTAAAGTAACAAGGGAAGGGGAAGGGGAAGAGACAGGGAAACAGTACAGGGAAAGGTATTGTTAAACAAACTCCACAGGAGATGATATCACTTGTGATGTTGCTTTGTAGTTGCAGAAGGTAATGTATGAGGCAGACTCAGACATGGAGGGCTAACTAGAGTGGATATATTTTAAGCCAGAAGCATCGCCCGCAGTGTCTATTTCCACATGTGATGATACCAACTCTACCAACGAGTCAGATGGTGAATATGACTGTGAACGTGATTCTGATGTGGCAATGGGTGAGGAGGACGAGGTGGACACAGTGGACGGCGATGATTTAGACAGTGAGGTGGATATGGAACGAGACGGTGACTATAAAGATGAGGAGGATGAAGAGGAAGAACAATCAGAAGGAGGAGGAAGTGGTTGATGAGGATGAGGAGGAGGATGAGAATGAAGATGAGGATGAGGATGAGGATGACGGCAAAGAACCTCGGATGATTGGCCAGGGAGTGATGGTTCATCCATCGGGGGACGATATCGAAGCCATAGTAGACGATCGGCCATTTTTGCTACCTGAGCAACACCACCAGATGCACAAGCATACCCCTTGGCCACAACCTCCGGCACCTGCCCCGCAGCCACAAACCCTGGAACCTCGCACACGATCATGAACTCCGGAGACTCATCCCATTAGTGGGCTGGAGGATTTGGGGCTTGTCACAGCACACAAACCTTGCCTGGTGGTGCCAACTCTACAAGAAGCTGATGCAGCGGGAAACTGCTCGGACATGGAGGTCGATCAGCAGCTGCTCGGAGAAACAGAAGGTGGCCATAATTTCACCCATGACCCTGTTCCAGACATCCCTGTCGTCAACATTCTGCTCCCAAATGTACTGCCCACAGAGGTGTGGGCAGCCGGCTCAGTAGGTGTGAAGTAAACCAGTCTTTGCATTGCGGAGGAGGAGATGATTGTTGTATTCGGGTTAGGGTCGGCTCCTTGTCTTGTTTGCTTCCTATGTTGTAATCTATTTATCTCAGGAATTGATTATTACATGCGTTGTGAGGTTTTGGGATCGCTCAGAGTTTATTTTATTTATTAGTTTTCTATTGGTTTTATGTTATTTATAATATTATGGGACATTGCACATACAGCATTTTTGCAACTCCTGGTGTGTAAGAAACCTCCTTGTGATAGTGTTGAGGCTCAATAAATTTCTCAAGATAGCTGAAACCATTGTGAGATGACACACAAGGCTGCTCAGACCGAGCACCAACCTTGATCCATTTCAATGGTGTATACTCCACCCCTCTCATGTCATTGACAATGCCAGCGCAGCCTCCTTTCCGTTGACCCAACTTTTCATGTCGAAAGATGTTCACCTCTGCCAGCTCGCAACTTAAACATATCAAAATACTTGTAAAGGCATACGCCCGTGTATGGCCTCGTAGGAAGGTATATCAGTAGATACGGTTGCACACGTGGATGTCAATATTGTAGAGTAGTATAAAGGTAAGATTATCGCTAGAGATCTAAGGCTCGTGGCAAGCCGACTATATATAAAGCGGGTGTTACCCGGCCCTGGTCACGTCACGTACAGCCGTGCCGTTACATTATCCCCCTCTTTTAGGTGCAGACCCCCTGGGCTGCATAAACCTGTACAAGAGTAGAAAGGAAACAATCAAACAACCGTGCAACGTACGCAAATGTAGGAACCCATAAGTCCCACAACCGATCAGTACCATATGGTAGCCATTCGGCGGATCCGGCGCACGGGGAAACTCCACCTCCAGTTGACTTGTCTCCGGAGGTGGAAAAACCCGAGCCGACGCCATTTGTACTGGGCCGAGATCCAAAGAAGTAAAGAAGTAAACAGAACTGAAGAAAAGAGAAAGAAGGAACATCCAAAGTGACACTGTCCTCCATATCTCCACTTCCGGAATGTCCGGCATCCGACCATCCAATCTCGCACTCGTAACTCGTACCAAGTGTAGGTCATTGTCGGAATTAGACAGTGATCTCGGTGAAATCCCCAATCATAGTATGAGCATCGTCTTGACTCGGCGGCATTGATGGTGGCTTCCGCTCGGTGCTCATCATCATCATCGCCATTACAGCGGTATATCTAACTTGTAAGCATTCCAGTAACCGGTCATACTCACAATACTTCCAAGTGCGCTAGCACTCGACATCTCCCAATTCCTCATGAACTCCGCAGGCCCTGCCTATGAGTGATCATTATTGCCGCTTTGGAAGCTTCTGCTCCTGGTATCATAGCCGTCAGTGATGGTCAATCATATATGACCTCGTATCTATCTCGTAAGCTTCTCCCGAAATGGTCATTCATACCATATATATTCAAGCGTGCTTGCGCTCTCCCGCGCCCTCGTGCATAACTTGGTCAGCCAGTGTTAATATCCCAGAACATCTCCTGCAGCCGGTAATTCGCACAACATCTCCGTACTCGTCGGTAGCTGTATTCATGCTCCTTCAGCATCCGCCAAGCAGGCTTATAGGCCTCCGGCATGGTCGTTCGGCAATCATTTTGGTAAGCTGTTTGGTAAACATCCCATTCGGTGCCTTCGGTAGATAGGGCTCCCGATAATCCTAAGTTCCTGCGCCTTCCATTCATGGCAATCTGGTAATCATCTTTTGGTAGTTGTCTCAACTGTCTCTCATAATGCCATTCGGTGACTGTCTCTTGCGATGCTGTTCGGTGATTGTCGCTTGCGATACCGTTCGGTACACTATTTGGTACATTCGGAGATCATTTTCGGTCTCATTTGGAACTGCTTCGGTAGACATAATTGCACTGGTTCGGCATAGATCAAACTCGCTTGATCATCTCATCATCTCTCTGGTGCACTTGCAGTCCCAGTGATCATCCTCCAAGTCGGTGCACCTGTAGGTACACTTGACATCCGCCCTGTGCTCGGTGCACTTATCATCTCCAATTGCTTGCCGGCTTTCCTCCGGGTATGCTTTCCGCTCCTTCTCCAGGTGTGCTCGCTGTCACATGTCTGGGTATCCACATCGTCGTTTTCTGAATTCACTTATCGTTTCATCTCCAGGTTTACTGGTTGACTCTTCTCCACGTACGCTTGTTGACTCTGCTGGTGATCTCTTCCAAGGTACACTCATCAACTAATCTCCAGCAGCGATTCTCTGCCGGTAAGTGCGCTCCAAGGTGCTTCCTCCCAGCACTTCCGGTACGGTGATTGCATGAAGTAGGGGTTGATTGTGATTCCAGTACAGGGATCCCCCTTTTGTACGTCGTAGCTCCGCCGACGACTAATCCATTACGGCTTCTTCGGGTGCCATATCGATTGGCTAGGATTGATTCTGAAGTCGTTTTCCAGTAGCAGCTGTGTATGTCGCGATTGTCGAGACTGAATCGGGATCGCCGAGACTGAGTCGGGATCTCATTCGGGATTGTGACTTGCGCATGCGGCTTCTTGATTCATCTGTAGGTACGTTTGCCATCACTTCTCTGGGTGCATTTTTCGCCGTTCTCGGAGTACAATTGTCGCTTCTTCTCCATGTGCACTTGCCGCTGCCAGCCTTCCATATTGGTGAATGCATTTCACAGTGCTTCGTTCCTGCACTTCCGGTACGGTAATTGTTTGCGGGAAGGGTTGTTGCGAATCCGGCAGTGTCATCCCCCTCTTTAAAGATTGTTGCTCCTCCAAAGATTAATCTCGTAAGGCTTGTGCGGTATCGGCATTGTAGCTCGGGCATGTAGGTGCATGATTCGGCATCTCTGAATAGTGCTCTGAATAGTGCTCTGAGTAGTGCTTGGCATTGTACTCGGTGGAGCCATGCCGCTGGAACACCGTATGTCTGCAAATCCGCGCTCGATTGAAACTTCGTAGTTTGAAATCAAAGTCATGATCTCGAGCATGGTATAACTTCGCATAACCTCGATATCTTCATAAAGGAAGGAGACCGATTGTCATCCGTCTCGCGTGATCCACCTCCTGAGATCCATCTCCTGTCATCAACCTCCGGTCATCCACCTCCGGTCATGCATCCATATCCTGTCGCGATCCATTTCCGGCCACGATCTATCTCCGGGCGGGATCCATCTCGTGTCATCCATCTCTGGCCGCGATCCATCTCTGGCCACGATCCATCTCTGGGCGCGATCCATCTGGTCGCGATCCATCTCGCTTCAGCCATTCGTTTCCACCCGGTGCGTTATTGCGCTCGTATGTGCCGCATTCCGTGACTGCTCCTGTAGCTCTGTAAGCCCTCTAAAGGTCATATTCACTAACCTCCATAATGTCCGTCTTCCATTGACTCTTCATCGCAGTCCCATAATCCGGTGACATATCGTCCATCATAAGAAAATACCCACTCCTTGATCTGTCCATATGGCATGGGATCTTTAAGTCCAAATCCAAATCCATGATCCGGCTTGGTGAGCACGTGATCTTAATCCACGCAATTGCATGAATATCGCTCCACCCAACTCCGAGAAGTTGTAAATCCGCCCATATGGCAAATTGTAGCCGGGCTCCAAATTAATTGCAATTGACCGATGCGGCGGGAGTGTCTCCGCCTTGGCTTTGCTCAACCTCCGCGAAATCTCGGTATATCGCTGGATAAGTCCTGCATCGTCTGTAGGCACCATCTTTGTCGTGGTACCAGCTCCATCTGCAAACGTTAGTTCTCAATTCATAATACATATATATGAAGCGGTAAGGAGTAATATCCAGGAGCCCGGATTTAAAAAGGTTCGCCCATGGAAGAGCCAAGCCCCGCCGTCCAGTACTCCCTTCGTGTCTCGGCGTGCCGACAACGTTTACACGAGTATACCCTTGGGAACCTTTTTCTAGCCGTTGCCGCCGCTGCTCCTTGCTTGCCCGTCCAGTGCCTGGTGCCCATCTCACCACTTGAGATGCTTTCCACGGTCACTCCCAGCAGCCCTATACGAACTCCCACTCTTAGGAAGAACGTCCAAACTACCTCCTCACTGGCCAGTTGATCGTCAAAGGTAGTGGCTCCAAGTATTACAATATCTGGAACACCGCCGCCTCCTTTCGAACACGCCTCCTCCCGAGCCGTGATCCAGGTACATTCCCGGGGCATACCTGATGGCCTGCCCGGTCTACTGCCACCTCTTCCGCTCACCCTGGGGTTGCAGAGCCAAAAGTCGAATGCTTTGCAAGTCGACGCTAGGATTCCTGGCCTGGTACCAAGGCAACTCCTATCACTCTCCAGCTCACAGTGTATCCACCGCGGCTGCCACCATGTGTACGAATAAGCTCATGAGGCGAATCACATACTTGTCACGCCCGATTGGGACTGTCTGACAACCAAATAACGTTGTTGCCTCACCGAATTGGGGCTGTCTGACAACCAAGTAACCGTCCATTCCCACGTGGGGATACGACATATCAATTGAACCTCTTTGTGCTTTAAATACATGCTGAATCCGCTGGTCTCCTGAGAGTGCCCAGACGGTCCATCCGGTAGCCCCGTGGATCCTGAGAATCCCGGCTACAAAGAAATCATCTCCATTATATTCCTAAAAATCCTCTTCGTATGCCATCGTATGGGCACATCCATATTCGCTCTTTGGCGTATGTTTGATGAAATTGAATTGAGTTGGCGCAGATGGCTCTGTCTCCTCACAACGATCCGATTCGGTCGTCCAATCAGGTGCCGATTGTGATAATTGACAATGGTAGTCGCGAATCATACCTACTAGCCACTTTAAAACATTTGGAGGTGGAATAATTATACTTCCATTATGGAGCTGCCACACGATCTGCGATCGCTGCTCCACTATCTTGAACTCTGCCCATAGATAGACCAATGCTGCCGGTAATCATATCGATAATCATAGTTGATTCATTGACTCCCTGACCGTATATAGCCTTGTACGACTTCCGTAGCCACCGCAGTAAACTTCTAACATCATCAGTAACTTAGATAACTCCATTGAGTCTTGTAGAAGGTAATCGCGATTGGAACCGCCATCATTGGCATCGCTAGATGTGAATTGTGGGTATCGCGTAAATCCGCTTTATCCTCCGTAGGTGCACTTCGATCGAGGTATGTGCCCGTTTATGCTCTTCGCAGCTTCCGTAACGTAGATGACTCGATCGAGTCGTGTAGAAGGTAATCGCGATGTCAACTGCCGTCGGCGATGAGAATCGACATGAATCGCGCATAATTCGTAAGCTACCTCTGGACAATGGCCAGCTTCGGCATTGCCGGTGACGTGACTCTTACGGATGTATGGGCCGTGGTATCGTCCCTGTAATCGTCAATTGACTCAATTGGAAGGTAACTTATTGAATCTCATTGATGCTGCAATTAGTAGCCTTCGATTTCTCGTATGATGAATTCGTTGTAATTGTCTTCGACTGACTTGGTCGCTGATGTGTCTCCTGGCCGGTTGGCCTCTGGTATCAACTCGGAATTGTCTCTGCTACTGTTAACTTCAATTGGGTGTACTTATCAAGTGTAAGGACGCATACGCCAGCGTCCGGCTGCATAGGGATATGGTTGCAAACGTGGACTCGAGTGAGTATATATGTAGACGTGTAGATGTTAAGGTAAGATTATCGCTAGAGATCTAAGGCTCGTGGCGAGCCGACTATATAGAATGGGGGTTACCCGGCCCTGGACACGTCACGTGCGACCGTGCCGTTACATTATCCCTCTCTTTAGGCGCAGACCTCCTGGGCTGCCAAAGCCAGTATAAGAGAAAAGAAGGAAAGGGAAACAAGAATGAAACAATCATCCTATGTACGCAATCGTACGAACTCATAAGTCCCACAACCGATCGGTACAGCTCAATGGCGACCTTTCGGCGGATCCGGCGCACGGGGAAAATCCACCTCCACTTGACTGACTCCGAAGGTGGTAAAAACCCGTGCCGACGCCATTTGTACCGGGCCGAGATCCAAAGAAGTGAAGAAGAGAAGAGAGAAACAAGAAACCATCCAAAAGTCATCCCGTCCTCCATATCTCCACTTCCAAACCCATACTCCTCCGACCATCCATACCCGCAGCCCGTATATCTCGGCGTAGGTCATTGTCGGAATCATCAGGGTGGTAGAGCTTCCGCTCATGATTCGGCATCGATGGGAGCTTCCGCTGCCGGCATCGGTCGTAGCCTTCGGCGATCATCGATCATATACGTCAATCGCGCGTAGTCTCATTCGTAGACACCTAACACGTAAGTTTCTCTAAGATGGTTTTACTTACCAAGTTCAAGCTCCTGTGCTCTCTTGAGCCTTCGTGCAGTGCTTCCGCATGCTCTGTAGAATATATCTTGCAGCCGGTAGTCATCGGCAAGTGGCATTGACTCGTAGGTTCATCTTGATACGGTAATCATAGTCCGCTTTGGTGAGCATCCGGTCGACTTTATGGTTGCGCTCTCAATAGGCGGCTTCAGTAGCATCTTTGTCGACTTGGTAGACTTGCCGGTCGACTTCTCGGTAGACTCTCGGTGCGTGACTCGGTAAACTGCCGCCTGGTGGGCTTTTGACCTGTCGGTAGGACTTGACCGATCTGACACGGCTATCTCTCTCTTTTTGAAAATTCGTTGCTCCGTCGACGACTTCATCATATCAATTGTCGATTGGCATCGTGGCTCGGTAGCAGTGTAACTTGGACCTCCGAATAGATATTGGGATTCATTGGTGATTCGGGATTATAATCGAAATCTGTGTGATTTGACACATAATTCGGTTCGGCTTTCGCTTCATCTGCAGACTATCTTTCTTCGGCTTCGGTGCGTTCTTAGTCGACTTCTTTGAGGCCATCTCGGTAGGCCGCTCCGGTATAATATCCGTTGGCTTCTCGGTAGTCATTTGGTAGGCCTCTGGTAAGGTGGTTCGGCATTCCGTTCGGTATGCCGTTCGGCGACAGTTTCTTGATCCTTCGGTATGCCATTCGGTAAACGTCTCCATCAGTGGCATTGTCCGGTTGGGCTCCCGGCAATCCTCTCGTTCGATCTCTATGTGAAGTCCTTCGGCATGCCATTCGGTAAACGTCTCCATCAGTGGCTTTGTCCGGTTGGGCTCTCGGCAATCCTCTCGTTCGATCTCTATGTGAAGTCCTTCGGCAGTGATATCCGTCGCTGTGAGATCTCGGTGATCATCTCTTGGTAGTTATCTCGACTGTCTCTTGTGATGCCATTCGGTAGACTATTCGGTACGCTCGGTGGTCATTTTCCATCTCCTTCAAGACCAATTCGGTAGCCA